>Ga0214474_1000176_pt1 | contig 32999 bp, 25 predicted proteins | sample RVTome_2_FD_187335 | JGI IMG/M metagenome (GOLD analysis project Ga0214474, IMG submission 187335) | Soil microbial communities from uranium-contaminated site in the Upper Colorado River Basin, Wyoming, United States - RVT95D214 HiSeq ... | reverse complement strand
CTCTGCGAGCTGCCGGTACGCCTTCCACGCATCGTCCATCGCTTTCGAGAACTTCCTGGATGTTTCCGCATCCCGGGAGATCGTGGGTGGGACCACGAACTGCGCGCGGTCCATGCTCACGTATCTCTGGCTCTGCTGCGAATAGGACGCGACCCTGTGCCTGACGAGCTGATGCGTCAGGGACCTCGAGACGCCTTCAACGCTGAAGGTGAAATAGGCGTGCTCCACCACCGAAAGGTGTCCCATCCCTACGACCTTCTTGATCTTCTTCTTAGCTCGCTCGTCCGTGGTGGTCGCGAACAGCTCGGACGCGCCCTTCTCCGAGTAGCACGATTGCGCGGCCGCGGCGCAAATCTGATCGGGGTTCTTCGTGTAGTTCAGGAGCGTTACCTTCACCGTTGCACCTACCAGGCTTCCCGACAAAGGGATTGCTAATCTAAATGCTTTTCATGGGTGGGGCGCAAGTGCTCACCGATACCAATAGCTGTGAGTGTAGGACGAAGACGGCTCTGCAACAGCCTCCGTCTCCCGAAGGTCCTTCAGCCGGACGGCCTCGATCTCATGCTCTTTGAGAGCCTCGAGAATCCCGGGCACGTGGCCGTCTCCGACTACCGCGAGTATGTTCGCGTGCGACTCCGAGATCTTGGCCAGCTGGGTGGCCATGTACTTGTTCCTATCATCGATCAGGACTTCCTTCACGGTGGGGAAGCCCTCTCCCAGCTTGCTTATGTATTCGGCATCATGAGCCTCGTAGTTCGCGACTTCCCTCTCGACGGCTTCCTTGCTAGACACGAGCCCGATGAGCGCCCCGAAGACCATGTTTGACTTCTCCTTGAGGGACATGCGCTTCCATAGCCTCGCGAACATCATCTGAGCATCCATATCTATCAACGCGAGCTTGGCTCCGACCTCGTCCGCGGCAGATGCAGCAGCCAGCATCTCGTCCCCTGCTTCGGACTCGAACTTCTCCGCCATCTTCTTCTGGAACAGCGCAAGGAGGGCGTATTGGATCGGCACCCTTCCTGACCGGTCCCGAGTCCGAAGCGCCTGATACCTGTTCGAGTCGAGCTCGAGACACACGACCTCTGGACGCTTCGCTCTTATCACCTGCTTGACCTTCTCCGACAGGGCGAAGACATGGCCGACCCCGACAAGCGTGATCATGATGCGGGCCAATCGTGGCAGCCTTTTAATAAAGCTTTCCGCCTTCGGCACTCGTGGCCGAGCTAGTTGTCTTCGACATGGATGGCGTCCTCACGGACATCGAGAGCTCCTGGGTCTATGTCCACAGGCATTTCGGAGTCAACAACGACCACTCGCTCTTTGCCTATCTGAGAGGCGAGATAGACGATCTTGAGTTCATAAGAAGGGACATAGCCTTGTGGAGGCGACTGGACCCAGGAGTGACTGACAGAGACATCGCTCGCATACTCTCAGATACTCCTCTGATGCCCGGAGCCGAGAGGACTGTCAGGATTCTGCGGGCTCAGGGCACAAGGACCGCGATCGTGTCAGCAGGGATAGACCTGTTGGCCCAGCGGATCGCATCGGAGCTGGGCATCGACATGTTCATGGCGAACGGGTTTGTCACGGATGCGTCCGGGAGACTGTCCGGAGAAGGAGTGCTAAGGGTCAGACTTACGGCCAAAGGAGATGGCGTGACGGAGGCGGCTGAGCGACTCCGAATCCGAAAGGAGGATGTCGTGAGCGTGGGCAACTCGAAGTACGACATCTCGATGTTCAGGAGCTCAGGGAAGGGGATTGCGTTCTGTCCTTCCGACGATGAGGTGAGGAAGGCTGCGGATGCGGTCGTTGAGGAGAAGGACCTCTCGCGGATCCTCGAGAAGCTCTAGTAGCCCCCGTGCCCGTGCTCGCCAATAAGTGGAACGAACACGCACCCTCCTCGATTCTCCCTTGTGACTTTGCCCTTCTTCTTCTCCACTTTGATGAGGTCCTGGTAGAACCTTCCTCCGACTGGGACCAGCATCTTGCCGCCCTCGCCCAGCTGATCGACGAGTGGCTCGGGGACTCCTGGCGCTCCCGCAGCAACGAATATCCGATCGTACGGGGCGTGTTCGGGGAGCCCTTTCGAGCCGTCCCCGAGGATCACGGTAACTATCTTGTCATGACCGGACCTGGCGATGTTCCCCCTGGCGAACTCGACCAGAGGCTCGATCCTCTCGATCGTGTATACGTGCCCCGAAGGACCCACGATCTCGGCGACAACTGCGGCGTGATACCCGGACCCCGCCCCGATTTCCAGGACCTTCATGCCCGGGGCCAGGTCAAGCTCTTCAGCCATGATGGCGACCATGTGGGGTGCCGATATCGTCTGACCTTCCCCTATAGGAAGAGGCGAGTCAATGTACGCCTCATCCTCCAAATCCTCCGGAAGGAACTCCTCTCTGGGGACTGCACGCATCGCGCGTTCTACGTTCGGGGTCACGACATAGCCCCGCCTCATCAGGCCGTCCACGAGCCTGTCTCTCTGTTCCGCCAGTCCCGCCATCAATAGCTGCATCTCGTTGGAGCGAATTAAACATTGACGCTCGGGAGCCGATCAGTGCGATGTGCTCCTCACTATGTTACCGTAGATCCTAACGATGTCCCTGGCCCTCGCAGCTCCGGTCTTCAGGGTCTTGTCCTCGAGTTTTATCGTGTGTATGACAACGTTTCTCTTCCCCACGGTCAGAATGTCTCCGATGCAGAATTCCTCGTCAGGGATGGCCAACATTGCCTCTGAGTACGTCCTACCCTGGTGGTTTATTGAGAAGAGCACCCTGACCTTGTCGAACTTCTTGCCCCAGATCGTGTTGATATCGGCAGCCTTCGCCTTTTTCACTCTAGCGCCCTTCGATTCGATGGATGTGATCACGACGGGCGTGTCCCCGCACATTACCTCCTCACCGACGCACACGACCTCGTCGTGTCCGAGGCTCAAGGCGGTTTTCGAGGAGTCCTTGACCCAGCTGATGATAAGGGGGACCTCTACAGGCTTCTCCTCCTTCAGGGTGATGTGATGGACGTGGCTGCACTCCCTGCACCTGACAGTGGAGTCGAACACCGTCTGGGCCTTCCCGCCAATCCTGCCAGATAGCACTTCGTGCAGAGTCTCTGTCTTGCAGTTGGGGCATTCGACCATCACAGAAGTAGGAACGCTCATGCTCTCGACCGATTGACGTACTCCGACTTACTTCTTTCTGATGACCGCAAACGGCGGCCCGTGTCCTGGGACGACGATATCAGCCCAGGAGAGGATCCTGTCCATGCTCATGACCGCGAGCCTCCTGTCGGAGTGTATCGCAGGAGGAACTCTCGAGTCGTAGTTGGCCTTCGTTGGAATCGCGTCCCCGCAGATGGCGTACTTCCTCTCTGCCCCGACGAACACAGAGATGCATCCGGGAGTATGTCCCGGAGTGGGAGAAACGAGTGCCCCAGGGGCAATCTCATGATCTTCTGTGATTCTAAAGGCGCCCGCGGGTGGGTTCTCAGCCGCGTGCGCGCACACGCGCGCGTTGTTGAAGAGGTCGTTGCATCCGACGTGGTCGATGTGCATGTGGGTATTGACTACGAAGTCGACTCGCCCAGGGTCCATGCCCAGGTTCTTCAGACTGCGCAGCAGCAAATCCTCGTCCTTCGGGGACGCCGTATCGACGATCAGCACAATCCCACGAGACTCGACGAGCGTGACGCTCGATGACGCGTCGACGATCCTCTCGCCCTCCCTGACGACGAACCCTTCTCTGACCACGCGAACACGAGGCACAGGCGCATTCACAGCAGATGCCCCCGCTCGCAGCGGACCGACTCCCGACCGATCACAATCTTCGACCCGCAGGCGGGGCAGCGGGCCTTCGACAGGAACTCCTGGATCCAGGCGCTCCTGACATCTGGTATTTCCTCGCGCTCGATCCTCGCGAGGATGCTCTTCAGCTCTGGGGTTGTGGCGAGCCTCTTCAGCCCGGCCAGGGGGACAAGCCTCCTCTTGCCCTTGCCCATCTGAGCTTTCACGAGAATTGGGGCCAAGATTATCCCAGCTGCCAGGCCTCCTAAGTGGGCCTCCCACGCGATGTTGGTCGAGCCGCCGAGGAAGACGAGCTGCAGCAGTATGAATATGCCAACGATGACCCAGATTGGGAGCGGGGGCAGCGGGAACAGGAACAGGATCATGGACATGCGCTCATTCGGATACAGTCTCGCGAAGCCCCCGAGCACGCCGCTTATGGCCCCGGAGGCCCCAACCACCGCGATATATGGCTCGTCCCACCTGACGGCCGCGAACACGAGCGTGCCAACGAAGCCCGTCAGAAGGTAGAGCACGATGTATGGCCGGGGCCCGATCCTCTGCTCGAATACCATGCCTATGAAGGCTATCCCGAGTATGTTGAAGAACAGGTGGAAGAAGCTGGCGTGCGAAAACATGGATGTGAGAAGGGTGTACGACCTCCCCGGATCCGTTAGGTCGCCCGGCATGAACTCGATGTTGTACATCGTGGTCGAGGCCAGCATATTGGACGTGTCCGAGGAGAATATCTGTATGACGAACACGACTACGCACAGAACGGCCGCGACGATGGAGTAGCTCAGCTGCCTCCAATAAGAGTACGCTGTCCCAGCGACTATGATGACGATTATGGCAGCAGCCCATACGTCCATTGGATCATGGTCCTTGTGCCCGGGTGATTGCGCTCAAGTAGTAAAGCCTTAAGCATGTCATCCGGCTTACCAGTAGGCGTGAAGTACGACCCGTCCTTGGAGACAGACGTACCATCGGAGGTCTACAACCCGAGCGACGACTCTTTCCTCCTACTCAAAGTGGTGGAGGTGCACCCGGGCGAGAGCTTCCTCGAGATAGGCTGCGGTTCTGGCCTGACCTCCGCGCACGCCGCCAAGGCGGGCGCCAGGGTCACCGCCACGGACATAAGCCCTCATGCGGTCGAGGTGACCCGGAGGAACGCCGCGAAGAACGATTTGCGGATCACTGTCCTGGAGAGCGACCTCTTCGAGAAGGTGGTTGGGAACTTCGACATAATCGCCTTCAACGCGCCATACCTTCCAGAGGAGAGATCCACCACGAGCTGGATCGAGAGTGCCTGGGCGGGAGGCAAGTCGGGGAACGAGGTGATCATCAGGTTCCTGGGAGAGGCTTGGAAGCACCTGACCCCTGGAGGAAGGATCTATCTCATCATCTCCTCTCTTGGCGGAATCACCAGCATTTTGAAGGCCGCGAAGGAGAAGTACGTGGCCGAACTGGTGGAGGAGAAGCGCATGTTCTTCGAATCGATATTCGCGTACAGACTGGCGCTCAAAACCATATCTGAGAATGACAGCGAATAGTATTATTAGGCGAGCGCCCGATAAGAATTCCTCACCGGAAAGGGAAAGCCAGTGACAGAGAACAGGCCGACCAAGTACAACAACCCCGAGGACCTGAGGGTATTCTGCAAGAGCTTCTTGGAGTGCACGGATACTGACAAAGGTGCAGCGCTCGAGTACTGCAAAGGCTTCCTGACGCTCCTGTCGAAGAAGGACCTGACTATAGGAGCCGTCTTATCCGGACGTTCAAAATATCGCTGATGATTTTCCCGTCGACCTTGCCGCGGAGTTCCTTCATGACTATGCCCATCAAGGGACCGAGCGCGCTCTCGCCCCGTTCCTTGATGAAGCCCTCGCGTTCCTTCACGATACGATCGCAGAGCTCTTCGACCTCGCGGGTGTCGATTGTTTCCATACCGAGGGATTCGATGCCCTTGGCCAGGGTCTGCCCCTCGTTCTTCAAAAGCCAGACGAGTATGTCCGGGATGGCCTCCTTGGCGAATGCGCCCTCAGAAAAGGCCTTCAGGACTTCTCGGATCGTATCGACGTTCAACTTGTTGGGATCCAGGCCCTGCTTCTCGATCTCAGAATATGTATTGAGGTATATCCTGGCCACGACCTGAGGATTTCCAAAAGCCTTCGAGAGCAGCTCGAACTCGTCCTCATATGCGCCGTTGACCAGCGCCTCCGCCTGCTCCTTGTTGATCCCGTGTTCTTTCACGAACCGCGCTACCTTCGCCTCTGGCATCTCGGGCAGGTTCAGCCTGATTGTGCGCATCAGCTCCTCGTCTATCAGTATGGGCCGGACATCCGTCTCCGGATACATGCGCTCCTTTCCAGGCAGAGGTCTGCTGTAGACGCTCTGTCCGTCCGGCAGAGGGTCCCTCGTCTCCTCCGGAACCCCTTCTATCCCCACGTTCGCCCTGTCGATCGCCCTCGCAATCGCTGCCCTAGAGCGTTCTTCCTCGTCCGCGACCAAGAAGAACGCGTCCTCAGGACCGACCGAGAGGGCAGCCACGATGTCCTCGACCTCCGCCTTCGTTATCCCGTACCCGGGCAGCTCGTCCGAGTGGAACAGCCCCTTCACTCCGGCCACGCGCGCGTGCGCGGCCATCTCTGCTCCTAGCCGCTTCACCCCGTCCTCCGTCCTCCCGAGGGTGTTCGCGAACTTCGGCAGCTTCGCGGCCAAGATCTTGCCGTCCGATTCAAGTGCGGCCTTCAGTACTTTGCACTTCGTCGCCCGCAGCACGCCCGACAAATCCTTCACTTCCGGAGCGACCTTCGCCGCGCCCCGCTCCCTCAGCACTCGCTTGACCTCGAGCAGGGCTAGCTGGCGCTTGACCTCCTCCTCGATGTATGTAGGCACCAGGCGCAGCTCTTGAGCACCTTTGATCTCTACGCGGGCCCCTCCGGATATGGATATGTTGAGGTCCTCCCTGATGGTCCCTATGCCTCTCCTCACCTTTCTGGTCGCTCTGAGCAGGGACCCGAGGCGCTCAGCGACCTGACGCGCCTCCTGTGGAGTCGTTATGTCCGGGTCGGTCGCGACCTCCACCAACGGTATCCCCAACCGGTCGAGCCTGTACGTCACCTCGCTCCCGTGCTCGTTCATCTTTCTCGCGGCGTCCTCCTCGAGGCAGATGGTCGCCATCCCGATCTTCTTCCCGGAGACCTCCATGTGCCCCTTCGTGGATATCAGGGCGGTCCTCTGGAACCCGCCGGTGTTCGAACCGTCGATGACGATCTTCCGCATGAAGTGTATCTCGTCAGCAGGGGTCATGTGCAGCAGGTAGGACATCTCCAAGGACGCCTCGATCGCGCGCTTGTTGGCGTCGTGCGGAGGCTCTTCGTCTGCTTCCACGAGACAGGAGCATGGCACTGTCTGGTACCTGAACTGGAGCTTTCGCTCCGCCTCCTCCAGAGCAGCCCTGTCCACCTCGCCCATCTCGCTCTGGGTGGGCCTAAGCCTCCGGACGAACTCCTTGTGATGATCGTCCACAAGCTCCGACTCGCACGAGCAGAACAACTTGCCCGTGTTCAGCTGCTGGTGGATCTCGATCCCGACCTTCAGGCCGAGCGTCCGGTGATCCATCAGACAGGCCTCCGCTCGGACATCTCGCCCGCGATGTTCGTAAGCATGATCTTGCGCACCTCGTCGGCATCGCTGGTCTGGCCCATCGCCCACATGAGCTTGACATAGGCCGTCTCGGGGAGCATGTCGCCCACAGGCAGGGCCCCTGCCTTGATCATGTCCCTGCCCGTAGAGTACACATTCAGATTGACAGACCCGTGCAGGCACTGTGTCGTGACGACGACATGCACGCCGTACTTCACAGCCCGTCTGATGGCCCCGATTATGTCGTCAGATACGTGCCCTAGGCCCGTGCCCGCGACTACGATGCCTTTCACATGCTGCGATATCATGTTGAAATGGTCGGCTTCGAAACCCGGGTAGAAGTAGAGCAGGCTCGCGTTCCCGTCTATCTTGTCCCTCACTTCGACCGGCCCCGCAGACCGCTTCGAATACGCGCCATGGAAATGCAGCTCCGGCCCATCTATCCTCGCGATCGGTTCGACATCGATGCTCTTAAAGGCGTCCCTGCGGGAAGAGTGCATCTTCCTAACCTTGGTCCCCCTGTGCACCTCACAGTATGCGTCCGAAGTGTCCCCGTGCATCACGACAACGACCTCGCCCAGGTCGCTGTCCACGCACAGCCGCGTGGCAGCAAGCAGGTTCATCGTCGCGTCCGATGACGGACGGTCGGAGGATCGCTGAGACCCGACACAGACAACTGGTCCAGTCAGGTTTCTCAGCATGAAGGACAGGGCAGCGGACGTGAAGCCCATGGTGTCAGTGCCGTGGGGGACTATCGCGCCCACAGCCCCCGAGTTGAGCTCCTCGGCGACTGCTCTCGCAAGCCCCTGCCAATGAGCAACCCTCATGTTCTCGCTCAGAATGGAGTAGAGCACCTTCGCGCGGACATTGCAGAGCCCCATCAGTTCCGGGACTGAGAACACCAGCTCTTCGGCCGACTTCGCCGGGTGGACTGCGCCCGTGCGGTAGTCGACATACGATGCTATCGTCCCTCCAGTGCTGATGACCGCCACGTCCTTCTTCGAGGGATCTCTCGGCATCGACTTCTTGGCGTGCGCCTTTGTCTCCCGCTTGGAGATCACCTTGACCTTGGCGTCCTTGTCGACCCGGAGGCCGACATTGTAGCCGTTCGGGAGCTTGAGCGTTACGATGCTCTCGTTGCTGAACTCGTGATGAGGCATCAGAACGCCTGCGTGCACCTCTTTTCCCTTGCGGACCTCGATGACATCCCCGAGCTCCGCACCCGCGGAATCCAGGAGTGAGCCAACTAGGCCAGTATACTTCATCGAGCAGTAGATAGGGTTAGCCTCTTTAAATGGTTTGCCGGACCCGACGATGGCAGTATCGGACAGTGCCAGTGCGCCTTTGCGGAGGGAGGAACGTTCTTAAGATTCGAACCGGATGCACCGAGCGGGAGCATAGGATGAGAGTTCTGGCTGTCGGGGGAGGAGCGCGCGAGCACGCGATTGTCGCCGCGCTCGCACGATCAGGCGCCGATGTTGTCGTCGCATTGAAGAACCGCAACCCCGGGATAGCGAAGCTGGCCAAGGATTGCCTTTTCGCGGACGAGACGGACGTTCGCAAGGTGGTCGAGTTCGCGGAGTCTAAGGGCGCAGAGCTGGCCATAGTCGGACCGGAGGCTCCCCTGGAAGCGGGCCTTGCAGACGGACTCCTCTCCGCCGGGATACCGACAGCGAGCCCTTCGAAGGCCGCCGCGCGTCTGGAGACTTCGAAGAGCTTCATGAGGGAGCTCCTCCTGAAGCACAAGGTCAGAGGAGCTGTCAGGTTCCATGTCGCGGACACCGTCAAGGACGCAGAGGACGCGATTGCCCAGCTAGGCACGGACATCGTTGTCAAGCCAACCGGGCTCACCGGAGGGAAGGGAGTGAAGGTGTTCGGTGAGCACCTAATGTCAAGGCAGGACATCATCGCGTATGCCGACGAGATACTCTCCAAGAAGATAGGCGGGAGCGCGCGGCTCGTGATCGAAGAGAAGTTAGTAGGAGAGGAATTCACAGTCCAGGCCTTCTGCGACGGCAGGAAGGTTGTGCCCATGCCAGCGGTCCAGGATCACAAGAGAGCCTACGAGGGAGACAGAGGGCCGAACACCGGCGGGATGGGCTCATATTCGCAGAAGGACGGGCTGCTCCCGTTCCTCAAGAGAAGAGACTACGATGACGCGGTCGGAATAATGGGCCAAGTGGTCGACGCCCTCAGGGACGAAGGGGCGGAGTACAGAGGCGCCCTTTACGGCCAGTTCATGCTCACCAAGGACGGCCCGAGAGTGATCGAGTTCAACGCGCGGTTCGGGGACCCTGAGGCGATGAACGTGCTATCGCTCCTGAAGAGCAGCTTCGGCCACATTTGCGAGAGAATGGCAGGCGGAGGTATCGCGGCTAAGGACGCGGCCTTCGCACCGAAGGCGTCCGTGTGCAAGTACGTCGTTCCGGAAGGCTACGGGACCAAGCCCCTAGCGGGAGAGGAGATACGGGTGGACGAGGCTGCCATCGCGAAAGCTGGTGCCGTTCTGTACTACGCGAACGTAAATGAGAAGGACGGGAAGATATTCACAACGACCTCGCGCACGGCCGGGATCGTGGGGATTGCGGATTCCATCGCCGATGCGGAGAAGATAGCGGAAGACGCTGTAAAGCACATCTCTGGCAAGATATTCATCAGGCACGACATCGGCAAGAAGGATATGCTGGACGCGAAGGTCGCGAGAATGCGGAAGATAAGGGGTGCCTAGACATGATGAACCTCGAGAAGGTGGTTTCGAAAATAGAGGAGGAACTCGACGAGAAAGATCAGATCAGGGAAGTCGCACTCAAGTCCTCGCGGGCGATTGTGAGGCTGTCGGGCAGCATCATGAAGAGCATTCACAGGGACGAGGACACGAAGGAGCCTCTTGAGGAGCTCAGGGACGAAGTCTCAAGGCTGAACAGCCTGCTCGTGGACCATCCAGACCTCGCGAGCGCAGGGTTCGTGGACGACTCCCTCCAGGAGTACGCCGAGGTCGTGATCGTGCTCAGCATCCTCGAGAAGGACGATGTGCCCACGCCCGAGGAGATCGATGTAGGGAGCGTCTCATACCTTATGGGGCTGGGCGATGTCGTCGGAGAGCTCAGGAGGTTCTGCCTGGAAGAGCTCAAGCGCGGGAATGTCGTCAGGGCCAACTACTTCCTGGACCGCATGGAGGACATCTACACCGCGCTAATGCGATTCGACTATCCTGAGGCGATCGCCGCCGTCAGAAGGAAGCAGGATATCGCAAGAAGCCTGCTCGAGAAGACCCGCGGAGAAGTGGCCGTCGCGGCGAGCGCGATGAGCCTCCAGGGAAAATTGGAAGAGGCGATGAAGAGATTCCAGTGAGCATCAGAGGTAATGCTTCTTAATCAGCGCCTCGATGTTAGCCCTCGGGTGCGCGCCCGTGAGCCTGTCAATCTGCTTTCCATCCTTGTAGAAGATCATGGTTGGGATGCTGTGTATGCCCAGGGACATCGCGGTCCTCGGGCACTCGTCCGTGTCCATCTTGGCGAATGTCACTCTGCCATTGTACTCTTTGGCCAGCGCCTCGAAGGTCGGGGCGAGCATCCTGCAGGGCCCGCACCAGGGCGCCCAACAGTCAACTACGAGCTTCTGGTTGGTCTTGATGGCAGTATCGAATGTTGCATCGGTGAGGTGTTGAAGGTCCTCTGACAAAACGAACCGCTCCTGTGAGGTGCGGGTAGAATCGTTGACAATATATGAGCCTATCCCAAGAGAAGAACGGGCTCAGGACTTCTTCCCGCGGATGGGCTTCTGCAGCCACGTGAGCACGACGAGCACGGCCATTATGCCCACGATGACGCTGAGCACCGCCCCGAGAGGATTGCCCTGCTCTCCGACGTAGATCGTCTTGGAGAACACATTGTTGCCGTCACTGAACTCCGCGATGTCATTGGGATCGTCTATGATGACCGTGACGACATGCTCTCCGTTGGATATCTTGAGCCAGGTCCAGTTGTAGGTCAAGACCCTCTGAGAGCCCGCAGTAACCGCGAACGTCTGCGTGCCGAGCAGCGTGCCGTCGGCGTAGAACTCCGCCGTCACGTTGCTGGCGTCCACGCTGCCCCTGTTGTAGACCGTCGCCTGGATCATGATGGGGTCGACGACCTTTATCTCGAACTCCCGTTCCGTCCAAGTCAGCTTCTGAGCGCTTATGTCCCGCGAGGTGATGTTGAACTTGATCTTGATTGTCTGGGGCGCCTCACCCGGCATTGTCACGTTGAGTGCGAACACTCCGCTCGGGTCGCCTCCGGAGCTTGGTGTGACAGACGCGCCCGTGTCGTTGTCCGCGATGATCTCCGCTCTGTATGTGTAGTTCCCCCCGAGGTCCAAGGCCGGCCCGCCACTGACTGACAGCGTGCAATAGACAGTCTGGGACTTGCCCGCATACGCGGGCCTCTGGAACTGGATGTCGATATCGCTGTAGGCGGACGCGTTCCTGGCAATGTCGCTTGCGCCCGCGAACGCGAGCAATGACACTGATAGCAAGGCGTACAGGAGAATCAAATGCCTCATCGGGACAATGGACCTCACTTCTTACCACCCCTCCCGAGGCCTTTCTTCTTCCTCAAGATGAAGAACACCGCGACCAGGCCGGCGAGCGCCGCAACCAGCCCTAGGTCGATGTACAACCTGGATGTATCTAGCAAGTATGAGACATCGTCCCTGGTCACATCGAGGCCGCCCCGGCCAAGCACCAGGTCCGGCAGAAGGACGGGCACGGAACCGTATGCGCTCACGCTCGGAGCTGCTGAGGAATACGCAAGCACGGTCGCCTCGACCGACGGGTTGGCGTCGGCCCTTGTGGCCGTGAACTTCACGGTAAGCTCCTTGCCCTTGAACGCCTCCAGTGTCAGCTCAGTCACCTCTGCCCCCGTTGAGCTGTCGATTATGGCCGCAGACCAGCCCAGCTCGGACAGCGTCCCGAGGTTCGATATCTGCACGGTGAACTCGTCCTGGACATTGCCCGTGTTGTTGACAGTGAACTTGGTGATTGTGCTCGCAGATGAGACCGCAGAAGATGTGTTCAGGCTTATGACGGCCACGGAGTGGACAGGCAAGACATTGACATACAGGCTCAGGTCAGTTCTGGCAGAGCTCTGCGCCTTCGACCTCGCCAATCCCTTGACGATCGTGTCCCCAGCGGCTACGGTGCTCCCGACCGTTATCTCGGCGATGATAGTGGCCTTGTTCCCGTTCGTCCCGAAGTCGACCGTGACCTCCTTGGGCGAGAAGCTCACGGTGAAGCCCGTCCCCGTGTAGGACAAGGTATATGTGTCCGCGACATTGCCGGTGTTCTCGATCGTGAACGCGTATGTAGCGACCTCTCCTGGCAGTCCTGGCTGGGTCAGGTTCCTGTCCCAGCTGAAAGCGACCGAGCGCTTCGTGCCCCTCGTTAATGGGAAGTCGGTGAAGACATCATACGAACCGACAATAACGGTCGTCGATGCGGTATACGTGACATCGAATCCACCCTCTTCCTGTGTCGTGCTCGCACTCAAGGAATACGAGCCTGATGGGACGATCATGCTGAAGGCGCCCTCTGAGTCGGAGTCGACGCTCAGCTGTGCGCTCCCGCTGGTTATCGAGACCGGCAATGAGGCACCTGAATCGCCAACGGTCAGCACGCCAGACAGGTACTTCCCGTCCATGAGCTGAATGTCCTGGTCGAGCGCTACGTTCCTCGTTAGCGACACCACGCTGAGGCTCACCCGCTTGTCCTGCGGCCGGTACACGTACATCGTGTAGTCTCCTGGCTGGACCTCCTCGGAGAACTCCCCTGAGGAGCCCGTGTAGAAGGTGACGCCGAGTCCGAACTTGGTGTTCGGAGTGAGTTGGATCGCGCCCTGTATCGGAGTTCCGTCAGGCGCGAGCAAAGTTCCGCTGAAAGTCGTGTTATCCAAACGCCTGTCGAGGTCCGGGCTGAGGCTGATGTCAGTCGTCCCCACAACGAGTACCTGTGATACGTAGAACTCAACATACAGCGACCTGCCGGATTCAACGCGCACATCCTCAAGGACGAACGTCATCTCGTACGTGCCTGCGGGCAGGTTGATCGAATACTCGCCCAGCCTCGTAGAGACAGCCGACGCCTCCGATCCCGTTGTCGACTTGGCCTTCACGGTGATGGACTTGCTGGACATCCCGCCTTCGATGGTCGCTACGCCCGAGACCTTCGTGGCTTTCTGCAGCTGCTGGTTGTGTTCCCTAGAATCGATGCTCACCTCTGCAGTGGTCATGGACGCGTATTCGGTGCTCCCGGTCCTGCCGGTGGCATAAACGCTGTATGTCCCAGAGAGCAAGTAGATGGTGTAAGTGTATCCGCTAAGGTAGACCGTCTTCTGCTCGGGTCCGGAGAAGGCGACCTGGAGGCTGCTGGAAGCGCCCAGGACAGTCCCGAACACCTCCACCCTCTTGACCGCGACGATGTCGAGCTCGAGCGGAACTGACTGCGGCATGATGTGCTCGACCGACGAGTACTGGTACTTCTCGCCGCCGGAGAGGGTAGCGTTCTGATCGATCGTGACAGTGTAGTTGGATGGGTTGACGGATGCAGTGTAGTATCCTCCTGCTCCCGTGAAGACAGACACGGATGCGACCTGGATCGAGGTCGGGACGAACGTGACCTCCACGCCTCTCACCCCCGCCCCGTCGCAAGTGACATATCCGGTAACCGTGACTGGGTCTGGAGATGCCATTATGTCGAACGCGTCCAGGTCGGTCTCAGACTCTGCCTGCTGAGACCATTGCCTGTAGCCTGAGTTGCCCAAGCTGATCGTGACTACTTCGTCCTTCAGGATGGGCATCCTGAACTCCCCTGTGTCCAGGGTCTTGAACATAATCGATCTGCCGCTGGAATCAGCAATCTTGACCTGGCCATAGAAGGCGGTGTCGCCAGAGCCAACAGTGCCTGTGCTGTCGTAGTCGAGGTACAGCGTACCCTTAACGAGCGCCGCCTCCGACATCCTGAACGACAGCCCGGTGATGTTATCGGACACGACGAGGGAGCCAGAGTAGACTCCCTTCGAGGATAGGCTGAAGCTGGTCACCTTGTAGGTGCCCGCGGGGAGCCGGGCCTCGAACCCTCCCAGCCTGCTAGTAGTGACTTGCACACGCGCGCCGTTCTGCGCTTCGAAGACTACGGCTTCGTCCCGGAGAACGCTGCCCGAAATTGTCCTCAGCGCTCCCGCGACTGTGTACGATTCCACTATCTGGACGACTCCTGAGTAGGTCTTCGATTCGGCCGTGTCTACAAGGTCCATGCCCGCATACTCGTCGGCTCCGCTGAAGTACGACGCGTAGATCGTCCACCATCCTCCGACGGGGACATATAGGTCCACCCAGCCGAATGCGTCGGCGATTCCTGATACCGAGATGCCTTCCTCGTATGAGTCGGATATCGAGTATAAGGCGTACGGGACGGCTGCGCCGTCGTTCACGACCCTGTACCTGAGATGGGCCTTCTCGAACAGGGTGACATTCCTGGCCTGAGTAAGACCTTCGTTGAGAGCGAAGTACTGGTTAAACACCATCCGATCTTCGTTGTTGGCCGTCATACTGTACCTGTCCGCGACGACCTTCTCGAAGATGTAGTACCCGCTCGAATCTGTCACAGCGGAGTACTGGTATCCTGTGAATATGTCGGTGAGGACCAGCTCGACGCCTGCAGCCGCGGACCCGTCCGCGTTGGTCAGGTTGCCATGCACAGATGCTGGCACGACCGCGAGGTTCTGCTCGGACTTCGTGCCTGCGGTGATGTCCACGTGGGAGGCGATGGTCATGTTAGAGCTGAAAACGGTGGCGTTGAATCTGTACTGGCCAGGCGGGATGTATGTGTCGTAGGAGCCGCTCGATGCGTCTATCGAGTACACCTCACCGGTCGTCAGGAGCGTCGCGTAGACCGTCGCATCCGAGACGAGCTCGTCCGCGCTTGCCGTATAGTTGCCGTCTTCGTCCAGGTCCCAGAAGATATCTCCCGTGACCTGGTTGCCCCTCATGACATAGTCCTTCGTGATGATGTAGTCCCAGATGCCGTTGCTGTCAAGGTCCTCCTTGACCCTCATGGCCTGGTTGTCAGTGACATTGAAACTCAGTTCTGTGATGATATTGCCGCCCGTGAGCGCCGGGTTGGACCCTATGGCTTCCATCGAGAATACGACGGTGACATTTCCGAACGGCGCAAGAAGCGAGTATTGTCCGTTCGCGTCCGTGTACACGACCTGGTGGGGTATGCCGTACTCGTCCTGAACGGTCACTCTGATGTCAGGAACAGGCACCCCCTGTTCAGTTGTGAGCGTGCCGTTGACGTATGCGCCGTGATAGTACTCGATGAAGACCGCGCCGCTCTGGTAGAGAGAGTAAGAGCTGGCATCGATCGTGCCCTCGATCTCCCCGGCTTCAATCTGGTCCTGGAGAGCGAGGGCTTCCTGGTAGCTCACCGCGCGCCAATCGCTTCCGTGGCTCTCAAGCTGATCGGATGGATAGGGATTGTAGTACGCGGTCCTGTAGACCACTCTGAAGTGCGTCAGATTCCATGCGGGCATCGCCGGATATCTCTGGACAGCGCCCGACACGCCTGGTAGCCCGTCGTTTGACAATCCGATATCGGAGCCGCTGAACCCGATCATCGCCCTGTAGAACATGCTGTCGAAGAACATCTCCTGGTAGTTGATGCCGTAGTCTACAATGGTGGTGTCTGCCGTCACGTTCTCCAGCGCGACCTCGCTGCCGTACTGGTCTATGGCCACTATCTGGTAGAAGTCGTACGGGATGGCGTTCTCGTCCAGCCGTCTGTCGGAAAGCTTCGCGGGGGCGTAGAATATGCCGGTCTCCGTGCCCGAGATCGGGAACATCCTGGAGTCGACCATGAAGTATCTTATCTGCCAGCCAGTGGCGTCGCACAGGCCGTCATAGAAGGATACCAGGTTGTCGATGCCCATCTTCTCGAGCTCCACTCGCGCGGCGACGATCCGCGCGTTGACATCGCTGAGGTCCTCGGCCATCGGGCCGTAGATCTCAGGGTCAGAGAGCACCTCGTCGATGACTGCCTGTGCGTCCCCGTGCATGATCTCGTGCAGCCTGTCATAGTCAAGACCGTACTGCTCGATCAGGCTCGAGATGGTCGCCTCGACCTCTCCGCCCCTTGCCATGCCTGCTTGAACTAGCCGATAGGCGAACAGCGCGATTGTGTCCTCCTCGGTTTGGGCCATGAGCGCGTTACCTGTGAGCTGATACCCGTTCTGGAAGTTGTCCGCGACGGTCGGGTGGTCGCCTTCCTGGACAGCCTCGAACCCGTAGTCCCACCACGCGACATAGGCGGGCTTCGCGGTCTCAGGATACACGTCGGTATCCTGCTCCGCGAACCACTCCCATGCTGTTGGGAAGTAGTATCTCGGGACTGGTAGCGAGTAGCCGAAGGCTCCTAGGTACCAGTTCGAGCCGTTCGTGCTGTCGTACCCATCTGGCCTCATGAAGCTTGGGAAGCTGTAGTAGATCTGCCTGTCGTAGCTGCGCTTCGTCTCCGACGGTATCCCGGCGTCCACGCTATACCACACGTTCGGCAGGACTATCAGGAACGCGAGGAACAGCACGCCCATGACGTGTCTGACCTTGACGCTCTTCTTAAAGACCTGGAAGAAAGACCCGCTTGCGCCGACGAGCGACCTGCGGACGCCGTTGAAATCGAGGCCGTCCACGATGAATATCAGGACCCAGCCGGATGCGAGCGCGAAGGCGGGCGCAGCGTTGAACATGAACCTTCCAGCGGATATAGCCATGAATATGGCGGCCGCGAGCCAGACGACGATGAATATGTACTCAGCAGTCGACCGTTTGGGTATCTTGATCAGGGCCCACACCAGCCCGACGAGGGACATGAAGAATGTGACCATGCCGAAGGACATCGCGAGCTCGCTGAACGCGGGCGCCCGCGCCTCTGCGATTGTCGAGTACAGCTTGCTCTTGACGAAGTATCCCTGGCCGCTCAGGATCGCCTGGGCGAGCGCGGGGTCGAACATGTTGACCACGAATATCCCGGCCACGAGCATCGCGCCGATCGCTGGCAGGACGATGGTCCATGGATAGTCCCTGGTGACGACGAATAGGACTCCGACGATGACCGCTGCCAACCAGAGGTACATCGTAACGGTCATCCTGTAGAGCAGTGATTGCTCGTAGTAGACTGGGAAGGCCAGCAGGTATCCGATGCCCATCGACAGGAATATTATGATCGTTACGCTGAGCGAGTCGACATTCCGGAACCTGTTGATGAACAGCTGCACAAGGAAGAACGCGAGTATCAGGACCGCGACGTACGCGAAGCCAACCCATGCGGTGATTATGCAGCCGAACGCGACCCCTGCCATGAGCGAATACAGGATCGCCGCGCGGCTGTTCGCAACATAATCCTTCAGACCAGATTTGATGCTGGACACGCTCGTCCAATTTTCGACCCACTTCCTATGCTGCTGTACCTTGACGGCTCTCAGCAGGAAGTAGAAGGTCAGGACTATGAAGAACAGGATGAAGGCATCATGGTCCGCATTGGACACCACGCTCCTCTGCACATGGCTGGGCATCACGGCCAGGAAGAAGGCTGCCGCTAGGCCTGCGCGCTTGCCGAACGTCTCCTTGCCCAGGAAGTACAACGGGACGACCGTGAGGGAGCCCCAGAACGCCGTTGACCATATGAACATGAAGCCCACTGAATCGCTCAGCGAGTCGAACATGTCCTGCGCAGCAATCGCGGGAACCGCTACAGAGAAGCTGTAGAACGGCGGCCTCGGGTTCCTGATGCCGTCCGGGAAGTTGATGAGGGGATCCCAATACAGCTGTTTGCCTGTCTCTACGTTGTAGTCTATGATCCTGCGCCAATAGTACGAGTCGGATCCGCCTGAGACGATGTAGTCGTTGTCAGCAGACAACGAGTAGCCGAAGTATGACCTTACGAACAGTGCAAGTAAGAAGATGAAGAACAGCATGAACAGAGCGGCCCAATTTGCTCTGAACCACTTACCCAACTCGGTAGGTCGTCCGGCCCCCCTTCTCAGCCCTGGAAGGAACGACCTAGCCGGAGTATCCTTTGCCTCGGACAAAGATACGTTCACCTAATGGTAGATAGTAGCCCACCGATACCGAGGGTGCTATATATACGTTATCGGAAAGCCCGTCGATGACGCGAGGTACGGAAAACGACGTCTGGCATGAGCCTATTTGCAGCACTAGTTGGGCTGCAACAGCGTCAGGCGCTCGACCTGACCTCGTCCGCTAGGGCCTTCGCCGCGGCCTTCGGGTCCGGAGCCTCGTATATCGCCCTGCCGACGATGATGTAGTCCGCGCCCGCCCTCAGCGCGTCCGAGGCTTTGCCCCCCTGCGCGCCCACGCCCGGGCTGATGATCTCTAGGCCGCCGATGATCTTCCTCAAATCAGCGATCCGCTCAGGCCTCGTCGCCGGCGCGACTATCCCCCTCGCGCCCGCGCTCTTCGCGAGAGCTGCCAACTTGTCCGCTATCGGTGCGGTGAACTGCTTGCCCCCGGGATGGCTCATCTCCGTCACGACGAACACCTGCCCCTTCGCCGCGTCCACGCACGCCTTGACGGAGTCGTCCCCCGTGAACCCGTGACATATCACCGCGCTCGCACCCCGCTGCATTGCCTGCTCGACGATCAACCTATTAGTGTTCGGTATGTCCGCGATCTTCATGTCGCAGATCACGGCCTTGACCTTCGACATCTCCCTGATTATGTCGGGGCCTGCGGCCAGGATCAGCGGCCAGTTGATCTTGATCGCGTCCACGTAGTCTCTCACGGCCTCAACCACGCGCATCGCGTCCCCTTTCGAGGTCACATCAAGCGCCAGGATTATCCTGTTCCTCTTCTCCATGGTTGTCGTGCATCGGCGTTCTCCGCGATAATCCTTTGGCGGGGGAGGCGAATCTATTCAATACCCCTGACTCAGATACCGCTGGCCAGTGAAGAGCATAAGAAGGATGGACAAGAAGTCCGCTTACACGGGTAAGCTCCCGAGAGGGTGCGTGCTTTGCGAGAAGGGAGCGAAACTCGTCCTGCTCGTCTCAGGAAAGTGCAGCAGCAGCTGCTGTTACTGCCCCTTATCCAAAGAGAAGAGGGGAAAGGACGTCTTCTACGCGAACGAGCGCAGGATATCGAGGATTGCAGAGGCGATCGATGAAGCTGTTCTCATGGACGCTCTCGGGACCGGAATCACAGGAGGAGACCCGCTTGATGCGATCGATCGGACCGTTGCGTCGATCAGGGCCCTCAAGAAACGGTTCGGCGAGAAGCATCAGATACACCTCTACACGGCGACGGCCGACCCCAAGAGAATCAACAGGGTGGCCAGAGCAGGCCTAGACGAGATACGGTTCCACCCGCCTGTTGCGCAATGGACGCGATTGGAGTCAACAGCTTTCCCTGACGCGATTGCTGCAGCGAAGAGGCATGGGATGGATGTTGGGCTCGAGATACCAGTTCTACCAGACAGAAAGACTGAGCTCAGGTCGGCGATCGGTTTCGCGGACGCAGCAGAACTCGACTTCGTGAACCTGAACGAACTTGAATTCTCGGAAACGAACTGGAAGGCGCTCAGGAAGCTTGGATACGATGTTAAGGACGACATCTCCTCGGGCGTGGCGGGGAGCGAGAGGCTCGCGCGCACCCTCCTGAGAGAGGACGTGGCAGTCCCGCTGCACTACTGTTCTTCATCTTTCAAGGACGGCGTCCAGCTCAGGCGAAGGATTGCGAGGCGCGCGAAGAATGTGATCAAGCCACATGAAATTCTGACGGATGACGGGACCTTGCTCAAGGGCGTTGTCGAGACCCGCGCTCCTGCGAAGGTCGCCGCCATGATCAGGGACAGGTTCGATGTCTCCAATGACCTGCTCTGGGTAGACAATCAGAAGAGGCGGCTGGAAGTGGCTCCCTGGGTACTCGAGGATATCGCCCAGGAGCTAAAGCTGCCGTGTTACATTGTAGAGGAGTATCCGACAGCGGACAGGCTCGAGGTCGAACGCGAACCTCTCACGCGACGCTGATGCTCTGCACGTTATGATGGCGGTTCACAACTTCTCGAGCGATCCTAAGGTTCTTGCCGTTCTTGCCGATGGCCTTTCCCTTCACCTTCGGGTCGACGGTAACCGTGGCGTGAATTATGTTTCCCCTGTCTTCGATCGTGACCGATTGCACGCTATACGTGTGAAACACGTTCTTGATGAAAGTCTCAGGATCCTCTGAGTATTCTATCACATGGATGTTCTTCCCGGTAAGGTTCTTCAGGCGAATGACGTTCTCGCCCTTCTTGCCAACTGCCCTGCTGCCCTGACCTTTCTCGACCACGAACACGAGCTTCTCCTCGGTCTCGAGGCAGTCCTTGACCTGGGTCCCTGTGACCTTCTCGAAAAGGGAAATGTACCGGAGGGTGTCCTCCGTAAAGGTGATGTCGCCCATTCAAACAGCTCCCATTATGCGGATAGTATGTTCGAATCTCCAGGGCTCACGATCGCGAGCGCGGAGATGGGGAATGGTTTTCCGCAGGCCGCTCCCAGCTCGACGTTCGTTCCTGCGAACTCGAGCACCTTGGTCCCCTTGCCCCCGAAGGAATCCTTCTCGGGGCAGTTGCCCGCCACCACGACCAGCCTCGCCTCGCCCTTCTTGACGGACTTCTTCGTCTCAGCGAGGCCGAACCTGACATCGCCTGTCGTCGCGGCGGTCTTGAGGGCCCTCGTGATGTCTATCATGCTCACTCACCTTCCTTCTTGTGGGGCGACCAAACCAGGTTGACCGCGCCAGTGCCGACAGTAACTGGCTGACCCACTATAATGTTTTCCACAACTCCTTCCAGAGTGTCCACCTCGCCCGTTATGCCTGCCCTCAGCAGATGAGTTGACGTGATCTCGAACGCTGCTCTCGCGAGAACGCTCGATTTCCGGCCCGAGATGCCGTGCCTGCCGATGGCCTTCACATCGCCATCGTTCGTCATGAGATCGGCGACCAGCATGATGTGACGTATGTCGACCGTGAGACCCTGTTCCTCGAGCGTCCTAGAGGCCTCGTTGATGATCGCGTTCCTCGCGGCTTCTGTCCCCAACACCTCGAATATCTCAAGGATGCTGTTCGTCGATGTGCGCTTCTTGTCGACATGCGCGATCTCCAAAACCTTCGCGAGGTTCGAGCCCTCGGTGTAGATTACGTAGTGCCCGCTGAGCTTCCTTATGACCGCCCTCTGGATGCCCTCGACCCCTTTGATGGGGCTCAGCTTGGTGTCTTCGGATATTCTCTGGAGCTTCTTGTAGGACGGCTCGTCGCACCTGATTGCGATGTTCCCGTTGCGCATCTCCGCGAGGCCTTTTGTCCCCTTCGTCTTGTTCAGCTTCCTGAGGACCTCTTCGGGGGTGATGGACTTGCGCTCAATCTTGCGCTTGTCCAGCTTGACGATTACCTCCATGTTGTTGATGTCCGTCTCGACATCCGCGATGTCTATCAGGTTAGTCCGCTCGATGTTCGAGGCGATGTCCCTAACCTTCTCCAGGTCGTCGTGGGCGCTCTCCTCGAGGTGAATCTCCATGATCGGGGTGCTGGGCACGCGCCTCGCGTCCACAATCTCGATCAGCCTCGGAAGGCCCAGAGTGACGTTCATCTCTGCGACACCCGCGTAGTGGAATGTTCTCATGGTCATCTGGGTACCGGGCTCGCCTATGCTCTGGGCAGCGAGTATCCCAACTGATTCGTTGGGGTCGACCCGGTGGATATCGAACCTCTCGACTGCCAGGTCGAGGACCTTCTGCAGCTGTTTGTCTGTCACCTCAACCATGTCGAGCCTGCTAGATATCTCCGATATGACGAACCTCGGGAGCGATTTCCCCGCCTTCTCCAGGAGCTTGAAACAGCGATTCTCGAATGCCGTTGGCGGGCCGACCTTGACTGGCAGCTCCTTCTTTGCCAGCACCGGCTTCTTGAGAGGCTTTTCTTTCTTCTTCTTAGGGGCCCTCTCCTTCGACTTCACCGCCACAAGGACCTGCTTCAGCCTCCTCTCCCCGAGGAGCTTCTCCAGCTCTCTGAGGCCTTTGTCGTTCGCCCTCGCAACCTTGGTGAACGTGTATCCCTGAGCGACCAGCTTCTCCGCGGTTTTCTCGTCCACGCCCTTTCGCGTGAACACATCCATCGCGCTCTTGGCAGTCATCTGCTCATCCCTCCTCAGAGCCGCCGCCGCTCTCAAAGTCGGGCTCCTCAACCTCTGGCTCAACCTCTTCCGCGGTCTCCAGGAGGTCCCTGTCCTGTATTCCGTAGCTGACGACGCCCTTCTCCTGGACCTTCGCCACGAGCTCTCCCAGGTCTCCCAGCACCGTGAGGATTATGTCATCGACATCGACAGCATCTCCCTGGACGCTCCTGCACGGGTCGATGCCGTCCTCGCCGTACTTGAACTGTATCACGGTGCCCGCGGTGTTCCTGACAGAACCGTCCTGCATGACTTTCAGGTCCTCTAGCGCGTTGATGAGCCTCCTCTGCATGTAGCCTGATCTCGACGTCCTGACGGCAGTATCGACCAGCCCTTCCCTGCCACCCATCGAATGGAAGAAGTATTCGGTCGGCGTTAGTCCGCTCTTGTACGAGTTCTTGATGAAGCCCCTCGCCTCGGAGCCTAGATCGCCCTTTTCGAAATGCGGCAGCGTGCGGTTCCAGTAGCCTCTCGACAGACGTTCTCCTCTGACCGCCTGCTGGCCAATGGCACCTGCCATCTGGCTCAGGTTGAGCATGGAACCTCTGGCTCCGCACCTGGCCATGATGACCGCGGAGTTCTCAAGACCGAGGTGCCTGCCAGCGATCTGTCCCGCAGTGTCTCTCGCTTTCCCCAGGACCTTCATGATCTCCACTTCTAAGGTCTCCTCGAGAGACCGTCCAGGCATCTGTTCGAGCTCACCACGCCTGTAAGCCCCGACGTGTTCCTCCACCTTCTGTCTCGCCTGGGCCATCGCATCTTCGATCTCGCGCTTCGCCTGGTCAGGTATGTCCTCATCGTCAATGCCAGTGGTGAACCCGCGCACCATTATCGCGCCTATCGCGAGCTTGGTCACGCTGTCGATGAACTGCCTCGCCTTGTCGGGCCCGTAGTCCCTCGAGAGCTTGTCAAGTATCCTTCCCTTGAACGCGCCGACTGCTTTCTCGTCAATCGTGCCAGCAACCAGCTTGCCGTTCCTCACAACCACGAATGAGTCGTGTTCGCACTCCTCCTTCTTGCAGTTGTCGCATCTCTGGCAGATGGACGACTTGAAGGTCATGTGGAGGTCCTTCGGGACGATCAGGCTGAACAGGGACTTGCCCGTCCAGGACTCAACGCCGTCCTTCATCGACGGCTTCGGGAGATCGACAACTCCGATCTTCTCCAGTATCTTGAGCGTCTCCTCCCTTGTGAACCTCGAATCCTTGTGCGTCAGCAGGAAGCAGCCAGTGATGTGGTCGTGTATGCCTCCAATGACCGGTCCGCCGAACCTCGGGGACAGGATGTGCTCCTGAACCCTCATCAGCACCTTCGCCTCGGCCCTCGCCTCCTCGCTCTGCAGCACGTGCAGGTTCATCTCGTCCCCGTCGAAGTCTGCGTTGTACGGCGGACAGACACAGAGGTTGAACCTAAAGGTCTTGAACGGCATGACCCGGACCTCGTGCGCCATGATGGACATCCTGTGAAGCGACGGCTGTCTGTTGAACAGGACGATGTCTCCATCCACCAGGTGCCTCTCCACGGTGTATCCCGGCTCTATCGTCTCGGACACGGTCTCCGCGTTCTTGTCGGTGACCTTTATCCTGCGGCCGTCTGACCTTATCACGTAGTTCACACCGGCCATGTAGTCAGGGCCTGGAGGCGTCGGCCCGCGGGCGCACATCTCCTTGGCCTGCTGTATGTTCCGATCTGTGACGTGTATCGGCACTGTGAGTTCTCTCGCGGCCTCGACCGGCACACCAACCTCGTTGATAGACAGCATGGGGTCTGGAGAGATGACCGTCCTTGCGGAGAAGTTCACACGCTTGCCGGATAGGTTCGACCTGAACCTGCCCTCTTTGCCCTTGAGCCTCTGCACGAGCGTCTTGAGCGGCCTTCCCGACCTGTGCCTCGCGGGCGGTATCCCGGAGGTCTGGTTGTCGAAGTAGGTCGTCACATGGTACTGCAAGAGCTCCCACAGGTCCTCGACTATTAGCTGCGGGGCGCCTGCGTCCCTGTTCTCCCTTAGCCTCTGGTTGATCCTCAGGACGTCGACGAGCTTGTGAGTCACATCGTCCTCTGACCTGTCCCCGGACTCAAGCGTGATCGAAGGGCGTACCGTGACCGGAGGAACCGGTAGCGCGGTCAGCACCATCCACTCCGGCCTCGACACAGTCGGGTCGATCCCCAGAGATACCAGGTCTTCGTCGGGTATGCGCTCGAGCCGCTCCCTGACCTCCTTCGGCGTGAGCTTGTGGCCCTCCTCCCTGAAGGTTGTGGGCTTGTCGAGCGTGATCTTGAGCTGCACAGTCCCGCAGTGCGGACAAGTCGTGCGCGCGGCGGCGTCCCTCGCGGTCTCCTTCGCGATGGTGGAAGTGTCGAGCATGTCCCCGCCCAGCTCCTCCATCCTGTCCCTCTGCTTCCGGTACTCCTCCGCCTGCTCGCCAGTGAGCAGAAGCTTGCCGCAGGACCTGCAGGTCGACTGAAGCAGCTTCTTGATCTCCTTGACGTAACCGACGTGTATGACCGGCATCGCGAGATCGATGTGCCCGAAGTGTCCCGGGCACTCGTCGACCTTCTTCCCGCAGGTCTTGCACCTGAGCCCGGGCTCGATGACACCGAGATGCGGGTCCATCAGGCCCATGTCGATTGGGAATCCGTCGTCGTCGTACGTGTCGGCTGTGATGATCTTGGTCGCGGACATCTTCCTGATCTCGTCAGGGGAGAGATGCGCGAACTTGATCGCGGCGATCCTCTTCGTTACTCCTGTGGCGATCATTTCAAGTCCTCCAGCTGCAGGCGCATGGCCACACCGAGCGACAGAAGCTCGTCCAGAAGGAGCTTGAACGCGTACGATGTCTGCACCTGGTAGATCTTCGAGTTGTTGCCGCAGACGGGACATCTGAGCGTGCCTCGCCTGTCGAGTATCGCTATGTGGCCGCAGGTCGGGTTGCCGCAGACGTACTGGAGCGTGCCGTCGGACTCGTCCAGCAGCCTGTCCTTGATGACCATCGCGGCCCCGTGGCCTATGAGGCAGTCCCTCTCCATCTCGCCGAACCTCAGGCCGCCCTGTCTCGACCTGCCCTCGGTCGGCTGTCTGGTGAGTATCTGCACTGGCCCTCTGCTCCTCACGTGCAGCTTCCCGGAGACCATGTGGTGCAGCTTCTGATAGTAGATCACCCCGGTGAATATCTCCGCCTCGATCTTCCTGCCAGTGACGCCGTCGTACATGACCTCCTTGCCGTTGTGCTTGAAGCCGTTCCTGACAAGGCCGTCCCTAATGGCCTCTTCCCTCTCGCCGCTGAACGACGTGCCGTCGACGAACCTGCCCTCCATCGAGCCCACTTTGCCGCCAATCATCTCGAGCACGTGAGCGACGGTCATACGAGACGGGATGGCGTGCGGGTTGATGACTAGGTCCGGGACGACGCCGTCTTCTGTGAAAGGCATGTCCTCCTGGGGAACCAGCAGGCCAACGACTCCCTTCTGGCCGTGCCTCGACGCGAACTTGTCGCCCAGCTCCGGCACTCTCTCGTCCCTTACCTTCACCTTGACAAGCCGCGAGCCGTTCTCGGACTCTGTTAGCATCACGTTATCCACCCAGCCGCTCTCGCCGGGCCTAACCGTGACCGAGGTCTCTCTGCGCTTCTGCGGCGTCAGGAAGTCCGCCTCTTCCTCCAAGAATCTCGGAGGTGAGGTCTTGCCGATCAGCACATCCCCGCCCTCTACCTTGGTCTCAGGGCTGATCAGCCCGTCCTCGCCTAGGTTGCTGTATGACAGGTCCGCTCTCGCGCCCCTGACATCCGGGCTCGGGATCTCGAAGTGGTCCTCCTGACCTCCTGGATATCTGCGCTCCTCGGCTCTGTATGTCCTCATGAAAGTCGACCTGCCGAGGCCGCGCTCCACGGAGGACTTGTTCATGATGACGGCATCCTCCATATTGTAGCCCTGGTAGGATAGGATCGCGACTACGAAGTTCTGCCCGGCCGGCCGCTTGTTGAACGCGACGAAGTCCATCGGCTTCGTTGTGGTTATGGGTGCCTGCGGATAGTGCAGCAGGTGGCTCCTGGTGTCGGGCCTTATCCTGTAGTTGGAGCAGCTGAGCCCCAGCGACTGCTTGGCCATGCCCGAACCCATCGTGACCCTCGGGCTGGAGTTGTGCTCAGGGTACGGAACCATGCCCGAGCAAACGCCCAGGATGACCATCGGGTCTATCTCCAAGTGAGTGTGCAGGTCCGTGAGCAGCGAAGGCACCTGCATCGTCCCTCCGCAGAACTTGCACTCGAGCACGATTCTGCCTTCGTCTCCGGGGTTCCTCCATTCGACATCCATCTCCGAGAGGAACTTGCCGCAGTGATCGCACTTCTGCGGTGTCCTGTAAGCGAACACGCCGATGTATGTGTCCTCTTCCTCCTCGGCGTCGATCCATTCCACGACTCCCTCCCTGATGAGGTCAGACCACTTCGCCTTCTGCGAGCGCATGTCCTCGATGTGCTTGTGCGCGAGCATGGTCTTGCCGTGGCGGACGACGAGCAGCGGCCTCCTGAGCCGGCCCTCGTCGCAGTTGATAATGATCTCGTTCATGTTGTCGTCGTATCTGATGTTCACTTCATGGGACAGCAGGCCCGAGCGCCTCCTCTGGCGTATCTCCTCGACCAGCTCCCTCGGCTTGTCGTGAAGGCCTATCAGGTCCCCGTTGACATAGACCCTGGTCTCGTTGGTCCACTGTTCTCCGACCTCCCTGGCTCCGAGGTCGCGCAGCAGCCAGATGACCTCCTTCTCGTCAGTGCCCTCGGATACATCGACTATGAGGGCGCAGTTCTTTACCAGCCCACAGTTCTGCCCTTCGGGCGTCTCGTTCGGACAAAGTCTGCCCCACTGTGTTGGGTGCAGATCCCTTGCCTCGAAGTGCGGCTGACTCCTCGTGAGCGGAGATGTGACCCTCCTCAGGTGGGACAGTGCGCTCATGTTTGACGTCCTGTCGAGCAGCTGAGACACACCTGCCCTGCCACCCACCCAGTTGCCCGTCGCGAACGCGTGCAGCAGCCTGTGCGTGAGCAGGTCCGGCCTTATCGCTGAGGAGATCTTGAGGCCTTTCTTGCGCGTGTAGCCCCTCTCCAGCTGGTATTTCAGGTCCTTGATCAGGTTCGTGAACGCTACTCTGAAAAGGTCCTCCATGAGGTCGCCCGCGAGCTTCAGTCTCTTGTTCGCGTAGTGGTCCTTGTCATCCTCTTTCCTCTTTCCGAGCTCGAGCTCAAGTATTGTCCTCGCGACTCTTCCGAGGAAGATGGACTTCTTCATCCTCGCGTCCGATGTGTCGCCCAAGTGCGGCAGGAGCGACCTGTCTATGATGCTCTCTACCTTCTTCGCCCTGTACTCCTTCGCCTGTCCGGTGGCGAACTTCCGCTCAAGGAAGAGGATGGCGTCCTCGGTCGTGTAGATGCCGTTCGGTGGGTAGAGCTTCTTGTTCTGACACTCCTCGATGTTGGCGTAAACTATGTTCGCCATCTGCGGGTCCGATACGATCGCCTTGAAGATCGCCTCGTCGCTCTCCATTCCGAGTGCCTTCATGAGAACAATGAGTGGGATCTGGCCGGATGCGGCCGGGACCGACACCACCAGGATGCCGTCCTTCTTCTTCTCCATCAGGGTGAGCGCCCTGTAGCCCTCCTTCTGCGAGAACACCTTCGCGACATGTAGGCTCGTTCCATAGCGCTCGTTGAGCTCGACCATGACCCTGTTCGGCGCGAGGTCTTCGAGGGAAATCAGCGCCCTCTCCGTCCCGCCGATTATGAAATATCCTCCGGGGTCGCACAGGTCCTCCCCCATCTTGACCAGGTACTTGTCGATCTCCTCCGGGGTCGGCTCCCTGTCCATGTCGATGTTGTCCTTGTGCAAGTTGCACTTCTTCGACTTCACCATGACGGGCAGGTCGCCAATGTGGACCTTCTCTGGCTCCCTCTCGATGCCGTCCTCAATGACCACGAACTCGAGCGAAATCGGGGCGGAGTAGTTGAGGTTCCTCAGCCTGGCCTCCATCGGGCAGAGGTCGTGCGTCGCGCCGTTGGCCTCCTTGATGATCGGCCTTCCGACGCCGATCGTGGGCCGGGCGGTCTGGTCGATCTGGCCTGTCTTCTCGTCCCTCTTCCGGCCGATCCTGATCTCGATGATCTTGCCCTCGGTCCTGTCCGGGTCGAGCCTGATGATGCCGCGCTCGGCCTCATCTGGTGATGCCCTGACGTTGTCCACAATCTTCTGCATCCTGCTGTTAGGATGGTCTATCGTCGGCAGGAAGTCATTGTACGAAGCAATGTGATGGTTCACAATACTTCTTTCGCGGAAATAAGTTTCAACAAGTTCCCTCAAGGGTTCACCCCCGTACCACCAGTCTATAGCAAACAGAGACGCCGCTCGTGGCACTGCGCCTCACGATCTTGACAACCATCCCTTCCTCAACCGGTCCCGAGATCGCATCCAGCGCGCGGATGCACGGGTCGGCGAGCCTTAGCTTCGGAAGCTGGTCCTTCGTGAGCCTCAGCTCCTTCAGGGTCTTCTCGGCCTCCTTCTCCGACAGGAGATGATGCTCGGGAACGAGCTCATGCTCCAAGACGTTAAATTCTTCGGCCATCGGTTTCACCCCGCAAGCGTAGGGTTGGAAGTTAGGAGCCGTTTCGTCCCCGATTTACCCCCCAAGCTTCTGGTCACGGCGCCTGGCGGGCCCGCGGGGATTTCCGAGACTAGTCTGTTAGGCATAGTCATTCGAACCCCGGGCCACCTGCTTAAAAGGCAGATGCTCTTTCTAGGGAGTACAACATATGAAGAATGCATGACACTCCTACCTAGCTGAGCTACGGGCCCTGGGCGGCGTGGGATACCCTAGGCTGCGTTAGCAGGGCGTGTAGACACTTGCACTATATAATGGTTTCTTGGATTTCAGCCTTTTGATACGGACATTGTCTTTTTCGTACTTTCCTCAGAGAACAATAATTAATGTCACTAAATAAAATAGCCGATTCTAGGAAAGAGTTTAGTACCTTCCGATTGTGAGGCCTTAGCACGGAACGAAACAGGCTCGCGACCCAACCCCGCTCCTCTCCTTACTGGCTCGCGTGACTGCCTACGGACGGGCAATACCACATCGGCCCCGGCCCTCGTCGCGGCGAGGTGTTAACATTATATATGATTAATTGTTACCTGAGCCCGAGGTCGAAAAGAGTGGCTAGCCAGGAAAAAGTGTGCACCTCCTGCGGCATCCGTCTCGTCAGAAAGACCGAGACGACTTTTCCATGCCCCAGCTGTGGCAGGGCGACGATCGGAAGGTGCATGAACTGCAGGGACCAGAGCGTTCACTACAAGTGCCCTGATTGCGGCTTCGTCGGACCGTGAGGTGTTTTCGTGGGAGAGGTCGGGCTGCAATACAGAGTGCTGCCGGAGGACATCGACGTCGATCTCGGGAAGCTGGAATCTGACATCAAGAGCGCGCTCCCCAACGGTGCAACTCTCAGAGCTTCCCAGCAGAAGCCCCTCGCGTTTGGGTTGAAGGCGCTGCACGTGCTCATTGTCATCGACGACAAGAAGGGTGGCGTGGATCAGGTCGAGACGGCCATAAGCGGAGTCGCGGGCGTCCAGAGCGTCGAGATGCTCGAGATGGGGCTGCTCTAGTTCTGGAGGAAGATTGGGAACAACCTTCAGCGGACGCCCTGTCTGGCATTGGCGGTCAAGAAACGAACAAATGGTTTGAGAGAAGAGGTTTGAACAGGCCTTCGTGCTCAGGCTTTCGGCGGGGGCAGGATGAACTTGCCCTTCATCAGGTACTTCGTCTCCGCGCGGGCCCTTCTGATGATTGTCTCGGCCTTCTCGTAGAGCTCCTGCCTGCTGGACTTGACCCTCGCAAGCCCCTCGCTTATGGCGGCCAAACCGACGGCCACTGCCTCCCTCGGGAATACCTCCCACTCGTCCATAGTAGGCACGATGTAGGTCTCGGAAAGCTCCTTGTCCTCCGCGGTCTTCGCAAGCTCCATCACCGCGGCGAGGCACATCGTGTCCGAGATCGTCTTGGCCTTCACATCGAGCGTTCCCCTGAATATCCCGGGGAAGCCGAGCGAGTTGTTGACCTGGTTCGGGAAGTCGGACCTGCCCGTGGCGACGATCTTCGCTCCAGCCTCGAGCGCCTCCCAAGGCCATATCTCTGGTATCGGGTTGGCCGTCGCGAACACGATGGAGTCGTCCGCCATGCCCTTGATCCACTCAGGCTTGACCGTCCCCGGGCCGGGCTTCGACGCGCAGACCACGATGTCCGCGCCCTTTAGGGCCTCAGTGGGTCCGCCGACAATACCCGACTTGTTCGAGTGCTCGCACATGAAGAGCTTCTCCTTGAACTCCTTCCTGACCTCTTCACACCTGCCCGCGTGCAATGTGCCCTTGGAGTCGCACATGACCATGTTCTGCCACTTGAACCCAGCGAGGTTCATGATCCTGGATATGGCGATGTTCGCGGCGCCAGCGCCTATGAACGCGGCCTTCATCTCGGAGGGCTTCTTGCCGACGACCTTGGCCGCGTTGACCGCGCCCGCAGCGACGATGGTGCCGGTACCCTGCTGGTCATCGTGCCAGACCGGGATCTCGCACTCCGCCCTTAGCCTCTCGAGTATGTAGAAGCACTTCGGCTGAGAGATGTCTTCGAGGTTCACTCCGCCAAGTGACGGCTGCAGGTACTTCACGGTCCTGATGAACTCCTCAGGGTCCTTCGTGCCCAGGCACAACGGGAATGCGTCCACGCCTCCCAGATACTTGAACAGGAGCGACTTGCCTTCCATGACTGGCATGCCAGCCTCGGGGCCGATGTCGCCCAACCCGAGAACTCTCGTACCATCGGATATCACACCGACAGTGTTCGACCTGTTCGTGTGCACGTAGCTGAGCTCCTTGTTCTTGTTTATCGCCTTGCATGGCTCAGCGACGCCGGGGGTGTACCAGATCGCGAAGTCGCTGAAGTCCCTTACACAGCACTTCGGGACTATCTCGATCTTTCCCTCGTAGAACGGGTGATAGATCATAGCGAGCCTTGCTGGCTCGTATGCCTTCTTCAGAAGCTGTTCCACAGACACCTTCTCCATCGGCTTCGCGGTTTTGGCCGGAGCCTTTTTCGAGGCGCCCTTCTTTGCCGGCTTGGATTTCTTCGCCATTCGATTCTACCCCTTTGTTTTCGTCTGAAGTCGAAACTCGTTGCTCGGATTTCCTAATTCGAACAACTTTGCGTACGCTTTGTTACGCATCTTACCAGGCGGACGACATAAATTCGGCGGGTATATACGTTGCCATCATACCCCCGCTGAATCAGCAAAGGCCTGTTGCGGGCCAACCAGAAAGGAACATAATATCATGTGAAATCGATTCACACCGGCTATGAAGGCCCTTGTCCTCGACGGCTACACCGACGAGCCCGCCTGCCTCGGCGTGCCCCCGTACATATCGCCATACGTTAGGCTGGCTTTCGGAGCGCTCGAAGAAGCAGGTGCCGATGTCAGATATGGGACCATCGACCAGTGGAGGGCCGGCTCTCTTCGGCTCGAGGGATACGGCCTGATTGCGGTCGTGAGAAATGTGGCAGTCCCAGGGAGGTATCTGCGTGGGATGCCAGCGAGCGACCGCGAGCTCCAGGAGATCTGCCACACTGCCAAGGCGCCCGTGATCGGAAGCCTCGGATTGTCAGAGGGGAGACTGAGCCAGGCGCTGAAGGACTCCTTCCACCACATAGCATTCAAGGATCTGGACGCCGGCCTGTTCGAAATAGTGAAGAACCGCGCTTTCGAGGATAGGCGGAGGACCGTAGAGGAATGGAACTCGTGGCTCGTAAGAGGGGCCAAGACGTGCGACCAACACCCCGACCTCAGCGGCCAGCTCATAGCAGAGGTGCAGATGTACAGGGGCTGCGTGAGGTACGCATCAGGCGGATGCAGGTTCTGCATCGAGCCGCTGTTTGGGGAAGTCGTGTTCCGCAATCCGGACGACATCCTCGCTGAGGTCGAGGAGCTCGCTAGGCATGGAGTGCGCAATTTCCGGCTAGGGGCGCAGTCATGTGTCTACTGCTACATGTCCGAGGAGACTGGTACAAGCGAAACCCCGACTCCGAACACGGACGCTGTGACGGGCCTGCTAAGGTCGATCAGAGAGAACGTGAGTCCAGAGATATTTCACTTGGACAACGCAAACCCGGCGGTCATCGCCGAGCACCCCGACGAGGCGAGAGAGATCACGAAGGCGATTGCCGAGTATTGCACTAGCGGCAACGTGCTGGCATTCGGGCTGGAGTCTGCCGACCCGAAAGTA
>Ga0214474_1000174_pt1 | contig 33269 bp, 33 predicted proteins | sample RVTome_2_FD_187335 | JGI IMG/M metagenome (GOLD analysis project Ga0214474, IMG submission 187335) | Soil microbial communities from uranium-contaminated site in the Upper Colorado River Basin, Wyoming, United States - RVT95D214 HiSeq ... | reverse complement strand
TTGTCCAAGGGCAGATTGGCGCGACAATCTTCTTGATGAGAGACAATGGGTCTTCTTGGCACGCGCGCGGCTAGACATGGCAAAAACCTTGAGAATGAGTGGCAATTCACTCCTCGTTCGGGGGGGGTATTACGAGAGTACTCGCACTGGGGGGAGCTGGTTCAGTCGGCCGATATACTGTGCCCAAGCTCGCGGCGTCTGATTCCGTGTCGGAGATCGCAATCGCAGGGCGCAATCTGGAGACTGTCAAAGCGACCGCAGCAGAACTCGGAGAGAGATGCACCGCCATCCAGGTGGACATCCTGAATGAGACGATGCTGGCTTCCATCGCTGCGGACTACGACATAATTGTGAACACTGCGGGGCCTGAGTACAAAGTGGTCCTTCCCGCCCTTCGCGCAGCCATCAAAGCGGGCGTGAACTACTGCGACATATGCTGCCACGGAAGCACAACCGAACAGGCTCTTACCCTAGACGCCGCAGCGAAAGCAGCAGACGTCACAGCCCTCATGGGCATCGGGGTTGAAGGGCTGTCCAACCTGATGATGATGCACGCCTCGAAGCAGCTCGACAAGACGGAGGACCTCAGATACTGCATCGTGAACGTGATTGCTGCGGTCGGAGGGGATCCCGAGACCGTCGTCGCCCAGTACAGGAAGTCAAACAAGACGGACGCATCGATGCAATTGGTGATGAGATCGGTTGCAGGGAAGGTCCCAGCATATCGTGACGGCTGTTGGATTGACGTTGACCCAATCGAAGACGCGGTTCGCGTCACCTCCCCGTTTGGAGGTGAGTTCACGGCGCACCCGGTGAACATCTCCGATACCATCACGTTGCCCCGCGCCTTGCCAGACGTACGCTCAGTCTCAGTCGTACTGAGCATGTACCCCCAGGAACTCAACAAGGTCTGGTGCGAACTTGGACGCTACGTCGCTCGGGGTGAGCTCGATGAATCAGCCGCCGCGATCGCATTCATGGAGCACATGGCGACTTTGCCAAAGGAAGTGCTCGCAACGCCAAAGGGCTACGAAGCTGCGTGGGTTACGTGGGCAGAGGCGCTGGGGACGAAGGACGGCAAACAGGTTTGCTACAAGTGCTGGCCCAGCGTTGACTGGACGACGACCTCAGGGCCTTTGGCAGCAGCCGCATTGAAGATCCTCCGAGGAGAGATCCGCACCCGGGGAGTCCTCTCACCGGAGTCGTGCCTTGACCCCATGTCTTTCTTCGCAGAGGCCGCGCAATACGGAGTCCAAGAACCTCTTAACGGGAGACTGCTGGACGAATCCTTCGAAGTGCTAGACAAGGGTTGGCGCCAAGCAAACCCAACCCGATTGCTGTTTGAACACGAATCTAGCCCGTGAAATTGGAGCGTGCGAGGACCTGGATGTCGGCCAGATATCTGCTGCGGACTAGGGCTGCCACATTTGGCCACCGGCAAAGAAATGCGACAGAGCGCTGCCCGGACTGTGGTCTCCAGTTTGACGGTGATTGGAGCTGGATGCTATGCCCACTTGTACAGAGTATGCGGATCTCATCGTCCATTCTCTTACCGATAGAAAATGCAACCCGGGGTTTCTATGGGCGAGTTCTGCAAGTTCGATACCGCTGGTGAGGTTCAGCCCGGAGCAACAACCCTCTAGTTGACAAGGGACCAGACATTGGAGTTCACACACGGCTCTCCATGAGAGAAGACAACGGACCTGACCTCTCAGCTCATGGGAGCAGGCCGGCGGCCCTTAGCTCTTGTGTGATCTTGTCGACGGCAATCTCGACATCCTCCGGCTTTCGGGCGCCAGTGCATACCAGCTTTCCGCTACCGAACAGAAGCACGACCACCTTGGGCGAGTCGAGACGGTAGACGAGTCCTGGAAACTGCTCAGGTTCGTACTCGACCTTCTCAAGACCAAGGCTGATGGCTATTGAGTTGAGATTGATCTTCGCACCGAGGTCGCTTGAGGCGACGATGTTCTGCACCTCTATTCTGGGCGTGGTTTTGATCACAATGCCCGCAGCCTCGATCTTCTTGACCACCTTGCTGATGGCGGTCTCTACCTGTTCAAGGCTCTTGCCGCCTGTGCATACAGCCTTTCCACTCCTGAAAAGCAAAGTCGCTGTCTTCGGTTCTTTGAGCCGGTAGATCAGCCCCGGGAACTGCTCTGGGTCGTATTCCGCACCATCAAGCGCAAGCACGATCGCCTGAAGATCTAGCTCCGTCCCGAGAGATGTCGAGGCGACGACGTTCTCTATCTTTATCACTGCCATAGAATCTGCACCAGCCTGACCGTATTTGAATAGGTGCCTTATAAACGAGCACCTCGTCCGCAATGCAGATCATGTAAATCGGGAAATTGAGTCCCGTTCGGCCCGATAATCCTCTGATCGAAGACAGGGAGACATTCGAATTCAGACACGGCTCAACACGCTGGAGAATACATTAGGTGAACAGAAGCGATTCAGGTAGATGGGATGACGACGAAGGACGGGGTCGTCGAGGTCCCCGATGAGTATTGCCAGCAACCGGGTCCTCATATCCCATTTGCCTTTCTCCCGTTGGTAAGCATTTGTAGTAGTAGCTCTATGACGTCTCCCAAAAGGCATCGGCGCGCTCCGATACGATGAGCCAGATGGATTGACATGCACGATTCGTCCATTGTGATAGAAACCAAGAACCTCACCAAGAGATTCAAAGACGTCCTGGCAGTGGACTCCCTCAGCATGAAGGTCCGCAAGGGTGAGATATACGGGTTCCTGGGACCGAACGGCGCAGGCAAGAGCACCACGATCAAGATGATCATGGGCCTGTTCCATCCCACCTCCGGACAGGCGTTCATCAACGGAAAGCCGGTGAATGGAGGAGCGGTGGAGCTGCGCAGGGGCGTAGGATTTCTGCCCGAGCGCATATCGTTCTACGACAATCTCACGCCGATCCAAACCCTGAACTTCTTCTGCGAGCTGCGCGGGGCGGACAAGTCCGTCGTGCCCTCGCTCATCAAGGATGTCGGCCTAGAGGACGCCGCCAACAGGAAAGTGGGCACGTTCTCCAAGGGCATGACGCAGCTGCTCGGCATAGCACAGGCGATGATAGGTTCGCCATCCATATACGTCCTGGACGAGCCAACAGGAGGACTTGACGCGAGATGGGTCAAGGCCGTGAGGGAAAAGCTCAGCGCTCTTAACGAACAGGGTGCCACGATCATATTCTCATCGCACATTCTCTCAGAGGTTCAGGCGCTCTGCAAGAGAGTCGCCATCATAGACCACGGCAGGCTCGTTGCCGAGGATACGATAGAGAACATAAGTGGCGGCCTGCACATCAGGCCGCGCCTGTGGATCCAGAGCCCCAGCCTGAACGAGAAGACGATTGCGTTGATACGACAGATCGAAGGCGTCGAAGACGTGGCCGCGAAGGGAGACGCCGTGGTCATAACCTGCGACGCAAGCGTGCGGCTGAGGGTGATGAACGCGATGCAAGACAGAGGGCTGGTTATCAAGGATTTCAGGACGGTCGAGCCCACCCTGGAGGAGGCGTTCGTGAAGCTGCTTTCGGAGGAGGGAGGGGCGTAGATGTCGCCGAATCCGAGGTCCATCTACATTGTCGCGAAGAAGGAGTTCGCAGACAATGTGAGGAACAAGTGGATAGTCGCGCTGGTCGCGATCTTCCTGACACTCACAATCGCCTCGTCCTACATGGCCGGAAGGGGCAGGGTCGGCGACATGGAGCTGACCGTGGGTGTTCTCATCAGCATCTCGAGCATGCTCGTTCCCATCATAGGGATAATGCTCGGCTACGCGACCATTTCCGGAGAGGTGGAGAGTGGGGCGCTCTCGGTCGTTCTCGCGTGTCCGATTAGACGCGGGGAGGTTTTGCTGGGCAAGTTCCTTGGCCTGGGCTCGGTGATGTGCTTTTCGATCCTCGTCGGCTTCGGGATCTCCGGCATCGTTATCGGGCTGACTACTGGACAGGCCCAATGGGGTTCTTACATGGTCTTCATACTGCTCACCATGCTCCTCGGGCTACTGTACGTGAGCGTATCCATGTGCTTCTCCGCCCTGCTGAAGAGGCGCGTTACTTCACTTGTTGCGGGAATCGTGACGTTCTTCTGGGGGATGATAATCGGAATGATCACGATGGGATTGTACATGGCTACGGGCGGAAGCTGGACGGACATGATATCCGGAGACACCTCGTCCATCCCGGACTGGTTCTGGTTCGAAGTCTTCCTGAGCCCGCAGGACGGGAGCGGTGCGGCCGCGATGCTGGCCTTTGGAACAACGGAGATCCTAGGGTTCGAGTTCGACGTGCCTTGGATTAACCTCTACTCGTTGGTCCTTGCGCAGACGCTGTGGACCGTGACACCGCTGGTGCTCGCCTACAGATGGTTCCAGAAAAGGGATATCTGAATCTGAATATTCCCATTCTGATTGAACAAAAGGGCACAGTTATTGCGCATACCCAGAAGGCCTGGTCACGATTCAAGAAACCCTCTGATCGTCGATTCAACGGTGGCCCAGGAGACAAAGAACGACTTGTCTGTGATGGTTGACCGTCACACTATTGCCTGACCTCGTGAAGCTCCCCTTCACCAGGCCAGAGAAGCTTGCCATCGTAGAGTCGCCGTCCAACTTAACGCCTCTCGATCTAGCCAATTGCTGCACGTGCTTGAACTTCTCCTCAGGATCACCTCTTATCTGGAACGTGTAGGTCTGGGCCATCTTTCTCCCTCTCGATTAGGCAGCGGCCCGTCCGCGCATCTTCTGGGTCTCGTATGCCAAGCATTTCTCAGCAGCATATTCGAAATGTTCGTACATATCCCGTCTGAGCAACCTCCTCTTCTCAAAGCACCATGGTTTCATCTTGTTCCACATGATGTCGATCGGCAAAGACTCGAATATCAGATCGGCGTCGACAAGCCCTCGTCTGATCAGCAGCCCCACCCCTTCGTAGTACCTCGCAACCATGCTCAGCGCGATGAAGGAACACTTCTCTTCGGCTTCTTTGGCGTCCTTGAATTCTTCGTTCAGTATCTTGGCGAACTGATTCGAGAACTCCAGAGTGCCGACGTGCGACAACACATCGACAACGAGGTGCGTTCTTCTGTCCCTAGCCATACCCCGGAGCTCCACAATCGCAAACACAGCTCCCAACGCTATGCTTATTGCCACAATCGCATCCAACACCAACGAGGCATCTACCACTGCTATTCCTCCGGGTGCGGAATCGCCTCTCCTCCCCTATGGGCTTTTCTGAGAATCGTGGCGAATCATCCTGGGTTGGCCTTGAGTGCAGTACACTTCGGGCCCGAAGATCTGGGGAGGGATAGGACTCACGGCCTGCCGCGTAAGGAGCAGAATTGATATAGTACTACACGATTGCGTGAATTGTACGAACTGCCTGAAAAGTATGAAATGTGTGATGCAAATGAACCCTCGCATGATGGACGTCTTCGGGACCGTGAAGGTTGGAGAGAGGGGACAGATCGTGGTGCCATCGACGGCCAGGAAGAGCCTCGGCATCAACCCCGGCGACTACTTGCTCGTCGTCAGCACACCGTCGAAGGATGGCCTGGCGCTGATCAAGGTCGAGATCGTGAGGGAGATGATCGAGAAGATGAGCTCTGGGCTGACAGGACATAAGGAGAGGACCGGCCGACGCTCGAAACGAAAGGCTGAGAAGTGAATGGCGGAAGCCCCGGCTCAGGTCATTGATCATATCGTATCCAGAACTAGGAGGTGCAACGATGGCAAGCAAGATAATTGAGGTGAAGAACCTTGTACATTCGTTCGGAGATTTCAAGGCGGTCGACAACATCAGTTTCTCGGTCGAAGAGGGCGAGATATTCTCCTTCCTCGGCCCAAATGGCGCGGGCAAGAGCACGACGATTAACGTCCTGACGACCCAGCTAGCATGCCAGCAAGGGTCCGCGAGCGTCTGCGGGTTCGACGTGCGCTCCCGACCGCACGATGTGAGAAAGTCCATCGGGATAGTCTTCCAGGACGAGGTGCTCGACCGGGACCTGACCGTCCGCGAGACCTTGGAGTTCCATGGGCGCATATACTCCATGCCGGCCGATCTGAGGCAGGCCAGAGAGAAGGAACTCATAAAGCTTGTAGAGCTCGAGGAGAAGGTGAACGAGAGGACGAAGAACCTGAGCGGTGGGATGAAGAGGCGTCTGGAGATAGCCCGCGGGCTCATGACCAGGCCCAAGGTCCTCTTCCTGGACGAGCCTACCATAGGGCTCGACCCCCAGACCCGCCTCCGGATATGGGACTACATCAAGGGCGTGAACGAAGAAGGGACCACGATATTCCTGACGACGCACTACATGGACGAGGCGGACAGGCTCAGCGACAGCATACAGATAATCGACCACGGGAAGATCATCGCATCTGGAACCGCGGAATCGTTGAAGAACACGCTCGGAGAGGACATGATCTACCTCGAGACGAAAGACGACGAGAAAGCGATGCGGGTCGCGCGCGGCATCCCGGAGGTCTCGGAGGCGAAGCGCACATCGCAGGGCATCGAGCTGATACTAAAAGCCGATGGCGGCAAGACCATGCCAGACGTATTGAGGGCACTCGAGGCGGAGAGAATTGCGACCCTCAGCGTCAAGATGAAGAAGCCGTCGCTGGATGATGTTTTTGTGCACTACACCGGCCGTGAGATGAGAGACGCGCCCGCAGAGAACGGCCTGCCAAAACGCAGGGGGCACTGAGGATGGCAAGGGAATTCTTGACGGTCTACTGGAGAGAGATGATAAGGTTCGTGAGATTCAAGGGACAGCTCTTCGCCTCCCTGGTCCAGCCTGCCCTCTGGCTACTCCTGTTCGGGGTCGCCATGGCAAGCAACTTCGACAGCAGCGCGATCCCGCTGCCCGAGTACCCTGGGGCCGTGTCCGTCGATTACCTCACATTCATGGCCGCGGGAGTCATGGCGATGACCGCGCTCTTCACGGGCCTCTTCGGAGGCATGGGCCTGCTGTTCGACAAGAACTGGGGGATCATGAAGGAGATGATGGCGAGCCCGATGGAGCCGTATCACATCCAAATAGGTGTGGGGCTCGGAGGCGCCACGAAGGCGCTGATCCAGGTCGGGCTCGTGATGGGGTTCGGGATCCTGCTAGGGGTCGAGTTCTTCGCGGGGTTCTCAGCGCTCGAGACTCTGGTCGCAGTGGTCGGGATACTCACGTTCGTTGCGGTCTTCTCCGTGGGATTCATCTTCCTGTCGGCAGGATTGGCAATGAGAGTGGAGAGCATGGAGAGCGTCCAGGCGATCATGACCCTCCTGACGATGCCAATCATGTTCTCGAGCAACGCCCTGTACTCGACCGCCTCGTTCCCAGGATGGCTCCAGGCGATATCCACGGTGAACCCGCTGACTTACTTCGTCAACGGTGTGAGGTACTTCGCGCTCGGGGGCGACTTCGCCGCGATGGGAACGCACTACCAGTACTCGGGCGGTGAGATCGTGACTTCGCTCATCGTGCTCGTCGTGTTCGCCCTCCTGACGTTCGTGTTCGCGTGGTTCTCGTTCAGAGCTGCCAAGATGAAGTGATTGCCAGAACCTCGGGACGGACCAGGCACGAGCCCGCCGGACACGCAGGAGAACCTGTGCCCACCGGCCTCTTCCTGAAAGTGACCACGGCACAACATTACCCTTACATATTCACAGATTCTTTCATTTTCTGTAATATGTAAGGGTATGAACAGATGGGCCATGAACGGCTCGTCATTGCCGGCTGGCTCGAGCAGTGGTTTGAATCCAGCAAAAGCCCCTACCCTCATGTGTACCCTTCCGAGAATCATGATGAACCCAAGGGGGTTCCAGCCCGCATTCGGAAGGCGCTCGGCCTAGTGCTGGAAGGTATTTTACTTGTCCTCAGCAATACGGGGCACCAGCGGAAATCTAGCTTGGGGGAGGACAACATGCTTAGGAGGACAATTCAGGCCGCCCTATTCGTCGTGGCGGTCGCGGCAATGACTGTGCCATTTTCCTGCCAGAACGCGAGCTCTGCAGGAACCAGCGAGAGAGCGAGGACCTACAACCTGTACTTCGGCGACCTGCACACGCACACGGGGTACTCCGACGCGTACGAGGACAGCACTCCGTGGGACGCCTACGAGGCAGCCATTGCTGCCGGAGCGGACTTCATGGCCGTGACGGACCATATAGCGATCTGGCACGACTACGAAGCGTGGATCTCGACCCCGGAGGAGTGGCACGACTGCCTGGCAGCTGCGGACCACTACACTTCCAGGAAGTTCGTTGCGATGGCGGGCTACGAGGCGTGGCTGCTAGGCAATGTTGGAGAGATCAATGTGTACAACACGCGGGAGCTCCCGTCATGGCAGCTTGGATATCGGCAAGACCGGCTCCCCAGCTTCTACGACTGGCTCGCGCAGCAGCCTGGAGCGATAGGCCAATTCAACCATCCGCTCTATGTCAGTGACAACTTCATGGACTTCGCATACTACACTCCATCAAGGGACAGCGGCATGAACATCATCGAGGTGTACAACGACGAGTTCACGGAAGAGAGCTATGTCATGGCGTTGGATGCTGGCTGGCACTTGATGCCCTCGGCCAACTCAGACACGCACTATTCCGACTGGATCGCGGGCCACGAGATGAGGACCGTGCTGCTCGCTGAGAGCCTCACATCCGAGAACCTGTACGCGGCCATGAGCGCCTGCAGGGGATACGCGACCCTAGACAAGGACCTGCAGGTCTACTATACGCTCAACGGAGCGGTCATGGGATCCGTTCTGTCGCCCGCGAGCAAGTACGAGGTCTCAGTCAAGATCTCGGACCCCGATGGTGCAGTCGACGCGATCAGGCTCGTCGAGATAGTATCCGATGGCGGAGAGGTCGTGGCGAGCATGGACTTCGATAGCGAGAAGGTACAATGGACAACGACGTTGACTTCGAACAGCGCCCAGTACTTCTATGTGAGAGTTACGACCGCGTCGGATCTCTGGGGAGTGGAGGGCGTGACCGCGTGGACGGCACCAGTCTGGACCGGGCGTTAGTCTCGTCTAGGATGCAATCGGGGCAGTGAACTGAGTTATCCGGGCACGAGAATCCGCCTGCGCGCGTTTGGTACGAGTATCCACAGCGTGAGCCAAGACAGCAGACGGGCTGCTCTCGACCTCATCGTCTCCTGAGCTTGGGGTTGAAGATCTCGTCGAGAGCGTATCCGATGAAGGTGAATGCTAGAACGACGAATACGATGCACAACCCCGGGACGATGATCCATAAGTACAGCCCGTTCCCCATGGCATTCTCCTCGGAAGCCAAATAGAGTATGTTTCCCCAAGTAACGACTTCTGTTGGCTGAGGTCCAAGGTTGATGTAGCTCAGAGTGCTCTCGGACAGGATTGAGAGCGCCACGGTAAGGATCGCGTTGGCGAACACAAGAGGGAAAACGTTCGGGAAGATGTGCCTCCGGACTATGTGCATCTCGCCAGATCCGATGGCTCTCGCCCGCTCTATGAATGCCCGCTCTTTCACTGATAACACTTGCGCGCGTACTATCCTCGCAGTGTAAGACCAGCCGGTTATGGCGATCACGAACACGACCTTCAGAACGCTCTGGCCACCGGGCAGGACCGTCGCCAGCACGATCATCAGAGCCAGCCAAGGGAGCACGAGGAACACGTCCGTGATCCTCATCAGAATGTCATCTCTCCAACCGCCCCAGAAACCGGCGAATAGGCCGACCAACGTCCCGAGGCCCATCGATGCGGCAGCCGCGACGAGGCCGATTTCCATCGAGACCCTCGAACCGTAGATCACTCGGCTCAGGATGTCCTGTTCGTCAGCATCTGTGCCGAGCCAGTGTTCCGGAGATGGAGGTTGATCGACGCCAGCGTTGGTGTCATCGAACGGCCCGTAGGCGGATGGCCATGGATGTCCAAGGCCGGTGGATATCCAGGAGAAGAGAATCATCACCTGACCCGCGAAGACTGCAAGGACCAAGAAGGTCACAAGTATCGTTAGGCCGGCCATTCCGAGGCGGTTTCTCCGGAAGATCCTGAGTGTCTCTGCTGTCTTCTTCCCGCCAAGCCTCAGCTTCTCCTTCGTCGGGCCCGATACGGGCAGCAATTCCACAAGGCGGCTCGCGTATCCGGTCAACTAATCTCCACCCGTGGATCTAGATAGACAAGTGCGATATCAGCGACGAGGTTGGCAAAAATCACAACGACCGCGATTATCAGGAAAGCCGCCTGGAGGTACGGGTAGTCGCTCTGCTGCGTGGCTATGACCGTTGCGTATCCGATGCCTTCGTAGTCGAACACAAACTCCGTCTGGAATGCCCCACCCACTATGAACGCCAGGTCCATGGCTATCAGGGTGACCATCGGGAGCATCGCGTTGGGCACCGCGTGCTCTTTCAGCATCCTGAGCTCGGACAGGCCCTTGGCGCGGGCGGTGGTGATGTAGTCCTCCGTCATGACATCGATCAGCGAGCTTCGCATCACAACGGAAAAGGCGGCTATGCTCCCAACCGTGAGGCTAACCGCCGGGAGGAAGAGGTGGTCGAGAAGCGCCCACAACTTGTCGAGCGTCAGCGGGGTCAATTTCATCCCGATGGGGAGTTCGCCTGAGGTCGGGAACCAGTGGAGCTGGAGGGCGAAGATCAGTATGAGCATGATGGCGAACCAGAAGGTCGGCATCGCGTAGAAGAACAGTGTAAATCCGAGGGAGCCCGTATCGAACCAGCTCCCTCGTTTCCATGCCGCCAGGATACCCATGGTCATCCCTATCAGTATCATGAAGGTGGTCGATGTCCCCATCAGGATAAGGGTCCAGGTCAGGTCATCCAGGACAAGGTCTTTCACTGGCGTCTGAGTACGGAATGAGTCGCCGAACTCCAGTATGAGCGTGTTCTTCACGTACTTGAGGAACTGAATGTGCAGGGGTTCATCCAGCCCGAACTTCTCCATCATCATATCGATGTATGCGGGATCGATGTTGGGCTTCTGAGGAATCATCATCCTCACTGGATTCCCGGGCATCACATGGAACAACACGAAATTGAGGGCGATGACAATGAAAAACGTGATTAAGGCGTTGACAACCTTCCTGAAAAGTATCCGCCTAACACTCCTCATCTGATGCCACCGTTGACTCCCCTAGCTTGCCAGCAATCGCCGTCACGAGCTTGGCTGCCTGATTCCAAATAATAGGAAAAGGGTTTGGAGCGCCTAGGTCTTAGGCGGCTCCGCGGGAGGTGATGGCTCCTCGCCCTTCTTGCGCTTCTTGAGCAGCATGGCCACCGCAGCAACGACCACAAGGACCGCGACGATCCCGATCGCTGCCCACGCCGCGGTGCTGAGGCCTCCTCCGCCTTCAGAAGAGGGCGTCAGCTCGATATCCAGTACATGTTCCTCACCTGCGACGATCACGACGGTCGTCGAGTTGACATCATAGCCCTGTCTCGCAGCGGTTACATTGCAGGTGCCGGCAGGAACCAGGAACATCTCGTATGCCCCGCTCTCGTCCGTCACGGCGGTTCTGGTTACATCGCCCACTCGTGCGGATATTGTGACGTTGTCGAGCGCAGCGCCGGTCTCGGAATCATAGACGTGCCCTCTAAGCGTGCCAGATACGCTGGTCAACGTGAAGTTCAGCATCACCACCAGACCTTCCTCCACAACGGCGGTATCGGAGGCTGACTCATACCCCTCCGTAGAGGCCGTAACAGTATACGTATCGGCCGACAGGATCATGCTGTAGTAGCCGCTCTCATTCGTCGTGGCGCTCGTGCCAGGGACGGACACGGCCGCGCCCAGCAATGGGTCGCCTTGCACGTCCGTAACATACCCAACCAGAGTTCCAGCGTTCGGGACGACCGACACAGTGACGACCATCACGTCCGTAACCACCGGGTTCACACCATCTGAGACCGAGAGCTCGACGGTGACCGTGCCCTCGTTGAGGAAAGTGTAGGTAATGATCTGCCCGTCCAGCGTGTTCACGGTCCCGTTTGGCTCCGTGAACTCCCATGTCCAGGTCAGCTCGTCCCCATCTGGGTCGTATCCCAAGCCTGTGAAGCTCCTAGTCTCGTTCAAGGCGGCGCTCGTGTCCTCGCCAGCGGATACATCTGCAGGCGGCAGGTTGGCGCCTATGACCACGATCTGGAAGTAGAACCAGGGGCTGCCGGCGGTACCGCTGAACGGCCCTATCGAATCAGCCGTTATCTCGGGGAAGTTCGTGAACTTGTCGTCCCTGTAGGCGTAGAGGCCGTATGGGTACGCGACGACGACATAGGGGCAGTCCCTGTACAATACGCGCTGCATCTCGTACACGATCTCCTGACGCTCCGTGATGTCAGGCGTTATCTGCTGCTGATAGAACAGCTCGTCATAGTACGGGTTCGAATAGAAGCTGTCCGACCAGGCAGACCAATCGTTGTGGCTCGTCGGTATTTGAGCGGTCGTCATGACCGAGAGTATGAAGGTCGGGTCGACATCAGTTCCCCAGTTCCACATGAACATGTCGTACTTCATGCCGATCCAATCGACGAACAGCTGCGACTCGAGCTCTCCCTGCGGCTCAGCGTCGATTCCTATTTGCTCAAGCCATCGCCATATCTTCAGTGCCGCGCTCCTGTCCTCACCGTACTCCGATGCGTAGAGGAAGTTGAAGCTGAGCTCCGCACCGCTTGTGCCGTTCTCTCTCACCCCGTCGCCGTTTGAGTCGATGTATCCCGAATCGTTGAGGAGGGCGTTCGCCGCAACAATATCGAATTTGATCTCCTCGGCTGCACTCACGTCGTAGTGGTAGGTCGTCGACGCGGGAGGAATCAGCACATCACCGACTTCGCCCAGGCCGCGGTATGAATCCTCGATGATCTCCGTCTTGTTGATTGCCATCGCCACTGCTAGCCTCACGGACCGGTTGAGGGTCTCGAGGTTCATGCTCGCACCGCCCACCCGCAGCTCAGGAGGACAGACATTGAACCCCAGCTCGTGCAATGCCAGCTCCGGCACAACCTGGCCGTCCACGTGGGGATCATCAATAGTGACGTCCCAGCTATCCTTGGGAACCATCGTCGCAATATCAATAGCCCCTCCCAACAGGTCAGTCAACATCACGTCCGAGTTCACGTATATCTTGTACAAGAGCTCATCGAAGTGGACCGTTCCGCCATAGTAGTACGGCCACGGCGTGTACCTGATGTAGGAGTCGACTTCGTACTCAACGAGGCGGAAAGGACCAGAGCCAATCGGCCCGTCCGGGAAGACTCTCGTGTCAAAGAGGTCCACAGACGTGAGCTTGTTCGAAGCGATCGTGCTCCAGAGGTGCTTCGGCAGGATCGGGATCATAAGGCCGAGCATGTTCGCCTTGGTCGCATTGGCGGTTATCTGCAATGTGTAATCGTCCAGAGCTCGTATGTCCGTGACATTCCGAAGAAGATCTATGTAGAGCGAGCCCGCGGCCGGGTCATTGAGCATCAGGTTAAATGTCCAGTTAACGTCTTCTGCCGTAACGGTCACATTATCATGGAAAGTCATCCCATGCCGGATGTTGAAGGTCCAGACCAAGCCGTCTTCGCTGTGTGACCACGATTCAGCAGCAGCGGGTATTGCGTTGTAGTCCTTGTCGAAGCGATACAAGAAGTCGAACTGGAGAATATACGACTGATAGTCGATATTGTTCAATCCAACAAGCGGGTTTAAGTTGTCCACAGTCTGAGGAATACCCACAATGCACTGAATCGGCGCAGCGGCTTCTGCGTTCCTGACAGCCCCGGTAAACGCAATAGAAGCCGGAAGCAACATCCCTACACACACGAAAATGGCGATTACTCTATTCATGACCCATGCCATTCTTTTTTCCCCCTGGTCATTGAGGTGCCTAGGAATCATCCAAAGCACCTGCTCCCACCGACATCCACAGAACCCTCGACCATATATTATGATTAGTGCACAATGTGCGTCAATTCGCAACTGTAGACTTCCTTACCGCCAACTATGGTTAGTATGGGCTGAACATCCTTGATGTCATCAGTATCAATCTCGAACAAGTCATCCGACAAGATGATGATGTCCGCCAACTTGCCCACTTCGAGAGACCCCTTGAGATCCTCTTCAAACGAGGCGTACGCAGCGTTGATCGTGTAGCCTCGGATCGCGTCTTCGACTGAGACTGTATTTTCAACTCCGACAAGGCCCCCACGCGTGAGCGCACTGTGGATGCCCAGGAACGGGTTCATGTCCGCAACTGGCCAGTCACTCGAGAAAGCGAGCCTTGCTCCGGAGTCGACCATGCTCTTCCACGGGAAGGATCTCTGAAGCCTTTCCGGGCCGACGGTCTTTCCGTACATATCGTCAAAGGGCGCAACGGACAGGTGAGCATGGAGCGGCTGCATGCTCGGCACTGCTCCGAGACGCCCGAAGCGCAGGATATCATCTCGGGAGACGATCTCGACATGCTCAACCCTATGCCTTCGGTCCCGTTTCTTGTTCTTGCGAGCCGCGTTCTCGTATGCGTCCAATGCCACTCTCACCCCTCTGTCGCCGCACGCATGCGTGATGCACTGGAACTCCTTCCTATCTAGCTCCTCCACTATCTGCTTGAATTCCTCGGGTTCATAGATGGTCTCACCCGAGAATCCTGGATCGTCGGCGTACGGTTCCAGCATAGCGGCCGTGTGCGAATCCTCAACGCCATCGATAAACAGCTTGACCGCTCCAGCTCGGAGCCACTCATCCGAATACTTGGAGCGCGCCTGGTCAAACTCCTTCATCTGCTCTTCTTTGGGCTTCTTGGAGTACTGGACAGCCACATATGCTCGGGCTTTCAGCTCCCCGCTCTTCCGAAGTCTCTCGTACGCCCGAAAATCCTTCACGCTTCTAGCGTCGAAATCGTGGACGCTCGTGATCCCCCATCTCACCATGTCATCAAGAACCAGCTTCAGCCCATCATTGACGAAATCGGTCCCTGTGATTGCGAGCTCTTCCACCAACGGTTCGAGATCCTCTGTTTTGAAGAACACTCCGGTCGGCTGTCCGGTTGCAGGGTCCATCTCCACTCCGGGGATGCGATCGAACCTCGCTGCAAGCCTTGATTGGGCGATCCGGAGAAACTCCGAGTTCGTGCACGCAGTCCAGCCATCGTATGACACCAACCAGACGGGCCTATCGCTGACGACCTTGTCCAACATCAGTCTACCTGGGAGTCTGCCGTCCACCATGACTGCTGAATAGCGCAGGCCGAATCCTCCCACGAGCCGATGACTGGGGTGAGCAGAAGCATGCTTCTCGACTATCGAGACAAGATCCTCAAGGGAATCTGCTGGTGCTAGGTCCGCCCAGAAGTATCTTCGATAGGCAGAGAGACAATGCGTGTGGGCATCGATGAATCCCGGGAGCACAAGTCTTCCGCCGGCATCAATCACTCTTGTATTGGGTCCCACGAGTGAAGCCGCATCTTGGTCGGAACCAACGAAGGCAACGTGATCTCCCTGGACGCCTACTGCCTCTGCCCACGGCTGAATCTTGTTGACAGTATAGACCCGTCCGTTCCGAATCAGAAGGTCCAGCTTCGTCATGACGGAGATTCCCCCGGCCGGGTAGATGCCTCTCTCGGCTATTCCACCCTTTCGGCGACTCTTGTCGAACCCAGATGAAAACATATAATGCCTGGAGCAACCATAAAGCGGCGGGTGAGTTCATGAAGGCCAAGGGTCTTCTTACCATGGAGCTGAGGGGGGAGCCATACGATAGAGGGCACAAGTATGGCGAAGCCTGCAAGAAGCTGATCGCCCGAATGATAGACGTGCAATTCTACGACGAGTTTAGTGGAAGACTAACCAAGGATCAGATGCTCAAGCACGCTCGTAAGTATGAGCCTTTCATCCAGGACTATTCTCCGGAAATAGCCGAGGAACTGAAAGGGATAGCGGATGGATCCAGCCGATCCTACGACGAGATAGTTATGATAAACGCCCTTGAAGAGAAGAGAGCTTTCGGACTCTCCCGTTGCACGGCCTTTGCAGCTACTGGCAGAGCGACCAAGGACGGGAAGACATACGCAGGACAGACCTGGGATGGGCAGGAGAAGGAGTGGTGGGGCGGAGAATTCGGATTGTTGTTCAAAATCAGAAGAAAGAACGGCCCCGACATTCTGGACTACACCAACCCTGGACTTCTTGCCGCTGCAGGTCTGAACTCCAAAGGCATCAGCCTCAACTGGAACACAATGCCACAACTGGAGCTTACTGCTGGAGTCCCTGCCTACATCATCGTGGCTGAGATACTAAAACAAAGAACGATAGGGGAGGCGCTGGATGCAGTCCGGAGGGCGAATAGAGCAGGATACTTCAATTTCGTCATTACGGATAGCACGGAATTGTATGATGTGGAAGGCACACCCAGCGACCTAGACATATCCTACAGTGGGGAGCACATAGGCCATGCCAACCATTTCGTGTCTGAAAGATTCTGTTCGAAACAGAACACTGGGGTGAGCTCCTGCAGCATCGTCCGCCATAACAGAATGAACAGGCTGTTGAAGGAGAACTGCGGGAAGATAGATCTGCAGACCTGTATGAGCTTCTTACGAGATCATGTCAACTATCCACACTCGATATGTTACCACCCAGGAGACGACCCCGATCCCACGCAACGATGGCTCACCCTCGATTCATGGATTAGCATACCCTCGAAGAAGGAGTTCTGGATAGCCCACGGGTTCCCGTGCGAAAGCGAATTCAAGAAGTTCAGCCTCTAGAGAAAGCTTAATTCGTCCTCGCCCGATACAGGGTCAGGGTACTCGAAGGGGGGAGCTGGGTTAAGAGCTAGGAGCCTACAGTGCATAGCATGCATTCTGATTGCAGCTTGGTTCGTCGTGCCCGCCAGTGTTTTCGGCGGATCTGCATCGACCAAGGCAGATGTCGAGAAGGATTGGACGCTCATCATCTACTGGGATGCGGACAACAGCCTGGAGTACGTCACGGAGTTCGCGATATCCACATGGGAGTCTTCGCTCCCGTCCAACGCTGACGTGAACATAGTCGCGCTCCTCGACCTGTTGTCCGCGGACGGCATCTGGATATACGATATCGTAGACGGCGAGAGGCACTTGCTGGAGCAATGGGAGGAGATGAACACAGCCGATCCCGCAACTCTGGAGATGTTCGTCGAGTATGCCATGACGGAGTTCCCGTCCGAGAAGACGATGGTCGTGGTTCAGGACCACGGATACAGCTGGAGGGGCCTGTGCAAGGACGAGACCAACGGCTATGACCTGATGTCCTTTGACGACCTGGGCACCGCCCTCGAGAACGTCAAGACGGACATGGGCAAAACTGTCGACCTGCTTGCCCTGGACGCGTGCAACATGGCATGCATTGAATCCTTGTACGAGCTCAAGGATGCGGCCAGCTACGTGGTCGCTTCGGAGGCTACCATGTCCGATGACGGGCTGCCCTACTATATGTTCATCTCTGATCTGGTGATGGACCCCGCCCTCGAGCCGGCCGAGCTCGCGACCAACCTCGTACACGAGTACGTGCTGTACTACAGCTCGAAGTGGGACTACGATCACCAGTTCAAGTGCTCACAGGACTTCGCAACGATGTCCGCATTCGACATGTCGAAGGTGGGTGCGGTCGGAGAGGCGTTCACGGAATTCACGAGGGTCTTGGAACCGATCATACCGGACCACATGAAGGAGATCGAGGACGCTAGAGGCTACGCCCTTATCGGCACATGGGGCAACATGGCCGGATGGGAATGGAATCCCGATCTGGTCACTTTCGTCGATGGACTCAGGGAGATCGAAGGCCACCCAGAACTCAGCGCAGCGATAGACGACTTCGCAACGGCGTTCGACGCGGCGTGCATTGCGGAAGACCACAGCAGGAAGTACCACGACACTGTGCACGGGATGCACTTCTGGTTCCCGCCGTCCCTGTCCATGTACAACTCGAACGGGTACACATGGGCGAAGCAGTTCGTGTACCACGACATGGGGCTCGACATCGTTGACGAATCGTCCTGGCACGACTGCCTGATGACGTATTTCGCATCCTGAGCGCTCCGGCTTAGAGCGACACAAGAGGCAATCCAGCCAAGACAGAAAGAAGCCCCAGAGCCTGTCGCATGACTACTCTCTCTTTCAGGAACGTGAGCGCAACTGCGATCGTGACAATCGGATAGGCTCCCGACAGTGCAACCACGATGGAGGCAGGGCCATCTACCATCGCCCAAATCAGCAGAATGCCGCCAATCGCCCCGAACACCAGGCCAACCGCTCCGATCCCGATAGCCTTCCTCGGCATACGCGCCAGCGATTGTTCCGGATGGCCTTTCCGCTTGATGGCCCAGTAAGAGATCCCCACAGGTAGGTATACCAGCGCGTAGAAGCCCATCGAGTTGTCGTTTCCGACGACTCTCACGCCCTCCTTTGCCGCCACGCCCATAAGCCCGAATGCTAGGAAGCTGAGTGTAGCAAGAAATAGCCCGAGTCTGGATGCCGACGGCAGGGAACTAGACCGGCTGATCGACAGGACTACAATCCCCAGGATTATCAGGCCGACGCCAGCGTACCGTGTCGCGCTCAATCGCTCGTCTAGGAGAAAGAAGGCTACAATGACTGTCACACAGGGATAAGCGGCGACCAGTGTCCCTATGACGCTAACGTTACCTCTCGCCAGGGCCTCGAGGAAGAGGATGGTTCCGACTATGCCAAGTGCCCCGCTCACGAGGGGCACGACGACGGAATACGCTGTCAGGCTGACGTCATCTCTCAACAGAAGGTACCAGGCGCCCCATATCGACCCATACACTAGGGCCGTAAGTAGAACCATCGTCGCCGGGCCACCCCCGGTCGTCCCGACCTTCTGGAGCGCTTGGCCGATACCATACGCCAGCATGGTTCCCAATGCCAGCAAGAACCATAGTTCGGCCAATGCTTCGTCCCCGTCCCGGAGCCACTTCCTCCATGACCCCGATTGCGACTCCATCACATAGCTCTTCTTGGAGAACTGATTGCGATTGGCACAGACGGAATTCAGAACCCACTAGTCGAAGAAGAGGAAGGTCGTTCAGATCCTGTCTCCAACGATGAGAGGGATTCGGCGAACAGGGCGCTTCCTATCCGGTCAGACCTCGATTGCGGAGACGCTGTTGCTCCCAAGTCTTGAAGTCAGCCGGAGGAGGAACGATTTCGCTATCGGACTTCTTCACAAGTCTTGCTGCCTCATTTGGGCATCCGGTGACACATAACCCGCATCCAATGCACTTTTCTCGGTCAACAACCGAAACCTCGTTATCCTCTGAGATGGCGTGCACCTGACACCGCTCTATGCAGGTCCCGCACCCGGCGCATTCCTGAGCGTCGATGTCGGCATAGTAGTTGGCATAGGCCACTGAGTTTTCAATGCCCCAATCAGTGATTCCTCTCAGCAAGCCACAGCAACAACCACAACAGTTGCAGACATAACCTGATCCTTTCATGGTGTTGCTGACAGTGTGGACCAAGCCCAATTCCTCAGCCTTGTCGAGAAACGCCAATGCCTCTTCTTTCGAGACAGAATCCTTGCCTGAGGAACCCTCAGATGAGGAGAACGAGAGGCACGTCCTGACCGGAAAGCCGCACTCGTGACCCATGTGCTTCTGTTGAAGCCTGCAGATGCAGTCGTGCAGAACGAATGATTTCGAGCTCGTGAGAAGCGCTTTGACATCGTCATAGGGGAGGATCCATTCCGATTTGGTCGCGCTGTATGCGGGGACGACACGATGTATGGCCGGCTCCGGCCCCATGATCCCGGCGGCTCCCCCAGTTGACAGATATTCCTCTACCAGATGGGCCAGCTCATGGTCCATGCTGCAGGCTTCGTATATCCCAACAATGAAAGGCGCCAACCTGAAGAGGTGCTTGCCGTCTTCCTCGCGATCCCATAGCATGCCCTTCTCCGCCATCTCCGTCAGCTTCGCATCCGCTTGTTCAGCCGAGAGTCCGATGCGCGTAGATATCACATCACAGGCCTCCATCGAACCGCCCAACTGACAGGCTATTAAGGCTTCTTCGGCAGAGAAGATCTTCTTGAGGAGTCTTATCTCGACATTGGAGGGTGTTCTGGGAAAACCATTCGGGATCTTGTCCAATGCTTCCGCAAGACGCTCATAGACGATATCTTCTGGGTCCATCGCCATTCCCAGAGCCTTGAGCGATATGCCCGGTAATAAATTGTAGTCTAGACATGACAGAGCCAATCTAGCGAGACTGCGGTCGGATCCACCATGGCCGCGAACCGTCAATCGTGCTCTTGGGCGAAGACCTCGCTCATGTGGTCGGACTGCGTCTGGCTCGGAGCCAAAACCTCCCTGATAGACAATAGTCGGATGCCTCAAGTCACGTCCGGCTCGCTCTGTTCTCCTCAGCCGACAAATACGCCCCAAACCCTATGGCCCATAACATCGCAGGGTATAGTATCATCCTCTCCATGCCGCCAACGCCCAGGCCGAGATAGACTTCTCCTCCAAAGAGTGCCAATGCCGAAAGGCCGATCAGTCCGAGAAGTGCGAACACATAGGAGACCGGAGAACGAACGATCCTGTAAGAGTACAGCGCAGCCAAATTCCCAAAGAGAAAAGCAAGGAGGGCGGACGCCCTATGGATCAGGGGGATGAAGTCCATACTGAACGCGCCTACACCAATTGCTCCAATGCCGGAGAGCGCCACGAACAGCCAGATCTTAGACTTCTTGTTCTCCTGCCGAAACAGAGCCGCCGCAACGAGAGCCATCAGCCCGAACAAGATCACCCCGACAGCGAATATGGCGCTTGACGGCATCGGCCCCACACCCAGGTCGCTGATGTAGTTGGCAGAAGTGCTATACCCCGGATACAGAAACTCAGACAGATGGATCAGGAACAGGGCTTCCAAGCCTCCGACGAGAAGCCATGGGCCGGGAGATCGCAGAATGGCCATGACGCACGTTCGTTGATGACTGATAGTGATGGGTTCCACTATACTCATATCAACTTTCCTTCCCTATTGTCTTTCCTCGGCTGCTCCAGGCTTCGAAGAATCGGAGAGCCATTTGTTGTAGAACTTCGCTGCGCCGAAGCTGTCAAGGCCCTCTCTCGCCTTGTCTGCGATCCTGGGAGTCCAGTATCCCAGCATGAAAGTCCCAGCGAACACCATCATGAGCCCAATGCTTGACGTGAACCAAGATTCTTGGGCAATTCCGAAGAAGAAAGCTGACCATCCGATGCTTATGGTTGAAGCCGTCGATGTGATGGCAATCGCCTGTCTCTTGCCAATTTCGTAGGCAACTTCCCCCTGATACTTCATGAATTCAACCGCCATCACGACCATGTCTGATACTGGCTCCCTCTCACCGATTCTGGGTGAGTCGAGGTACGAGAACAGCCCCTTCATGCTTTTCTTATTGCGAACCATGTGCTCACAAGTTCGAGCATCGTCGTCCATCACCTAAGGTCTTTTCGAGGTCGTAGTTTGAACATAACAAGGCACCTGCTGCCAGATCCTTGATTTCCGCGAACGAGGAAGCATTCATTGCCGGCAGAGGTTTCCTTCGCGCGGTCGAAAGGAGTTTGGCTCGGTGCCACGGCCCTCTAATTGGCTGAGAGCCAGATATTCGGACTCACATGCGGTTCATCCCATTCGAGATTCAGGAGACAGTGTTCAACCCTTCTCGAAGATGAACAACTCATCCATCGTTGTCTTCAGAACCTTTGCAATGTCGTGCGCGAGCTTCAGAGACGGAACGTACTTGCCATTCTCGATGAACAGGATCGTCTCACGCCGGACTCCTATCTTCCGTGCGAGGTCATCCTGAGTCAAGTCGTACCTTGCTCTCAGCTCTTTGATCCTGGTCTTCATTCGGGAACACCCTTTCTGTTAATGTAGGCGCTCACGGCCAGGAAGATCGACCCCATTGCTGCAACATAGATCATGAGCCATTCGGATGTCGGTGGCAAAGACACCTGGTTGTCCTCAAGAATGGCATGAACGAAACCCATTGCCAAGAGGAAGTAAAGACTGACGTAGAAGGCAATGTAGCCCGCACGCATCCTGATCGCTCTCGATCTCTCGTCGTCCCTTGGGAACCCGCTCTTCAGCTCCCTCAATCCCTTTCTCACAACCACTAACGCGACCAGCGCCATGGTTGCCAAAATCACAGCTGACATGACCGTCGCCCAGTTATCAGTACCGACCGACCCCGACCAGGCAACAAAGACTGCCCCGAAGACCAGCACGGCGGCTACTACTGCGACGAACCTTCTGAACCTCTTCTTCTCATCCATGCTTTCACGCCTCTCCACACATTCTGGTTATTTTATGCGAACTTTTTGTTCGCTGTACACCACTTTATGTTAGCTATAACACACATCGCCTACATAAAACCTTTGCCAAGATGTCTACGAGAATCGGACCTAGACATCTGAGATTCGTAGCTGGGAAACCAGCTCCGGGCACGCCGTAACGCGCGGATGTCGCAGGAAAGACCTAAAGGAAAGGGTTTCGCAACGTCCAGTTCTTCTACTTGCCAAGGGCCATCTTGATGGCATCCTGAGCAGATATCGCTGGATGGACTTCGTAGCACTCGAAGAAGTCCTTCTTCTCCTGTACCCACACAAGCCAGTTCTTGAAGGCCTCTGCAGGTTCAACGGACTTCGACTCGGTTATAGTCACGCCTCTGCCGCCCGGACAGATGTACCATCCAAGTATCTCCACGTCTTTTGGCGGGAATGATCCCTTTTCCATAAGTTTGACTGCGACTTTTGCAGCATCTTCTGGAGATACATTCGGGCCGAGCTTCCAAAACGCGACGGAAATCGCCAATTCTTCACCCCCTCCTCGAACCACCCTCGAGGCAGTAGCGGTAATCGGGTTAGGATGTACTTGGAGATTGCCACTTCGACTGTCGAAACGCTCCAAGTTCGGCCTAAATCGCCGCTTGTAGTTTGAACATCACATAGCCCTCACAGTCAGCGCGATGAACCTCCAACACAGTCACAGCTGGATGCCAACGGCGACCGATTCCGGTGCCATCTGCTTCAGCGGTCAGCCCTAGCTCCTCAGGCTCGCGAGGAACTCGTCGACAGGAATCGCTGAAAGCGTCATGGTCTCAAGAGTCCCGCGCGAGCCGAGCTCCACCATGATTCTGCTTATCGTGATATTGTCCACGGCCTCAAGAATGGTCACGAAATCATACTTACCCAGAAGCGCATACTGATGCAGAATCTTCGCGCCCATCCTTGAGATCTCAGCGTTCACTTCCTTGACGCGTTCTGGCTTGGTCTTCAGAGTCTTGCGTCCCTCATCCGTCAGCTTCGAGAGCACCACATACACAGCCATTCCAATTCCCCATCCGACAAGATGCACCCTGTTCTACTTGTCTCTTTCGGCCGGCACTTGAGATTCATCTCCGAGCCCCCCGGTTCAAGCATCCGCCAATCCAAGAGCTGGCTTGCGAAAGGAAGGAAGAAGGAATTAGCTCGGTGCAGTAGTCCTCTGAGTAATGAAGAGCCAGGCGTTCAGTTCATACACAGCTCCTTGGCCAACGCTACCAACGAAGGTCAAATAACCTCCCACGCGTTTCAGTCTCACGATCTGACTGATGTCTCCTGTCAACCTATCTGGCGTCCACCTTCTGCTCACGTACAAGTGCCTCTACGAATGCGACCATTGCTTCGTCTGGAGCAGCCCGGCCTCGAAGGGCACGATGACCCTCGCCCGGGTCGAGGACATTATCAGGCAGGCGCACGAGGTCCCTTCCGTGAAGCGTGTGTACTTCGAGGGAGGGGAACCGTTCCTCTTCTATCCCGTCCTGTGCAGAGGGATTGAACTCGCGAGGACGCTCTCACTCGAAGCGGGCGTGGTCACTAACGCGTACTTTGCCACTGACGATAAGGCGGCGGACCTCTGGCTCAGACCATTGGCAGAGCTGGGCGTCTCGGACCTCAGCCTCAGCACGGATGAGCATCACGGCAGCGGGGAAGAGAGGGAGATGGTCCGGAGGGCGAAGAGAGCCGCTGAGAGGCTCGGCATGCCAGTGGGCGTGATTGAGATCGAGAGCGTCCAACGGCACTCGTGTTCGACACCCGAGGACGAGTCGAAGGGACAGCTCTGCTTCAGGGGCAGGGCGGCTGCGGTACTCGCCCGGAAGGCCAAGAAGAGATCTTGGAGGACCTTCGACTCCTGCCCCGAGGAGCCACCGAAAATCGAGAGGGTGCACGTCGACCCGTACGGCAATGTGCTGTTCTGTCAGGGAATATCAGTGGGGAATGCATGGAAGAAACCGCTCAAGAGGATCATGTCGGATCTGGACCCTCAGAGACATCCTATCATAGGTCCGTTGATAAAGGGCGGGCCTGCGGGTCTGGCAAAGGGATTCAGCGTGCGGCCAAAGAGGGCGTACGCTGACGCGTGTCACATGTGCTATGAAGTCAGATGCGCGCTGAGGAACAGGCGGGCCCTCAAGGGAGTCTTGGTGCCCGACCAGCTGTATGGAGTGACGCCCGATGAGAATCCGCAGCCCGACGTCGCCCACAGTTCAAGGGCTTCAGCGAAGAAGAAACGCAAATAGGGTAACATGATGCGGTCAGGCTCGGTGCATTAAGCCTCCGACTGGGAAGCAACCAGACTCTCAGCCATGCAGGTTCTGTAACAATTCGGGTGGTCAAGGACCAGATATTGGCCCGGAATGTACCGGTGATCAAAGCTGGATGCTATACAAGTTGAGGGAGACCTCCTTGCCGGTAAGGAATTCACGCGAGGATTGCGAAGAGGCTTGATCGGATTCGGCAAATCCCCAATTCAGAGACGGGCCTACGTGACAATCCACCCACAGCTCCCTACACTCGCTAGCTCATCTCTTTCCGAACTCGGCCCTCATCCTGGAGTACTCATCGCGGCCGATCTCGCCTCGCGCGTAGCGCTGGTCAATGATGTCGAGGGGGCTAGGCTGTGGCGGGACATAGACCGGATAGGTGTTGTGGATAGGACTCTCATCGAGTCCAACTATCACAATTATCAAGATCAGGACTAGTATGATGACCGGGACCACCATGAAAGCCATGCCCACGCCCCAACCACCCATCATTCCGTAGTCGCCATCCGTTTGCGAGAAGCCGCTCGCTCCTGCGATGCCGATCAGCACCACAGAGATCACGAGTCCGGCTACAAGCAATACCAGTGCACTCGTCTTTTTGTCAGTCATAGTGTCACTCCGTGAGACCAGTTGTTAACGCTTACTTCCAATATGCAGCTGTACTTGTCCGGGTGCTGCGTCGTTCACTCGATCTTTCTTGCGTTCTCACGCGTTCACCGGGTTCGAGGCTGCATTTGGCGAGCGCCTCGAACTCGTCTGGTTGCTACCACCTCTTAACACTGCTATATAATGTGTCCCTAACGCCTGTGAGGTGTGAGATTCATCCTGTTAAGCGGCATTACCCGAGCTGATAGTATATGAAACCAATCTATCTGGATTACAATGCAAGCACTCCAATCGACCCTGAAGTGATCGAGGAGATGTTGCCCTATCTTCAGGACCGCTTTGGCAATCCCTCGAGCAGCCATCAATATGGTCGCCAGGCCAAGGAAGGCATTGAAGAGGCAAGAAGGCAGATGGCCGAGCTGATCAATGCCAAGGCCGATGAAATGGTGTTCACAAGTGGAGGGACGGAATCAAACAACATTGCTCTCTGCGGCGTTGCATTCGCAAACCGCAAGAAGGGCAGACGAATCGTGACAAGCGTCACAGAGCATCCGGCGGTCCTGAACCCATGCCGATGGTTGCAGAAACAGGGCTTTGATGTCAAGTATGTTGGCGTGGATCGATTCGGAATGGTGGATCTGGAGCAGCTCGAGAAACTCGTCGACAATTCCACGATTCTAGTTTCCGTGATGCACGCCAACAACGAGACAGGCACCATCCAGCCGATCCGCGAGATCGCCGAGATATCTCATCGGCGAGGAGCGCTCTTTCACACAGATGCCGCTCAGACGATCGGCAAGCTGAAGGTCGACTTGAAGAGGGTAGACATCGACCTTCTGTCCGTGGCCGGGCACAAATTCTACGCCCCGAAAGGGGTCGGCGCGCTGTTCGTCAGGGACGGAACGAATGTCGAACCGTTCCTGCGGGGAGCTAGCCATGAGCACGGACTCCGACCAGGGACGGAAAACACGGCTAGCATTGTCGGATTGGGGAAGGCGGCGGATATCGCCATGAGAACTATGAGTGAGTATGTTCCCAGGATGCAGAGTCTGAGAGGTCGTCTCCACAGACTGCTCCTCAAAAGCATTGCCGAGCTCAAGCTGAACGGACATCCCAAGAAGAGGCTGCCGAACACCCTCAATGTTTCGATACCTGGAATCGATTCCGAGGCACTCCTCGCAAGCATCCCGGAACTGGCCGCATCAACGGGATCAGCATGTCATGCCAATCGAAGGGAGCCATCGCCAGTGCTGATGGCTATGAGTGTGCCCGAAGAGGTGGCTCTTGGAGCTCTCAGGCTGAGCCTCGGCAAGTGGTCGACCGAGAATGATGTGGATCGGGCTTCGAGGATGATCGGGGACAAGGCCGCGAGGCTGATCCGCTACCCTTTCAAACACTGTGAAACTGATTCAACTCGTAATAGGTGACAAAGTTGGCTTCCGCCTCACGCCAGATCGCCCTATGTCCGCCAGAAGCATATTATTGCCCAGACCGTATCCAAAGCCAAAGGTGTTGAGAATGGGAGAGGATGTCCTCATTGTGTTGAACGACGCTCCGTATGGAACAGAGAAGGCTTATAATGGGCTGCGACTCGCTATCACCCTCCAGGCTAGAGACAACAAGGTGAATGTATTCTTGATGGCAGATGCCGTTTTCTGCGGCGTCCCCAAGCAGGAGACTCCGCCAGGATACTACAACATCAATGAGATGCTCGGAAGAGTCCTGACAAAGGGCGGACGAGTGGCTGCTTGTGGAAGCTGTATGAAGGCGAGGGGGCTGAGCGTCGAAGGCCTCATCAAGGGTGTTGAGCAAGGCTCCATGGCTCTTCTTTCAGAATGGACCGAGAATTGCGGCAAGATCCATTCCTTCTGATGACAGTCGCTTCAGCCTGCTAGATGGCGTTCACGGCTCTTCCACACGTCCGCACTCACGCCTGTGATTGGAAGCTAATGCATGATGCGGTTATCGTCATTGACAAGATTGAAGGAATGATGATGTGCGAGGGGCCCGGACATTGGTTGGAATCTACCAGTGATTAAAGCTGCCACACATAACTGCCGGCAAAGAAAGGAGATAGAGAGCGGTCCGGATATTGCCACGGAATCTGCTGGTGACTAAAGCCGGATGTTATACTAACCGGGTACGAAATGAGGGGGTTCACGGCACCGTTTTCTTACGGGTAGAGAATATCAGCGCCTTTCCGTACCTATGAGCTTTGCGAAAACCGTGTGCATCCTATCAAGACATGAACTGAGAAGTCTGGCTGTTCCTCAATCAGAGCTGGTTGATGCATAAGACACGATGGTAGCCATAGCTCCGTATCACAGGACTATCCCTTTCGGGTGTCCGATGCGCTTGAGATGTTCATCATCCATAGCGTTGCACATCGATACTGTGCGGATCCACTCATAATATAGCCCCTTGAGGCTCATCACAAGCGCTCCCGCTCCCCTCATCCGCTCCAGACCGTATCCATGCGCTTCGCCGGGCGAGTCAGTTGCATCGGACAAAACCACCACCTGGAAGCCGTTCTGCGAGAGGCCGATGGCCGAGTGCGTCACGCACACGTCGGTCTCCATGCCGACCAGCACTGCGGTCGTTCGCCCTGTCTTGCGGACCGCATCGAGGATGTTCGTCTGGTCCGCGAGGCCGTAAACTGTCTTGTCGAGAACCTTTGTGCCTGGAAGCAGTCTCTCCGCGAGGACAGCTGTGAATCCAGCGTAACGCGCCGCCTCCTCAACTGTGACAATCATCGGGACATTCAGAACCTTCGCGACCTCCATCAGCCATCCGACGCGATTAATCAACTGCTCCGCCCTCTCAAGCGGCAATCTGGCCAAGAAATGGTCCTGAACATCTATGATTATCAAAACGCAATCATCCACGTTGATGAGCGATTTCTTGATGTCCACTCTGTCGGTCTCCTCAAGCTGGAATAGCCTTTCTCCCCTATGAGCTTCTCCGAGGATCACAGTGGACCGAAGGGAACCCGAAACCCTGACGAGCCAGCAGGCCTCGATTCAGATTCAATCAGCGGGGAATTGAGGCCGGACCCAAACCCTTTCATTTCTTTGCCGAAACGTCGCCCACATTCAGAGCACATCAGAGCCTCTTGTATCCGGGACCATTCGAGAAACGTTCAATACTTCGCACGACCTAGGAGCCCCGAAGGAAATGGATGATATTGACAGGAAGCTATTGATGCTGATAGCTGCGGAACCTAGGATTCATTCCCGGGAGCTTGCCAAGAGGCTTGGGATCTCCAGGCAGACTGTTCAGCAGCGAATGCAAGTCTTGACGAAGAAAGGAGTGATCAAAGGCATAACTGCGGGCATTTCCGACTATTACCTTGATGCAGTCTATGTGTTGGTCTTCGGCAGATCCAACACAGCATCGATCGAGGAAACCTTGAACAGACTAGGAGAAAGTGAATTCACGCATGGCGCCATCGTCGCCGGAGGGAATTTCCTTTATGTCAGAGGGTTGCTGAGAGAAATATCCGAACTCGACAGCTATGCCCAATTCGTGAAACGAGCGGCGGAGATGCCTGCGCCTACTGTGGGCATGCTATGTTTCAATTCCACGATAATGCCTGACTATGTTGACGGAGTGAAGCGGAAGGAGAGCTACAGGGAGCTCACTCCCCTCGACCTCAAGATCGTCGCTTCCCTCAAGGACAACGCGCGCAGACCAGTAGCGGAAATCGCCGATAGGATCGGTGTCTCGGCCAAGACGGTCAGACGACACCTCGAACACATGATATCCGAGGGTTCAATGGATTTCTACGTGCCTTGGGACCTCCCTCCGGGCGAAGATATGTTCACCTTGATGCAAGTGAATCTCGGGGAGAGTGCTGACAAAGAGGAAGTCGGCAGGAGGCTATTTGCCAAGTACCCGTTCCAGACCTTGTACATCAGGTCGTTCAGCAACCTCCCAAGCTTCCTCTTGTGCATTCTCTGCTCTGACAAGATGACTGAGATGCGCAAAGTCCTCAGATTGATCGGTGAGGATGAGGATGTCCTGGCAGTAATGCCCAATCTTCTCTATCATGAACGAATATATACGACTTGGCGAGACAAGTTACCTGAAGCCCTGACGCGCCCTTCTAAGAAAGCGAGAACGCGCAACCCGCACTTCTAGCTTGGGACACAATGATCCTGGTTGGCCAACTGAGCACACTGCTTCTGCTTCGGGTTTGTCCGTTCTGTCAGTCAAAGCTAGACAGAGAGGTCATCTTGCCGTCCGTCAGTGACCACAATACAGTCTGTTCCCCGGGCCTGCGTATATGACTCCGGCTACCGCTGTCAGGGACCGTGCCCGGCACAAAGGTCGGAGAAGGGCACAAAATGAGACCTCGGGGTGGTTCGAGGGGGAGGTGAAATGGAATGAGAAAGGTATTGTCTGCAGCGCTCATAGCTTGCATGCTTGTGCTTCTATGCGCGCTATCGGTCCCGGCGGTGAGGGCAGAGCCGATCACGGAGGCTCAGGGTGCCATCATATACAAGACTATAGATTGGCACGTAGGGAAGGTTGTAGGTGACAACACTTTCATGTACGGCACAAGCACGCTGGAACTCACTGGGACATTTGCTGGAACGGCGACAGACGTGTGGAAACAAGTGGTCCACGCCGACGGTCAGAACTTCAGAAACGTGCTCACATTCACTGGCATGGTAGGCGACAAGTCCGGCACGCTGACCTTCCGCCTAGTTGGATGTGCGCCCGGACTCGAGCCTGATGTTGTTTGGTCAGGCGCATGGACGATCCTCCATGGCACTGACGATCTCGAGAACCTGCGTGGTGAGGGGACCTGGGGCGGAATGGCCACAGACCTCCAGTATTCGGGATACATAGAGTTCGAGTAGACACAGGCCCTGGCCCGTCATGGATGGGCCTGCATGCAACATCCTCGCCATCTGATTCAAACCTCTTTCCTTCTGCATTTCCTCCCCGATGGGCTTTTCCTGAGAGGAAGTTGGAATGACGTGAATCCAAGTCGGCGTCGCACGTCTGATCCACGCCACATCTGACTCGAATAATACCTAGAGTCTGAGACTAGATTTGAACACAACCGTCAATTCTGGGACAAGAGGGCATCATGTGGAGCGGACCGTGGTTCTCCGGCGAGGTATCAACAACGATACACTATCATTGTCATGCATGTATGCTTTGGTATGCTCTAGTAATCGAAAGCATATATCTATATATAATTAATATGCTTTATTGGCATCGATATGGACGAAAGCATACTCACGAGTCTTCGAGACAGCTTGTTAACGCGTACGTCACTCGAGAGCCTGCCGGATGCCGTCTGGAGGCGCACGAGCGCCCTGAACACATGGGGAACGAACGCGATTGAAGGCAACACGCTGACCTGGTACGAAGTCGAGAAGCTCTTGCTCAAAGAGCAAAGCGTCGGCAACAGGCCCGTTCGAGACGTGCTCGAGACACTGCAGCACGAAACCACCTTCAGGGGGCTTCTGAGCCGCAGAGGCCTGCCAATCAGCATGCGCACTATGCAGGAGCTGCACGAATCGGTGTTCAGAGGTGTAAAACCCGATGCAGGAACATGGAGACGGGTGAATGTGCGCATACAAGGATCGAAACACACGCCGCCCCGGATGGAAAAGGTGATCACCGAGATGGACAAGATGCTCGGTGAGTACGAAGTCAGAGACGTTCGAGGAGATGATGTCCTCTCGCTCGGTTCATGGCTTCACCATACGTTCGAGGCGATTCATCCCTTCGGCGACGGAAACGGCCGCGTCGGCAGGCTTCTCTTGAACCTGCATCTTCTCAAGCACAATTGGCCCCCTGTCCACATCCTTCCGCAGGACCGGAAGCGATATCTCTCGGCGATGGAAGGAGGGCACTCATCTGACCTCTCGGACCTGACGTCCATGCTGAAGGAATTGATGGGGCGCTCACTCCTCGACCTCCTGGATCAAGTAGGGACGGAAGAGGATGAGCTCAGGCCTCTGAAATACTTCGAATCGAAGGGGCCGTACACTGCACAGTATCTTCGTCTGCGGTCGGGTCAAGGCAAGATCCCCGCAGTCAAGATTTCCGGGGATTGGCATACCAGCAGGCGTGCCATCAAGCTGTACCGTGCAACGACGGGGCGAGGATAGAACCAAGTAAGTGCGAGGCCCATGATTCGAATCGTCGCCTTTCCTCCCCCAGCTCCTTTCCGAGAATCAAGCCTCCATTCTCATTGGGTTGATTTCACGCCGTCGAGGAAGTCTCGCACGACTTCAATGAACTCAACGCGATCTTCCCACATCGGCACGTGGGAGCCCTCTTCGAACATGACGAGCTTCGAGCCGCGGATGCCACGGTGAATGGACTGGGCGCACTTCGGTGAAACGAGGTCGTACTTCCCCGCGGTGATGAGGCAAGGGAGCCTAATCTCTGGAAGTCGGGCAGTAATGTCCCATCCTTCAAGTCTGTTAGGGAGACCATGATCGGGGTGCCTTTCAGAGAACTGTTCTATTCCGTACCATAAATCGTACGGCCAGACTCTCAGCCGACAGAGTTGGGTTCGATACAAGACTTCGAGGGCCGCGAGGTACTTAGGGTTCTTAACATCGCCCTTATCCCCATACTTCGTGATCGTTTCCCGAACCCCTCTCGGCAGATGGGGATTCCATTCCGAATCGACTAGCGCGGTGCTCGCATACGCGCCCGAGCACACAATGCTTCTCAGGTTCTTCGGGTACTTTAGCGCCACATCGAGCGCCAAGTTCCCTCCGTAACTCAGTCCGAGAATATGGACCCTTCCGAGTCTCAGGGCTCTCCGGACTCCTTCTACTTCGTCCACCGCGCGGCTGTGCGTGTAGTACTCTGCCCCATTTGGTCGGTCTGATCTTCCGCACCCGAGATAGTCGTACATGACGACACGGTAACCGAACTGGACGAGGTCCGCCATCGGCAGAACCCAGTTGTGAACGCCAAAGGGACCTCCGGACAAGGCGAGCACGGTCCCTTTATCAGACCTGCCGAACGAGCGGTAGTAGATGTTGAAGCCCAGGACTTTGACATGCCCCTCAGATGGATCCATGCGCATCTCCTCCAGAACCCGCATCGCCTTTCCTCCCCTATGGCATTTTCCGACCGCCCACGTGGTCGATGAATCTGAGGACCTTTGGACCTTATGACCTTCCGCCAAGTAGAAATAAGCGTAGGAGACTAGCCTGAGAGCAGCGAATAGAACGCTTGAATGGTATCGACAAAGGTGGTCATGTGAAAGCAACAAAGACCAAGGCAGGGTTCGCGACTGACTTGGAGAAAGAAACAAGAAAGAACACTGATTTTCGCCGAGTGCTCTACACTGGTAAATTCAGTCAGCTCGTTCTAATGAACCTCAGGCCGAGCGAAGAGATCGGCGAAGAGGTCCATGATACCGTAGACCAGTTCTTCAGGTTCGAAGAAGGCGAAGGAATGGTCATCATCGATGGTGTCAAGCATCGAGTCCGAGATGGCAGCGGAGTGATCGTTCCTTCAGGGGCGAGGCACAACGTGCTGAACACTTCCTCAAGTATGAACCTCAAGCTCTACACTATCTATTCTCCGCCTGAACACCAGGACAAGGTGGTTCGCCACACCAAGCCCGATGCAGAGAAGGAACCAGAGGAATACGACGGTAAGCCCACAGAATGAACTCAGACTCCATTCTCATGTCGGTGGGTAATTGAGCCGCCTTTCCTCCCCTAAGGGCTTTTCCTCAGTCCGAATCCAACCGGACCCTCTTTTTTCCAACTGGCCAAGAATCAATCAGAGAGGGTTGAGAATCGGGAGGACCCTCAAACCCCTTTCTTTCATCAATCTAGGCTCAGACAACTCTCCCCTTCAACACCTATGGTCGGCTCATCCCATTCTTGAAGCCTGCTTTGTATCCCTGCTCTAGTGACTCAAACGCGCAGAGCTGGGCCAACACTGCGACTGCGGCAGCTCCCTTGTTGGAGAAGTCATACGGGACTCTGATTGTGACTGTGGTCAGGTCTCCGACGGGCGTCAAATCTACAGTGGCCCTAAGTCCACCATCCTCATACACCATATGTG
>Ga0214474_1000172_pt1 | contig 33463 bp, 32 predicted proteins | sample RVTome_2_FD_187335 | JGI IMG/M metagenome (GOLD analysis project Ga0214474, IMG submission 187335) | Soil microbial communities from uranium-contaminated site in the Upper Colorado River Basin, Wyoming, United States - RVT95D214 HiSeq ... | reverse complement strand
TTCGTCCTGATGCGGGGAAATTTGGCCGCGAAGTAGTCCTCGACGTCCTCGACCTCGAACTGGTATTCGCTGACCGCATCGTCCCCCAACGCTCTGGCAAGGACCTTCCGGTGCAGTTCTCGGAGGAGCATGCTCCTGTCCTCCATCAGAACGATGTCCGAGACGCCCACGAGTATCACGTTGTGCGCAAACGGCGAAGGCACTCCCGAGAACGGGAGATATTCTATGCGCCTCTGCCCGCTCTCGACGCTTTCAAGGACCTCCCTCGCGTGCTCGAGATCCATCACGTCGGTCAGGATCTCGTCGTATGTCTCTGCGATCACAGGGAAATCCTCCAGCTCGTGCAGGGCGTCCAAGAGCCTGCTCGACCTCAGCTGCTGGCGGGCGACGGAGAGCTCCTTCCCCTTGTAGTTCCTGAGCACCATGAAGCTCCTGGTCGCGACGTGCCTGAACCTCTGATGGAACAGCTCTGAGCCCTTGATCGCGTTCCGGAGGACCGATTCGAGGCTGTTAGACCTCAGCAAGGTCCCGAGGTCCTCTATCCTGAAGCTCCTCGGGGCCGTCAACATGAAACTGTCGTCGGTCACGGATACGGTCACGTTCGACCGGAGCTTCTCGGAGAGCGAGGAGGCGTAGGCTCTGCTGAGCGCATCGTTGACGCGCCTGCCGAACGGGAAATGGAAGATCGCGCTCTTGTTCCCTGAGGCGTCGACATATCCTTCGATGAGCAACCTCGAGTCCGTCGGGACGGTGGCCACGATCTTCTGTTCCTTGAAGTAATTCACAATCGTTGTCGCGGACCCTTCGTCAACATCGAACTCGTCCATCAGCCACGACATGATCTCGCTCTCGGGCATCTTCCCGAGTCGGTCGTCCATCTCCCCCCTGAACCTCGCAACTAGGACGGACAGGTCGAAGCTCCTCGGCAACATTTCTCCTGTCCATGACGGCACGGTCGGCTTGCGGCCGCTGGCGCTCTTGACGAACGCCTTCGTGCCCTTGGACTTGATGAACTCGTAGCTGCGGCCTCCGAGAACGAATATGTCCCCCTGCGAGAGGCGCTCGACGAACTTCTCCGACAGTGACCCCACAGGCGACCCCCGTTCGGAATATACGGTGTAGTCGCTCTCCTCGGGGATCGTGCCCTGGTTCAGGTAGTAGATCATCCTCGAGCCGTGCTTTCTGCCGAACATGCCCTCCTTCTCATCATACCAGAGCTTCGAATACACTCCCTCGAACTCGTCCTTGGCACCGAGGTAGTTCAGGACATTCTCGAACGCTGCCTTGGTAAGATCCTTGTAGCAGTAGGAGCGCGTGACCAGCTCGTAGGCCTCGTCGGTACGCCACTTCTTCTCGATGGACATCCCGACAAGTGTCTGAGCGAGGACGTCGAGGGAATTCATGGGGATGGTCACGCGGTCGATGACCTTCCTGTGGGCTGCGCGACAGAGCACGGCGCATTCGACGAGGTCGTCGCTCTCGAAGACCACTATCCTGCCCTTGGACGTGCCACCATACTGGTGTCCGGACCTGCCGATTCTCTGCAGCCCCTTCGCCACGGACTTCGGGGACCCGATCTGCACGACGAGGTCGATGGAGCCGATGTCTATGCCGAGCTCGAGGGATGTGGAAGACACAACCGCCTTGAGCAGACCGTTCCTGAGGCTGCCCTCCACCTCCATCCTGGTCTCTCTGCTCAGGCTCCCGTGGTGGGTCCCGACATCCTCCAGGCCGCGCTCCTTGAGCTTGTAGACGACGCTCTCGGCGCCGCTGCGGGTGTTCGTGAAGACCAGCGTCGTCCTCTGGGCCTGTATCATCTCGCCCAAGAGGTCGTACATCTTCGAGTTGACCACCTCGAAAGACAGGGATGTCATGTCCTTCGCGGGGCAGAGCACCTGCAGGTCGAGGTCCCTCTGCGCGAATACCTCGACAATGCTCACATCCCTGGGCGCACCTTTTCTCTGACCCACCAGGTACTCGGCGACCTGCTCTATCGGCGCCACGGTCGCCGATAGGCCGATCCTGATGAGCTCACGGGGGCAGAAGCTCTGAAGCCGCTCGACGGCGACTGACAGGGCCACGCCTCTCTTCGAGTCGCAGATCTCGTGAACCTCGTCGATGATCATATACTGGACATCCGCGAACTTCTTGCTGAAGACCGGGGTGGATAGCACGAGGGCGAGCGACTCTGGGGTCGTGATGAATATGTGCGGGGGCGAGCGGGACTGCTTCTGCCTCTCGCTTGGCAGCGTGTCCCCCGTCCTCACCGCAACTCTGACATCCGGAGGCATCAGCCCCTTTGCCCTGAAGAGATCCGATATCTCCGCAAGAGGCTTCAGCAGGTTCTCGTTGATGTCGTTCGCCAGTGCCTTCAGCGGGGACACGTAAACCGCGTATATCCTGTCCTCTAGCCTGCCTGCCCCTGCCTGGAGTATGAGCTCGTTCAGGATCGACAGGAACGCAGTGAGGGTCTTCCCCGAGCCCGTCGGGGATGAGACCAGCACGTTCCTCCCTGAGTGGATGAGTGGAACTGCCATCGCCTGCGCCTCGGTCACGTCGCCGAACTTCCCTCTGAACCACTCCGAGACCACGGGGTGCATGAGCGACAGGATCTGCTCGGTCGATGACTTGTCTCCTACCTTCTGTATCATGGCCGCTGACCGTCGAATCTGCTTCGTTATTCTATGAGGCTATTAATACGTTTTCAGCTGGGGTCGCGAAAACCGGCCCAGCCGCAAACCTATTTAACTGTTCTAGGCAATGTTGAGGGGAAGCTGGTGAGCGATGGCCAGACGGTTTCATTCAGCGTGCGGTTTCTGCGTGCTAGTCATAGTACTGTTCGCGCTGTCCTCGTTCGCGTATAGCATCGGCCGCGACACGACGACTGCAGAGGATTCCCCGGCCGTTGTGCTCCAAACCCCTGGCACGGGAACCGTGAATGTGACCGTAAGAGACGATGCCGAGCGGCCTCTGCAGGACGCGGCTGTGACAATCGCCGGCCTCCCTGGCGAATGGAGAACGAAGGCTGATGGGAACGTCACCATTCCCGACGTGCCCGCGAACGCGACCGGTGTCTCGTACAGTATTGCTGGAAACAAGACACATTACGAGAACGGCAGCGAGCTCATCGTTGTCCATGAGAACAGAACCACGAACGTGACGATAGAACTCCGCGGTGGGATAATCACCGGGATCGTCACCGACAGCTCAAGCAGACATTTCAACGCTACGATTTCGATTGCCGCCCTTAGCTTGTCGGCCAAGGCGTCTGACCTGGATGGCAGTTACGAGATGCGCGGAGTCCCAGGGGGCACTCATTCAGTCACCGCAGCAGCTACCGGGTACGTCTCGCAGACCAAGGACATCTACCTGCCCGTGGGCGACTTCGTCTTACTCAACTTCATTCTCTTGTCACAGAACGGTTCCATCTCGGGGCACGTCTTCAATGCCTTGTCTGAGGTGCCAGTAGCAAACACGAGCGTCTCCGTCCTGATCGGTTCCGTCACGCTGAGCGTGGCCACCGACGGCGGCGGCGGCTACAACATAACGAGCGTGCCCGAGGGCACATACAGCGTGACCGCCAGCAAGCAAGGGTTCTTCCCGGAGACGGTCACGAACATCGAAGTCACCCGAGGCAACCGAACCGAGGGCGTCGACTTCCATCTCCAGGAACGGCCAACGACGTTGGCCGGAGTTGTCAGATCGGGCACGCTGCTCGTTGTCGGAGTGAACGTGACGATGGAGGGGACGACCTACTACAACATCTCTGGATCCGACGGCAGCTACATCATATCGAACCTGACCGCCGGCACGTACACGGTAGTCGTGATAAAGGCCGGTTACGCCACGCAGACCATACCGGACCTAGTCATAATATCCGGGACCGAGACCGTGCTCAACATCGACCTCGTGGGTCTTCCTGGCGCCATCCTGCGAGGCGTTGTGTATCTGTCTGATTCGCAGCAGCCGCTCACGAACGTCCAGGTCACGATCATCGACCTCAGGCCGCAGCCGCGTTCGACCTCGACGAACATCAACGGCGAATTCGAGTTCACAGGCCTGCTCGCTGGCAACTACACCATCAGGTTGGAGAAGACCGGATACAGACCGCTGGAGATAGGCAAGATCGACGTCGTGGTCGGAGACCCCGTGATGCTGAACCTCGAGCTGGTCCCGCTGAGGGAAGGGTTCGAGGGATTCATATTCGGTTTCGACATGGCGCATTCCATGATGATCCTCGCGCTCTTCCTCACGATCGTCATATTGGCAGTGGCGGTGTACTTGAGGATGCGGTCGTTCCAGACTCCTGGGAGCGCACCGGCGGTCTACGATGAAGCGGACGAGGAGCCAGCCGGGGGAGAGGTGGAGGGGTCGGCCAGAGAGGTCACGAACAGCAAGTCTGCTGAGAGCGAAATCGACAAGAAACATGACTAAGGCGGGGCATGAGCCCCGCATTGCCGCGGGTCAGGCCAGGCCCAACTTCGCCCGGGCCTTCTTCTCGTTCTCCTTGATCTTAACGCTGACATCCGCGAAAAGGCTGTTTCCGTGCGCGTCGATGGCGACCGTCAGGGGCCCGAAGTTCTCGCAGTTCAGTATCCATATCGCTTCGGGCATGCCCAGCTCGAACCACTCGACCCCGCTGACGCTCTTGATGCCCTGAGCGGCAAGGACGGCTGCGCCACCCGTGAACGCCAGGTACACGCAGCCATGCTTCATCATGGCGTCGACCGTCGGCTGGGACATTCCACCCTTGCCGATTATCGCCCCTGGCCGGAACTTGTCTATGAACTGAGGCTCGAGGGAGTTCATCCTCGAAGATGTGGTCGGTCCGGCTGCCACTGCGACCCACTTCTCGCCCTGCTTCTTCATGATTGGTCCGCAGTGGTAGAGTGCGGCGCCCTTGAACTCGACGGGGACCTTCTTGCCTTTCTCGAGGTACTCGAGAGCGTGTATGTGGACCTCGTCCCTGCCCGTGTACACGACTCCGTCGATGTACACCGTTTCGCCTGCCTTGAGTGCACGCGCGTCCGCTTCCGACAGCGGCGTCTTGATCCTCTTTGGCATCTGCATCACCCCTCATGAGTCGGGAATGCCGTCTTCCCGTCCGGATATATCCTGACCGTGCCGCGTCTTCCAGCCCAGCACTGCACGTTTATGCCTACCGGCAGGCTGGCGGTGTGACAGTAAGCGTATTCCACGTTGAGTCCAAGGCATGTCGTCTTGCCACCGAGCCCCATGGGCCCGATCCCCAGCATGTTGATCGCCTCCAGCAATTCTGTCTCGAGCTTGGCGATCTCTGGGTCCTTGTGCCTCTGGTTGATCGGCCTCAGCAAGGCCTCTTTGGCGAGCTTCATCGCGATGTCGGAGGAGCCGCCTATCCCGACGCCCAGTATGGTCGGAGGACACGGGTTGCTGCCCGCCCTGAGCACTGAGTTCAGGACAAATTCCTTGATACCCTTCAACCCCTGGCTCGGCGTCAGCATCGCGAGCTGGCTCATGTTCTCCGAGCCGGCGCCCTTCGTCATGACCGTTATCTCGATGTAGTCCTTGTCATGTATGCGCCAGTTGATGTAGGGCATCTTCTCACCGACGTTGTCTCCAGGGTTCTTCCTGGTGATCGGGTGCACGGCGTTCGGCCGGAGCGGAACCTCCTTCGTTGCCTTCTTGACGCCTTCGACAATGCCCTTGCCGACGTCCACCTTGCAGTCCCTAGGCAGGGCGGCGTAGAAGATCGTGACCCCGGTGTCCTGGCACATCGGCGTCGTGGTCCTGAGCGCCATGTCGATGTTCTCCACGATTGCCTTGAACTGCATCTTCGGGACCTCGTCCGTCTCGGACGCATAGGCCTTCCTTATCGCGTCCTCGACGTCCTTGGGCAGCTTGACGACGGTCTTCCTGAGCAACTCGACCGTGGCATTCACAACATCCCCCTCTGAAACCATTAGAAATCAGTCCTCGGGGCGGGGAAGGGCTCGATAGAATTAATGCCTTTTGCTGGGACACCGACAGGAAGACGACGACTACCAGCTGTCGCTGAGGACATAGGCCCCGCGCTTCGTCTTCACGAGCCTGACTTGTTCACCTTTTCGAGAGAAGCCTCCAGGCTTCTTGACCTCGACCGGGGCGTTCGTCTCAGGGTCCAATACCTGCAACTCGCGTGCGGATTCGGATATCACCTGCGCCTTCAAGACCCTGCTCTTGTCCATCGTCAGTGCGCATGCGTCCGCGTCTTTGATCTTGATGGCACGCTCCTCGCCCGTCACGAGGTCGAACCCGTGGACGACCCCTTTCGAGAGACCGCGCACGTAGTACTCCCGCCCGCCGTGAAACACGATGTCGCCCTTGCCGAAACCAGGGAGGCGGACCAGGTAGGTCATCCTGTAGATGTCCTTCCCGTCCCTCCTGCCCCAAAGGCTCGAGGACTCCTTGTACTCCGCGCACCTCGATTCCTGGAGCTCCCTCGCGATGTTCCTCGCCGCGGGGATCGTGCTGAAGTAGAAGTCGAGGCCCCCCTTGACCTTCTCGACCTTGCTCACGAACACCTCTCGGCTGGACTTGCGCATAGAGAAGACTCGGTCGGTCACACGTTCCTTGATGCTACGTTCTGTGACCGTATCCAGCTCCCTCTCCTGGCCCCTGATCTGCAGTATGGCCTCGTAGTAGTTGCCCTGCTGCTTGGAGCACTCGGTGCACGAACCCCTCTTGAGCCGGATTATGGTGCTGAGGGCGCGCTCGAACGTGTGGCCTTCGAGCGAGAACGTCACATCCACCTTGGCCTCCATGTTCCTCTCGTCCCTCTCGGCGAGGTGCACGCGCGCCTCTGACAGTTTCGCCCCCTTCGGCAGTCTGAGGGCGCGCTCGACCGAGAGCGCAGCCGCCTCGCGCACAGAGCCGACGTCCTCCCAGCCCTTGTCGGTCTCCATAGCGGAGCAGTGGGCGCACAGTGCGAGGTCGACGTGGTCCGGGATCGAGGCCGTCGCGTGGCGTTTCGAGTAGCACTCGATGCACAGGGAGCCTACGAGCTCACCCTCGCGCCCGCACTCAACGCAGAACATGTCACATCATCCTCGCCATCTGCGCATGGGGCACGCCACCAATGACGATCACACAGTCCTTGTCCACGAACCCGCGCCGGATGGCGATCTCGAGGGTCTTCTTTCCAGCGAGGTTCGCTATGGTGGCCATCTCGAGCCTGTTGACGAGAAGGTCCTCGTCCCCAGATTCCCCCTTATAGAAGCTCTTGGAGACCTGGAGCCTCAGCTCCCCCGACTTGAAGGTCTTGCCCAGTATGTCCTCGTCGCTCGCGGCGACGAGCACTTCCGGGCCATGCCGGTATACCTTGACGCAGATCATGCGATGCGCTCCTCGCTAGCCAGCTTGAAATAGCCGGGTTGCGGGGAGTATATCTCGCCCGCATCGCTCAGCCTCTTCAGGAGGGCCCTCACTCTGTCCTCGGGGATGTTCTCCGAGCCGGCCTTCTGTATCAGTTCCTCTGCGCTCACGCCCCTGCGCTCATCCGACAGCTGCTGCACCAGGGTCCTGAGGACATAGATCTGCTCGCGCTGGCTCCTGCTCGTGCCCGTCGCGATGATGTCTATGTCCCTCCTGCCGCCCTCGCTGGCGACCTTAGAGAGGTAGTATTCGACGATCTTGATGGCCCTGTTCGCGTCGTCGGTGTTGACTATCCCGCTAAGTCTGGCCCTCGCGGACGCCTCCGACATCCGGATCAGCGCCTCGAGCTGCCGGGCGGTGATGGGCACCGACGCCGCCTCCCCCTCTCCGAGCTTCCTGATGGACACGTAGTACCCTTCCAGCGTTCTGACGGCCTCGTCGCTCATGATGGGAATCAGGCGCTTGCTGTACGCGACGTACTTCCTCAGGAACTCCCTGTCCATCGCAGGCACGAGGCCCGTGCTGTCCCTGAGTATCTCGGCCGTGTCGACAGCCGTGATCTGCTCCGGAGACTCCTGCAGCCTCACCTCGCCCCTCCTGTGGGCCTTCAGGATGTGCGCCGCGACCTTCCTGTCCTGCACGGAGTCTGGCCGGTCGGTCATGGTGAATATGGCATCGAACCTCGAGAGAAGCGCGGGCGGGAGGTCTATCTGCTCCGCGATGTTCCTCGAGTCGTCGAATCTCCCGAACTTCGGGTTCGCGGCCCCCAAGACAGCGCATCTCGATTGAAGGGTCGCCGTGATGCCCGCCTTTGCGACTGATATCGTTCCCTGCTCCAGGCTCTCGTGAATGCTAGACCTGTCCTGGTCGTTCATCTTGTCGAGTTCGTCTATGCAGCAAAGGCCTTTGTCGGCCAGCACAAGAGCGCCCGCCTCGAGCGTCCAGCGGCCCTCGCCGAACTCATCCTTGACCGCGGCGGCCGTGAGGCCTGCGGCGGAGGAAGACTTGCCCGAGGTGTATATGCCTCTCGGGGCCAGCTGGGCCATGTACCTGAGTATCTGCGACTTCGCCGTGCCGGGGTCGCCTATGAGCGCGATGTGGATGTCGCCCCTGATGCGCGTGCCGTCGTCCATCATCTTGCTGACGCCCCCGAACAGCTGCAGGGCGAGAGCCTCCTTCTCCTGCTCGTACCCGTAGATAGTTGGCGAGATGGACGCGATCGTTCTGTCGAGGGCGTCCGGGGACTCGGCGAACTCGATGATCTTGAGCTCGTCCTCGGGCGTGATCAGGACCTCCTCGTACTCCTTCTCCTCTTCCTCTGCAGAGTTGATGTCCAGATGTATCTCGAACAGAGTGCTCTTGACCTGCCCACCTTTCTGAGCGCTCCTGAGGATGCCGTTGAGTATGACTCTGTCACCAGGGGAGATGCGTCCAGAGATGTCGTCCTCGATGTAGCCGACGAGCCGCTCTGGCTGCGCGCCACCCCTGAGGCCTTCGGGGGGCTCCTGGATCTCGATCTTCTGCGTGTCGACGAACCGCGAAGGGTCCGTGAGCAGCCTGAACTTGGTGGACCCCGTGCCCCTGCCGCAGCCACCCTCCTCCTTCGAGCACTCGATGGGCTCGTGGAACAGCATGCCCTCCTGCTCGACGGTGATTCTGTGGCCGCACCTCGCGCACTCGAACTCCGCGAGCGTGACCCTTGGCCTGACCTCCGTCGCCTTCCTGACGAGGCCCTCGACGGACACGAACGTCCCCAGGTGCTTCGCCCTCAGCTTGCGTATCTCGACCCTCGAGTCGTGCGGGAGGTCCTTGATCCTGAAGTGCACGAAGGGGTTTGTGAGCGCGTGCGAGACCATGCGCTTGACCGCGTCCTCGGCGCACTTGATGGATAGTGTGGGATTCTGGAGCGTGTAGTTGGCCAGGTCGGGGTCGAACTTCTCGACCTCGAGGAAATCGATGTATATGCTCCGCACATCGGGGTACAGGTCTGCGATAGCGGACACATGGTGCCTCCGCTCCTGTCCTCCCAGGAACTCCTCCCAGATGGCGACCAGATCTTCAGGCGTGTACTCCTTAGGCGTTCAGCTCCCCCCGCAGATTCGCGTCGATGCCCCTGCCCTTCCCATAAGCTTGGCAAAAGGGTACAGGGAATCGGCTATGGTGTACATAAGGCTAGACGTTAGCGTCTTCATCCTTGTTCCTTGCCGCTAACTGCAGTATACTGTTCTGGATGCCGACGACTTCTGCGCTCGTCTCGGCCGCAGAGTATGCCTCGAGCAGTTCTCGATTGATGTTGATGAATGTGGGGCCCCATTTGAACCGGTTCATGATCTCTCCAGCACGGTCCTTCTCGCCCATGATGTACAGTGCCGCCGCGAAAGCTTCAGCGCTGGAGAGCTTCTGCGCCTTGCCGAAGTTGGTCGGGTTCGCTGCCACGAGGAACGGGAGGGCCCTGTGCCTAAGGCCCGAACGCACCCTGGGGAACCTGGAGAGCTTGTTCCAGGAGCAGTCGAGCACGAGCAGGCCGTAACGTATGGCTGAGCTGACATCCTCCCGGGAGACCGCCTTCTCGGCTTCCGGGTCCAGGACTATCGCTCCCCTGGGGATGCGATTGTTCCCCCGCACCTCGCGCACATCCCCCAGGCGTACGAGCTTCGCGGCGGTGCATTTCTTGGGGTCGTCCTCGCGCTCCATGAGCGCGAGCAGCACAATGTCCGGCATCGCGGCATAAGTGGACCTGCCATATATAGGAACATTGCGCGGAGGAGGCCGAACCTGGCCCATGGTTCATAAACAATGGAGGCGATATGAGCACCGCCACGATGACGAGAACATTCCTGCTGAACGGATGATGACAGACGGGCGATCCGAGTGGCGCCTCCCGCGAGGAAAACAATATAGACACGGGACGCATCCGAGTCGGACGAGGAGCTGCATTACGATGGTAACAGGGTTCGATTACCTCAGCCGGGACAAAGCGCTCCAAGAGCATTGGCTGAGAAGGGTCGTCGCGATACTGATTGACTGGGTGATCATATACATCCCGGTCTCGATTTTCCTGGGCATCATAGGATACGGATGGCTCGGGTTCGTCGTCATATCGATCGAGAGCGTGCTGTTCTTCTTCTACTGCTCGTTCTTCGACTACTACATCGGAGGGACGCTTGGGAAGATGCTCATGCACCTCAAGGCGGTCGCCATCACCGGGAAGATGAACATGGCGCAGTCGCTCATGAGGAACATCAGCAAGATCTTCGTGCCCCTGCTTCTGATCGATTGGATCATCGGGATGGCCATAGACACGAACGACCCGAGGCAGAAGTGGACGGACCAGCTCGCGAGGACCTCAGTGATACTACACTGAGCGCGATTATCAGGGGGCCCACCATAGCCAGCCCCTGCGTTCGAGCGAAGCCTCCCCTTTTATGAGCCCCTTTTTCCTCATCTTGGTGAGGAAGATGACGGTCTGGTCGGGACACTTCCTGTGCTGGTCCCGCGCGAGCACCTCAATCTGCATGGTGGTCATGGGCCCCCCGTCCCTCAGGAGCCTGATGACGTAGCCCTCCGCTTCGGCCTCGCCCATCACCACGGCCTCTCGCGCGCCGCCCATGGGGTGCCCCATCGACTAATCCGGATATTGCTTTGTTGTCCCGCACGAGGAAGTCCTTGAGGGCGAGGCCCCGAGGTGACAGGAGAATTGTATAGAAATGAAGGGGAAGGGGTTTACAGGTTTGACTTCAGCTGACTTCTCTGGTCGTCTAACCAGTGAACGACACGCCAGTGCCGATCTTCTCGCCCGTGGGCACGTAGATCAGAACTGCCGAGTAGCTGCCGCTGCCCGAGAACGCCGTCGCGCCGCCGTATGTGAACAGCGTGAAGTAGTCACTGCCACTCACAAACCCGTTGCCGCCCACATCGTAGAGCCAGCAACACACAGACAGTGTGCCCAGCGCATCCGTCGTGTAGTTCATCGACACTGCGGATCCGCCATCCAGATCAGTTGTCAGGGGTTCCCATTCAGCGAAGTTCGTTCCGTCAGATACCTGCACCTTTATGTCGTCCCAGCCGACATCGGTCTTCGTAATCGAAACGATGTTTATCCTCTGACCATTGGTCATGGTCTGCTTCGAGTACGTTGCAGCCGGGGTCGTCTGCGACGTCCCGCCAAATCCCAGGACCATGACATATAGCACGGCCGCTAGAACGACGGTGATCGCAACCATCAGAATGGTCGCGATGACGGGAGACACCGCCTCGGAGTCCTTTCGGACTGCCCAAATTTTCTTCATTGTTTTGTCCTCCTGCAGGCCTTTCGGCCCGCACAAGGATATAACCCCCGAGCTGAGTTTAAATAGCTTTGCGGCTGGTTCTCAATCTTAATCGTTCTCGACTTCGGTGATTGCCGTATCGACGCATCTGGCCATGTCGCATTGTGCTGGCCACTAAGAAGACTATGTCTTCTTGCGTTCATATACTGACTACAAAAACGACGACTTTCCAGGGAATATCGCCATCCGTCGAGGGGGGGGTCAAACGGGCTTGATTCCCGTCTTGTCGAAAGACAGGGGGATGATGCCGACCATGGCAGGCCGGTTCCTCACTTTCTGGACCACGAGGAGCTTCTTGAACTCCTGCCCGACCTTCTCCTTGTCCAGCTCGAATATCACATCTGCGAGGTCCTCGAGAGAGCTCTGGATCCTGGAATCATGGACACCTTTGAGCATCGTCATCAATGTCACGCTCTCGGAATGTTGGGTGTGGGCCTTGATAGTCCTCATGGCCGTGAGGACCTCGTGGCTCTCGTAGTTCTCGAGGTAGAAGTCCAGCGAGTTTATCACGACCCTGAAAGGCGGGGTGAGCTTGGATACCTCGTACGCGAGGAATGTGAGCAGGTTCTCCTCCTTGGCGACATCCTCATCTCTGAAGCGCCTGATGTCCCCCAGCTTGATGCCCTCCTGCCTGAACTTGCTTATCTCGAGCTTCTTCGCGAGCACGCTCTCGTAGTACTTCGACCCGACGTTGACTATCTTCAGGTCGGTCCTCCACCCGTATTCGCGCATGACGCTGAGGACGTCCTCGTTCCTCTCGGTCGATGTGAAGTATGTCACAGGCTCAGTGCTGACGGATGCGAACTGTTTGGCGAAGAACTCGGTCCCTGAGCCTGGGGAGCCCATGACGAGCACTGTGGAGCCCTTCTGGATGCCACCGCCCAGATGCTCGTCGAGCGCGCGCACGCCGATGCTGGTGAAGTTCACTCTACTCCACCTCCTTGCCCGCGCGTATGCCGTGATCGCACACGAGGCTGACCATGTTGTTCAGCTCAGGAGTTGAGTGCTCCTCGACGGTGAGTATGACGGTATAGGCCTCCTTTGACCTCAGCCCCGACACCAGGATGTGCAGGAACTCGGAGAGTATCCAGTTGTTGTTGTGGATCGCCAGCGAGTTGATCGAGTCGATGACGACCAGCTTGTCCTTGGACTGCGAGCGCCTGATGAGGTACTCGACCTTGAGCATCAGGTTCTCGAGCATCGTGGGGCTCTCCACGAGGGTGGTCCTGTCGTCCTGCTGCGCGGTGTTCGCGCCCATCATGATATGCGATATGCAGTCCACGAAGTACACCCTGGACGAGTCGATGTCCAGCGCCTCGAGCACGCGCTTGATGGCGTCGGATGATATAGTCGCGGTCACGTAGATGGTGTCCATCTGCCGCCTGTTCCCGAAAAGGTCCACGACCCCCCGGATCACATCGAGGTAGTTGTCGACGCTCATCTGCAGCGACACCGCGGACGAAGGGGGCGTCTCCGCGAGCTCGTCCGCGATCTTCTGCGCGCTCATTACTGGGCTCATCCAGTGCTACCTCCCTTGAGCAGCGGTACCAAGAGGACGCCCATAGGGGTCAGGTCGAGAACGTACTTCGCCCTCGAGTGCATCGTGCCCCTCATCTTGATCACCTGGAGCGTCCTGAGCAGATCGCCTCTCCGTTCCATGTTGGCCATCACGACTATCCCGTCCGCGATGGCCTCCTCGACCCCGAAGCTGGAGTAGGACGTCGAGCCAGCAGGTAGCTCACCGACTAGTATGGATGTGCAGTTCAGGTCGGAGAGCGCCTTGCCCAGTTTGAGTATGAAGTCCCTGATCTTCTCAGAGGACTTGAGTTTGTAGCAGACCGAGGTCACGGAGTCGATGACCACGCGCTTCGTGCCCAGCTCGTTCGCGAGGCTCACGAGGGCGGAGACGAGCAGGTCTATCTCCTCCATGCTAAGCTCCGCCTTTGTCAGCCCCAGCCTCTCGTACATCGCTGGAAGGTCGATGAACACGAGCCTGCCGGACTTGATCAGGCCACGGTCGAAGAACTTGTATGGGATTATGTTGGCCAGCAGCTTCTCGGAGTTCTCCGTAACGGAGATGAACAACGAGTTCTCGCCCTTCTGCGCACCGTGGATGAGGAACTCGAGGGCCAGCGATGTCTTCCCAGTCCCGCAGCTGCCCGTAAGGAGGACCGTGTTGGAGCGCGGTATGCCGCCGTATAGAATCGTGTCCAACCCTTCCACGCCCGTCGCGCACCTGTCGCGCTCGCCCGCCTTAGTAGGCATCGGTCCTTGACAATGCAGTGCACCTGATATTATTGTTTCTTCCAGCGCCCTCGGCACCCTCTGCCACCCGTACTCTTGCTGGAAACGGCTCGTCAGTGCCCCACTGCGACACGTTTTTAACGGTGGATGCAGGTGTTTGAGGCGATGAAACCAGTTCTTCAAGTAGCCCTCGACCTGGTGCACGGCGAGAGAGCCCTCGAGATCGCTGCGGACGCGGTCAAGGGAGGCGCGGACTGGATAGAGGCGGGCACCCCTCTCATCAAGAGCGAGGGGATGGAGATCGTCAGGCAGCTGAAGAAGGCCTTCCCCGGACACACGATAGTCGCGGACATGAAGACCATCGATGTCGGAGGTCCCGAGGTCGAGATAGCGGCCAAATCGGGCGCGGACATCGTCGTAGTACTCGGAGTCTCATCAGACCCCACAATCACAGAGGCATTGCTGAGCGCCAGACAGTACGGGTCCAGGGTGATGGTGGATCTCTTCAACGTCGTGGACAAGGTCACTAGGGCCAAGCAGGTCGAGAAGATGGGTGTGGACTACATCTGCGTCCATGTAGGCGTCGACGAACAGATGGTCGGCGGATCGCCGCTCTCAGAGCTGAAAGGGCTCTCCAAGGCCGTACACATACCCATAGCGGCCGCAGGCGGAATAAACAGCGAGACCGCGCCGGGCATCCTGCGTGCGGGCGCTTCGATTGTGATCGTGGGCGGAGCGATCATCAAAGCCAAGGACGTTGCCGGTGCCGCCCGCAAAGTGAAGAAGGCCATCACTTCCGGCAAGAAGGTCAAGACCGAGCTCTTCAAGAAGTACTCCGAGGAGCGGTTGCATGAAGCATTCTCAAAGGTGTCGTCTCCGAACGTCGCGGACGCACAGCACAAGAAGGGGTCGATGAAGGGGATCCATCCGAGGATCAAGCACGGTATCAAGATGGTCGGCAGGGCGCTCACCGTGCACACCGTGAACGGCGACTGGGCGAAGCCCGTCGAGGCGATAGACAAGGCGAAATCCGGGGACGTCATCGTCGTCGATGCGTGTGGAGGGGAGATCGGCGTCTGGGGCGAGCTCGCATCCTGGAGCTGCAAGACGAAGGGCGTCGCTGGCGTGGTCATCGACGGTGCCGCGCGCGACATCGACGCGATCATCGACATGGAGTTCCCGTGCTTCTCGAGATACGTCACATCCAACGCGGGAGAGCCCAAGGGCTACGGCGGCATAGGTCACGAGATCGTCTGTGGAGGCGTGCCTGTGCGGACGGGCGACTGGATCATCGGCGACGAGAGCGGTGTGGTCGTCGTCCAGCAGGAGAACGCAGTCGAAGTGGCGAACAGGGCCTTGGACGTTTTGGAGCGGGAGAACCGCGTGAGAGAGGAGATCAAGAAAGGTGGGACTCTCTCAAGTGTACTCAAATTGGAGAAATGGGAGAAGGTCGGGTAAGTGGTTCTGGCTAGCCGATGAACCCGGTCTTGTCGGCAAGCTCCTCGAGCCGCCTCACCCTGGACGAAATCGGCGGGTGGGTCATGAACAGCGTGACGAAACCACCGCCCCTGAGTGGGTTCACGATGAACAGAGACGCAGAAGCTGGGCTGCCGTTCGTCATCGGCCTGCGCCTGTTGCCCTCCTCGAGCTTCTCAAGCGCGCGGGCGAGCGCCAGGGGCCTCTGAATCATCAATGCTCCCTCCTTGTCGGCCTTGTACTCCCGGTTACGCGATATCGCGAGCCGGAGCAGAAGGGCGGCTATGGGCGCGGTCACGGCGACGACCAGCAGAAGTGCACCGTTCCCGTTGCCCCTCCTGGAGCCCATGGAACTGAACCAAGCCATCCTCGCGGCGAACGAGACTGCACCCGCGATCGTCGCAGCGACGGACATCAGGAGCATGTCCTTGTCCTTGATGTGAGCCATCTCGTGCGCCAGGACGCCCTCAAGCTCGTCGTTTGAGAGCATGGTGAGGAGCCCCTCGGTCGCGGCCACGACGGCAGTCTTCTCGTTCCTGCCCGTGGCGAAGGCGTTCGGGGTCTGCGTCTTGACGATGGCTATCCGCGGCATCGGCATGTTCGCCTTCATGCAGATCTTGTTCACGGTGTCGAAGAGCTTGGGCTGCTCCTCCCTCGATATGATCTTCGCCCTGTAGGACCAGAGCACGATCTTGTCGCTGAAGAAGTAGCTGATGAAGTTGATGGCAGCTGCGAGCACCAGGAATATCATGGAGCCCAGTATCCAATCGCCGAAGAACACCGTCCCCAGGACCCAACCTATAGCAACGAATATCAGAATCAGCCCTCCGAACAGGGCCAACATCCTGAGTGTGGTCTGCATTGATACCCCCCTCTCGCCTGCTAGCAGGCGTCTGATTAGGAGTTCTACTCACTACCAAGCGGGATAAAAAGGTTGCCACGTGATTCCTGCGGAAGTAGACGGGTTTCGGCGATGGCCAAGCGCCTTCCAGGCGGTTAGGACGTATAGATTTATTGGGAATGAGAGCTTACCATGCCGGGGGAGCGCAGCTCTCACTATCTTTGCCTCACAGCAGGTGTTCAAGATGGAGTCCACGGACGACAAGATGGAAAGAAGGCTGTACAGCCACGACCTCGCGCCGCTGCCGAAGGAGATGGACCTGATCTTCAAGACCATGCCCGACAGGGTCGACAGGCCGAAGTACACGCAGGACGTCGTGCAGATCATCAGGAAAGCGATCTCGACAAACACGCCAATCGTCCCGCGCGGCGCTGGTACTTGGGGGCTCGGAGGGTCCACGCCCGTGAAGGGCGGCAGAGTCCTGGACATGACCGCGATGAACAAGATCATCTCGATCGACGAGACGAACCTAATTTGCACGGTCCAGCCCGGCATCACATGGAAGGCGCTGGCGGATGCGCTCGACGCGAAGGGACTTTTCCTGCCGTGCTATCCGAGCAGCGCGCCGTCCGCGACGATCGGCGGCTGGGTCGGAACTGGCGGGACTGGCATAGGCGCGTACAAGTACGGCACCGCGGCAGACATCGTCAGGGACCTCGAGGTCGTCCTGCCGACCGCAGCAGTCATACACACGGGGGACAAGTTCGTGCCTCAGAACGGCGCGGGCCCGAACCTCAACATGCTCTTCGTCGGCTCTGAGGGTACTTTCGGAGTAATCACGGAGGTCACGTTCTCGGTGCTGCCGAAGCCCGAGGCGATGAAGCCCCTCAGCTACTCGTTCGATGACATCATGAAGTTCCAGGGGCTGCTGAAGAAGCTCACCAGGAGCGAGGTCAGGCCGATGCACATCATGTTCGGCGACAGGCTCCACTACGACTACCTCAGGGCCATAGGAAAGCACGCGCCCGAGGTCGGATGCCTCGTCACGTTCATGCTGACAGGGTCCAAGGCCTCGGTCGAGGCCGAGGAGAAGCTGCTGGACGAGATGATGGCCGCGGCGGGCGCGAAGAAGCAGCCCGGAGAGCTCGGAGAGCACGAGTGGGCCGAGAGGAGCTATGAGTTCAGGGTCCGGGAGCTGGGGGTTGGAGCGATCCCCGGAGAGATCCTCGTACCGATCGACAGGCTGAACGTCGTGCTCGAGGGCACCGCGAAGCTGATCAAGCAGCTGAAGCTCAACGCCCCTCTAATCGGCACGGTAGCTGACCAGAACACGGTCATGCTGATGCCGTACTATTTGACTGACGAGCACAAGCTGGTCGCTTCCACGGCCGCTATGGGCTTCGCCAAGAGACTCGGAGATCTGGCGCAGGAGAACGGCGGCAGGCCGGTCGGCCTCGGCGTGTTCTTCGCAGGGAACTTGCAGAAGTACCGCGGAAAGGAAGGAGCGAGGGTGGTCAGGGGCATCAAGGACATGCTCGACCCCCATGGCATCATGAACCCGGGCAAGATGGTCGAGACCGGGACGAGATACGGATTCGCGATTCCGGCGTTCCTCATGAACTTCGGGATGCACATGATGGGCTCCATGAAGCGCGTCCTCCCGAGGGACAAGATAGGCGAGAAGGAGCTCTCCAGGTTGAAGAAATAGAGCGGTCCTCCCGACGATCCGCTCATCATGTATCATTCGCTTGCCAGGGCGGGGTAGGCTTTCTTGACTGAGAATGCTAGCAACGCGCCTATCGTCCCTCCGACCGCCACCTGAAGCGTGTTTCCTGCAGCCTCGGCCAGGGCCGCGCCCCAGCCGACGTTGAGCAACAGCAGCTCGCCCACAAAATACGAGAGCACCATGCACGCGCCGCCTGCTACGATTCCTAAGACGACCGCATACCTGTGCCCTCCCCTGATCCGACCGAGGAAGCCGCAGACCACCCCCTCCGAACCTTTCGCTAGAAGCGTGAGAGGCGCAAAGTAACCGGAGCCGAGGAGTATGTCTGCTGCCGCAGATCCGAAGCCACCGCATATCCCTCCTGCGCGCCAGGCGAATGTCAACGCAGAGAAGAACACGATCGAATCGCCCAGGTTGAAGTACCCCTTCGTGGGAGCGAATGGGACGAAGGTTGCCATCGTGACGGCTGCAGTCAATGCCGTCAGCACGCCGTACCGGGCAACCAACTTCGGGGACACGAACTCCTTTCGGCGCGAGGAACGGAACAGTTGGAATATCACAACTGCCACCAGCGCCCCCAACAGTAGGAAGGGCCAGTACTTCATCAGGAAATTCCCCTCGACGACCACAGCCAAGATGTCGGTGTCGTTGTGACCGTCTGCGTCAGTCACCCTGAGCGTGACTTCGTATGTCCCCACCGTCAAGAACTCGAACTCTGGAGCTGAACCGTACAGAAGCTGCATCTCGTCCTCGTATGTGAAGTTCCATGTGTAGTTCGTAATCCCAACATCGTCAATCGAGCCGGTGCCATCGAATCTGATGGTGTCGCCGACCACTATGGTAATGTCATCCCCTGCATCAGCTACAGGCGCCTCCAATCCCTGAGCAGTGATCACTGATGCCTGCGCTCCTGTGGAAAGAAGCAAGAACGCAAGGATGGCCGCCACTGAGACGACAAGACTGTAACTAGAGACTCCGAGTCGATTCACCAACATCCCCTAGTCCTACCCACAAAGCGAATGTAGATTGCCTACTTAAACTCTCCAAAGAGTCGGGGAGCCCCTGCCTCAGATTGGCACGGAGTACACATACTTGGCGATCATTGGCAGCACGAGAAGCGTCACGACGACCACGAGTGCGACATAGTCCTTGGCCTGCATCTTCAGCTGCCGCAAGTATGTCCTATCGAACCTCGCGCCATAGGCCCTCGACTGGAGCGCAAGTGAAAGCGAATCTGCCATGCGAAGCGCGCTAACGACGGCTGGCACGAGCACGGCAACGTACTTCTTGGAACGCTCGAGCAGACCACCTTGCGCGAACACGAGCCCTCTAGCCTTCTGAGCGTCTGTTATTGAGTCAATCGTCGACACGAATGTCGGGAAGAATCTCAGGGACACCGCGATGGTAAGCCCGTAGTCAAACCTCAGTCCGAACCTCACAAGGGCGAGCACGAGATCCCTCTGGGATGTCGTGAACATCAAGATGTACCAGACCGACGCAAGACAGCCCACTCTCAGGGCCGAGGTGACTCCACGCCATATTGCCGGCTCTGTGATCTGCACAGGACCGAAGTCCAGGAGTATGGGGGTCCCCGTCCGATCGAAGAACGGCCAGAGGACGACTATCAGCAGCATCAGCCGGAGGACGAACTTCAGCGCAAAGTACGTCTTAGACCACTTCGCCCTGGACAAGAACAGAAGCAGGAAAATGAACGACAGCAGGAGGAGCAGCGAATACAGGTTAGTCATGAGGAAGGCGAGCACGCTGAGAAGCAGCACCGCGACTATCTTCACGCGGGGGTCCAGCCGGTGGAGGAACGTGTTGGCCTCAGTGTAGAGGTCTATGAACATGACCATCAGGATCTACCCCCAAATCTCATGACGTGGAGGACGAGCTCCTCGGGAGAAATGATGTCTTGCGGGATGCCGTAATCAGAGAGCCTGTGCGAGAGCAAGGTCACTGCGGGCGGCTCGAGGTTGCTCTGCCTGATCAAGTCCAAGTCGGAGAACGCCCCCCGTGGATCCGAATCCAAGAGCATCCTTCCCCTTGCCATCACCACGACCCGCTTCGCGTGCTCGGCCACCAGCTTCATGTCGTGAGTTATCAGGATGATGGTCTTGCCTTCATTATTGAGGCTGCTCAGTCGCTCCATCAGCTCCCGTGATTCCTCGGCATCCAGACCGGTCGTAGGCTCGTCCAGTATGAAGACCTCTGGGTCCATGGCGACGACCGAGGCGATGGATACCCTCCTCCGCTCCCCGAGCCTGAGCGAGAGCGGCGCGCTCATTCTCACATGCCCGAGGTTCATCGCATCTATCGCGCGTTCGACCTTCGTGCCTATCTCATTCTCCGAGTATCCCAGATTGAGGGGACCGAACCTTATCTCCTCCTCGACGGTGGAACAGAACAGTTGGTGGTCTGGGTTCTGGAACGCGTACCCGATTATCCGAGCTAGCTCCGCCACGCCCATCTGGGCCGTAGGCCTGCCCTTGACCGTGACCGTTCCGCTCGTGGGCCTGAGGAGGCCGTTGAAGTTCTTGGCAAGGGTCGTCTTCCCAGAACCGTTCCCGCCGACTATGGCAATGTACTCGCCTCGATCGATGTTGAGCGACACGCCTCTGAGCGCCTCTATGCCACCCTCGTAAGTGAACTTCAGGTTCTGCACGGAGACTAGCCGCTCCACCGTAGAAGCAGCTTCTCGGCTTGGTATCATCGAGCCCCCGGCCTCCCCTTGGAACTCAATTCCTGCACGATCGCCCTCTCCGCATCGTCGACAGTCAGGAACGAAAAACGACTGACCTTGAGACGCGAATTCATCAGAGCCGCGACCTCGGATACCTGAGGAGGCACCACGCCGATGCCCCTCAACCTTCCCGGATCACGCAGGACCAGCCTTGGGGGGCCCGCCTCGATAACCTTCCCGTCGTCCATCAGGACTATCCTGTCCGAGAAGCCTGCCGCCTCCTCCGCGTCCCTCTCGGCAAGCACGACCGTCATTCCGTATTTCTCCTTCAGTTCCTTGAGGACGGAATACAACTCCATGCGACCGACTGGGTCGAGCGCGTATGCGGGCTCGTCGAGCACGAGCATCTCCGGGCGCATGGAAAGAGCCGCGGCGATCGCCACGCGCTGCTTCTGCCCGCCAGACAGGCTGAAAGGCGAGCGGTCGTTGTACCCCTTCATCCCGACCAGATCCAAGGCCCACTCTACGCGATTCTTGATCTCCTCCCTCGGGACCGCGAGGTTTTCCGGGCCGAAGGCGACCTCCTCCTCGACGCTCATGCAGAACAGCTGGCTCTCCGGCTCCTGAAAGACGATGCCGACCTTGGTCGAAAACTCGGCCACGCTCTTCTGCCTGACCTCCTCACCGAAGATCCGCACTTCCCCACTGAGTTCGCCTGGAAGCGCGTGAGGTATCAAGCCGTTCGCGAGCAGGCAGACGGTCGACTTGCCGGAGCCGTTGCACCCGAGAAGGGTCACGAACTCCCCCTTCTCCACCTCCAAGGAGACCTTCTCCAAGGCTAGCTGCTTGGAACCCTTGTACTTGAAACTGACATCCCTCATTTCGAGCGCGTGCATCTGCCTCTCTTCCTTGAAGCGCCGCTCAATCGGGGAGGTTCTCTAATAAACCTTTGGCGAGAGGGCCAGCGTCCGGATCAGGTGCGGTAGACCAGGACCTTCTTGCCTCTGACGATGATCCTTATCTTGCCCTTGCTCTTGAGTCCGATGGCGGCCTTGTCCAACTGCTCCCGCGGGAGCCTGGACGAACGCATGGCCTCCTTCGAGGATATGCCGTTGTCCGGGATCACTTCGAGCAGTCTGCGCTCAGCGTCCTCATCGTCCTTCGCGGGTATCAGCTGAAGGGTCTTCCTCACGACTGGTGCGGGAGGCGGGACGAGACAGTAGAGCTCTGACGAGTCCTTCACGATCCGCTTGGCGCTCTCGGAGGAGATCAGTCGGCCGAGCGAGAGCATGACGCTCTCTTCGTTCAGCCCTGTCCTCCTCATCAGATCAGGAAGGGTCTTTCCGTTCTCATCGAGGAGCGCTAGTATCTTTCCATCGATGATGTTATCATCAGACCGCCTGTCCTTGACGACCGATATCTCGTCCAAGTGAGTCCTCAGGAATTCCCTGCTCGCGGCCTTGAACTTGTCCAGATCATGGTTGAGGATGGTCTCGAGCTCGGACACGTCCAGCCCCATCTCCTTCCACCGCTCGAGCTTCGCTTTGTACACCGCCCTCTTGAGCTCGACCGGCTTCTCGCCGACGTAATGGGTGACCTCGTACCTGTTCTGGGCCATCGACGCGGCCTCCGCATCCGTACGGGTGGTGATCGTGTATCTGACATTCGCGCCCTTGAGGGCGTGATGTATCTCCTCAAGTTTGTCGAAGAGTCGCCTATCCTCTTCCAGGTTCAGTTCGAAGTCGAAGTCCCCAACGAGGGGCACGGCTCCGATCCTCCTCATCCGCTCGATGACCTGCCGTGGCGATTCTCCCTCGCTGCTGAGTTCGACACGAATGAAGGTCTTGATCATCTTGACAACCTGTGGGCGTCGAGGATAGCGCTGTGCCCTTTTTATTGTTTCTGAATCCGTGCTACCTGTAGTCAGCGCCCGTATGTTGGCTTAATATACAGGTCAGTGGCATGACTCGAATCGATGCCTGCTGACCCCTCTGTCAGGTTCATCACTAGCATGTTCTCGAAACACTACAGAGAGGCCTCGCTACACATGCCTGACCGGTTCTCGAAGCGAGAGTTCGGCTTCATGTTCTACGACCGGCATGGGATGGTACGGCACACTGGATTTCCAACGAGGGCGGCGCTCAAAAAATACCTCGTCGAACAGACTCCGGCGCACGCATACTATTCATGCGCATATTATGAGAAGCCTGACGCACCGACGATGGCGGAGAAGAAGTGGCAAGGAGCAGACCTGATATTCGATCTCGATGCGGACCACGTTGAAGGAGCGCAGAACCTACCCTACGAGAAGATGCTCGAGAGAGTGAAGCAGGAGGTCATCAGGCTGATCGACGAGTTCCTGCTCGGCGACCTGGGATTCGAGCAGGATGAGTTGAGAATCGTCTTCTCTGGAGGCAGAGGCTACCACGTGCACATCAATGCCCCCAAGGTCCTGAAGCTCTCGAGCCACGAGCGAAGAGAGATAGTCGATTACATTACCGGAACGGATCTCGACATGGACTGGGTGTTCTTCCCTCAGTCGTTCCAGACAGGGACCTTCATGAACAGGCCGCAATTGGAGAAGAAGAGGATCATGCCGTCTCTGGACGAGGGCGGATGGAGGGCGAGGATTAGGAAGGGCGTGGATGGCCTCCTTGACGAGTTGGAAGGGCTTCAGGAGCAGGAGGCAACCGATCGCCTGTTGAAGGTCGTCTCGGACTCGAGGAAGGAAATCGGCAAGAAGACCGTCGAAGGGCTATACAGAGACCTTTACAAGGGCAAGGAGGGCAAGAGGGGCGTCGACAGAATGCGATCCGAGAACACCTTCGAGGTGTTCTCAAACGACAGATATGCTCACGCCTTCATCGAGCTCGTGGAGATGCGAGTGAAGGTCAAGATGAAGGGTGAGACCGACGAACCCGTGACATCCGACATCAAGAGGCTCATCAGGCTCCCAAGCTCGCTGCACGGTAAGACCGGTTTCGAGGTCATGCCGTTGGAAAGGGACGAACTCGACGACTTTGACCCGTTCGCCGACGCAGTTCCCGCAGCGTTCGGGGACAGGGAGCTGACTGTCAGGTTGGAGAAGTCCGTCGAATTCAAGCTGAGGGACAGGTCATTCTCGCTCGACCCTGGAGACCGCTCCGTCCCTGAGTTCGCCGCGGTATATCTGCTGTGCAGACGCCTTGCCACGCTGACGCGACAGTAGCAAAACTATTTATTCCGACCTGCTCATTTTTCCAGACAATGCCAGCATCGGGCAAGGTCCTAGAGGATTCTATCAGGCTCAGCAGAATCCGGAAGATCAAGATGACGCTCTATGTCGTCCAGGCCATCATGCTGGTCATTCTTGGAATGTTCCTCATATTCGTTGTCGGGGGGGCCATGCTGAAGCCATACCTCTACATCCCCATCGACTCCTTCCTGGCCGTCGTCGTCCTGCTCCTGCTGATTATCTCGCTTGAGAGTTTCTTCTTCAGGATCCTGGAGATCAAGTTCGCCAGGAGTTCTAGCGCGAGGCACCTCATGGCGATGCGCTCCATGAAGAGGGCGATCATCGTGGCCATTTTGACCGGAATCCTTGCCACCGTCGCATCCGTGCCGCCCATCCTCGGAGCACTCGAAGACGCCGCTGAGAAGACTGTTGATGTGAGCCCCTCGGAAGCCCCGATGTTCTACTCATCTGACACATTCGCGCTCGTGAGCTCGAAGAGGGTAGACGTAGTCGCCCCGCGGCAGGTCGAGATATACTTGATGGACGACGACATCTTCAACCAATACTATGGACTGCCCGAGCAGGAATTCCTGGTGGCGATGAAATCGTACAGGCTCAACACCGATGATTTCATCGTGCTACCTGGAGCCACACTGTCATTGAATGTGCCGAGCCAGGGATTCATGAGATATCATCTCGTCCTGAACGACTACGACAATGGCACCAGCGCAAAGGCGACCATCGTCAAAGAGACTTCGAGCACTTTCACTGGCATCGTCTCGCTGCTCCTGATATCGTTCGTCGTGGCGAACGTTGCCTGGTTCGCGTACCTGATTCCGATCGAGAGGAAGTACTCCTCGGGGTCGATATACAAGTAGCTCATGGCATGGAGCAGCAGACTGACCTCTTCTTCACCTGATAGCCCTTGGCCGTCAGCCGCTCCACTGTCGACGATGCCGGGAGGACGATGCCGTCGACCCCTGCCTCGATCAGCTCGACTTCGTCCTGCCTCGCAAGCTTGGTCCTCATACACCCCAGCAGCAATTTGGCGCCTGGCAACATCTCCTTTGCCCTCCGGGCGACCGAGGCCATCGCATCATCGCCGGGCGGAGCCACCGCTTCGTAGGCAGTCCCCTTGGTGGGAATCAGCGAGATGAGGACTAGTTTGGCCGGCTGGAGCATCGCAAGTCTGTCCAATGCAGAGAACTCCCCCTTCAACTGCCCCGCGTGAATGCCCACGCAGATGTGTGGTGCGACGTTCCGGGCGCCTGCCTTCATCAGGTCGTCCACGACACGAAAGTATTCATCCGCCTTGATCGCCAGACCAAGCACCTCTCGAACCGTCTCATCGGAGCCATACACGTCAACTGAGAATGAATCCACACCGCTGTCCACCAACCTGGATACCTCCTCAGTGGACGCCATTCCGATGTGGGCGTTTATGCTCAGATCGGTGGTTGCCTTGATCTCTCGGATGGCATCGATGTAACCCGACAACGGAACCTTCCCGCATGGATCATTGCCTCCGCTCAGAAGGAACCCTTTTGCCCCCCTCTCGGCCAACGCCTCCGCGACTGCCAAGAGGCCGTCCGGGCTCGTCGCGGGTATCATCCCGTTCAGATACTTGCCAGCACAATGCTTGCAGTTCAGGGCGCACCTCGCGCCCGTAACCGAGATCGCTGGGAAGCTCTTGCCTGGATAGAAGCACTCGACGGTTCTCTGCACGAGCGGTTCTCATCGCTGGCAGGCGTAATTAACATTGCGCAGCACGAACATCAAAGCATGTCCGACCGGGCGAAAGCTTTATCTGAGGCACCCTCTCTAGGGCCGGTGCTGGTCACCATGAAAGCTTTCGAAGTAAGCGGACAGTTCATGATATCTCACAGGAAATGGCAACCGTTCGCGATGGAGGTAGCTGCCGCCGACGAGGCTGGAGCCCGCGAGAAGACCCTCGCGCTCCTTGGAAGCAGACACAGGGTCAAGCGGAAAGGCGTCAAGATCGATGGCATCAAGGGCCTCAAGCACGAGGAGGTAAAGGACCAACTAGTGAAGCACCTCCTGGAGGCGAAGAAGTGACTCCGCCTGCAGTAGACGAAAGGCAGCTCAGAGAGGACTATGCGATGCTCGAGGCCGCGAAGGCGCAGCTCGAAGGACTGGCAAAACAGCAACAGCTGATACAGATGGCCGTCGAAGAGCATGTGAGGGCGCGCGAGACCGTCAAGCAGGTGATTGCAGGGAAGCCTGGAGATGAGATACTCGTGCCCGTCGGAGCGGACTCTTACATTTACGCCAAGACTTCGGATGACAGGAACGCCGTGGTCGGCGTCGGCTCAGGAGTGTCGATAAAGAAGTCCCCAGAAGAGGCCGAGAAGTTGCTCGACGCGAAGATCGACGACCTCTCCCGCGCATTCAAGTCCATATCAGACAAGGCCGCCCAGACTGAGGCGATGATACAGGAGCTCTCGGAGAAGGTCCAGTCGCAGATAGACATGTTGCAGTCAATGGGCGGGGCCGGCGGACCCTGAGGTCGGCACATGTTCCGTGGCCTGATTGACAAGTTTTCGAGGGCCTCGAAGGAGGCTCAGACGAAATCCATTGATGACATTTCTGAGATAGTCGACGATTCCGGCCGGAAGCTCAAGGCAAGCGCGCTCGATGATCTCCTGCACGACCTAGAGCTGGGGCTCCTCGAAGCAGATGTTGCGCTCCCAGTCGCCGAGGAGCTGACGAAACGTGTGAAGACTGAGCTCGACGGCAAAAGGATCGACAAGACTTTCGACATCGATGACGCCATAAAGCTGGCGCTCAAGGCCGCAGTCAGGGAAGTGCTTTCACAGCAGACCCTTTCCCTCACGGTCATGCTCAAGTCGAAACCCCCGCCGTTCGTGATCATGTTCGTCGGCATCAACGGCGGAGGGAAGACGACGGCCATCGCAAAGCTGGCATTCAGGATGCAGAAGCATGGGCTCAGCTGTGTCCTCGCCGCCGGAGACACGTTCAGGGCGGGCGCCATCGAGCAGCTCACCATTCATTCCGAGAAACTCGGGTGCAAGATAATCAAGCACCAGGAAGGCAGCGACCCAGCGGCGGTAGCATTCGATGCGGTTGAGCATGCGAAGGCGAGGAAGAAGGACATCGTCCTCATAGACACCGCAGGCAGGATGCAGACCAACACGAATCTCATGGACGAGATGAAGAAGATAAAGCGCGTCGCCAAGCCGGATCTCGTGTTCTTCGTGGGAGACGCGCTCGCGGGTTCTGACGCGGTGGAGCAGGCGAAGAGGTTCGACGCCGCCGTGGGGATCGATGGCGTGATACTCACCAAGATAGACGCTGACGCAAAGGGCGGGGCGGCCCTGTCCATCGCCAAGACCATTGGCAAGCCCATCGCATATGTCAGCTACGGCCAGGAATACAATGAGTTCGGAAGGTTCGACCCTGACTGGATGGTCGGCAGGATCTTCGGGGACGCGAAGTCCAAGGACCGGCCAGACCTCTGAGTTCACTCGATGTTCTTGCCTGCGAAGAGAACGGCATACACTTGGGCATCGCTGACCAGGTCGGCTATGTTGGCGTACTCATTCGCGTCATGAGCGGTCTCTGGTATGGTCGACCACACCGCAGCCTCTATTCCTTCTCGCCGGAACGGGGCGGCGCAGGTCCCCCCGCCTATGCCAATCGTTCGAGCCCTTATGCCCCTCACTTCCTCGATCGCAGCGGCAAGCCTTCTCACGATGTCCGAGTCGATTCCAGTCTTCGGAGCAGCATCCGCGCGTTGGAGGAAAGTGACCTTGATGATAGCTCCGGTGGATCTCTCCACATCTCGAGCTGCTTTCTCCAGCTCCCCCATGACGGCGTCCAACGGGTATTCGGGGAGGACTCGGAAGTCGAATGAGAACACCTGCCTCCCAGGCACGGTGTTGATGTTCGGGCCGTTACTATCGCACCTGGTCGGTTGGAACGTGCTGGTCGGAGGGTCGAACAAGGGGTCCTTTCCGGGGAACTTCTTCCTGACCCTGTCGACCGAAAGCACCAGGTATCTCGCAGCAGCTTCAAAGGCGTTCACGCCCTTGTCGGGCGTGCTTGCGTGGGTCTGCCTCCCGATCACTTCAACGTTGATCCATGCGATGCTCTTCTCAACGACTGCAATCGCTGCACCGTCGGGATGTCCGTGATCCGGGACTACGACGAGATCCCCCTTCTTGAAGATCCGCTTCTTCATCAGGAAGTCGATACCGTGCACGTTTCCGTGCTCTTCATCTGACACGAAGACGAGGCCGACGTTCAGTTCGGGCTTCACACCGGACTTCAGCAGCGCATACGCACCGAAAAGTGATGCCATCAGCTCCTGGCCGTTGTCCTCAGATCCTCGGCCGTAGATCCGTCCGTTGACGACCGCTGGCTCGTACGGCGGGTACTTCCAGGCAGCGAGGTCCCCCTCGGGGACGGTGTCCATGTGAGTGACGACCCAGACCCGCTTCTTCCCAGTGCCGGGGAGCTTGAGGATCATGTTCGGCCTCTTTCCCGACGGTACGCTCGGGTCCTTGGATTCGAGCACTTCGATCGAGCTGAACCCGAGCTTCTTCGCGAGGGCGACAAGATACTTCCCCCTCTCGGCCTCGCCCGGCCCGCCGTTCTCAGGGCCGACGGCATTGATCCTGAGCATCTCGCAGAGGCTCTTGACCATCAGGTCGCGGTCCTCCGCGACAGCCTTCATGACCGCGTTCACGTCCATGGCAACACCCATTGCAGATTTGGCACTGGGTAATCGCTCCTTGGATAAGTTCTTATTGACAGACGACTAAGGCCGCTCGACCAGCATCGCCACGGCGTTCCCGCCGCCGAGACACAAGGTTGCCAGACCTCTCTTCGCACCCCTTGCTTCCATTGCGTGGATCAGAGTCGTGAGGACACGCGCGCCGCTGCAGCCGATCGGGTGACCGAGCGCCACCGCGCCCCCGTTGACGTTGAACTTCGACTCGGGTATCCCGAGGATCTTCATGGTCGCAACCGATGCCGTAGAGAACGCCTCGTTGTGCTCGAACAGGTCGACGTCCTTCACCTCGAGGCCGTTCCTCTGAAGGAGCTTCCTCGTCGCGTGAATCGGCGCCTCCATCAAGAGCTCCGGCTTGACACCTGAGGTGACATAGTCAATTATCTTCACCAGCGGCTGAAGGCCCTGCTCCCGCGCGAGCTCGGATTCCATGACGACGACCGCAGAGGAGCCGTCATTGATGCTCGATGAGTTCCCAGCGGTCAGAACCCCAGTGTCCCTGAAGACGGGCTTCAGCTTCGCGAGGCCCTCGAGCGTCGAATCTTCCCTGGGCCCCTCATCGACCGAGAACAGTATCTTCTCCTTCTTGGACGGCGTTTCAACGGTCAGAATCTCCTTCTTGAAGGCGCCCGACTTCACCGCGGCCACCGCTTTCTGGTGGCTCCAGAGCGCGAACTTGTCGGCATCCTCTCTCGTGACGCCGTTCCTCTCGGCGACTATCTCACCCGTGTTGCCCATATGGAAGTTGTTGTACACCTCCCACAGGCCGTCCCTGACCATCGAGTCGACCATCGTGGCGTCCCACAGCTTGTAGCCGAACCTGGCTTTCTCGAGCAGATACGGGGCGTTGGTCATGCTCTCCATGCCCCCCGCAACGATCACTCTCTCCTTGCCGGCGAGGATCGCATCTGATGCTAGCATGACGGCCTTCAGGCCGGAGCCGCAGACCTTGTTTATGGTGAGGGCCGCGACCTCATCAGACAGCCCTCCCCAGAGTGCTGCCTGCCTAGCCGGGTTCTGCCCGAGCCCGGCGGGTAAGACGTTCCCCATGATGCACTCTTCGACTTCCTTGGGTTCAATCCCCGCTCTCCGAACCGCCTCCTTGACAGCGACGGATCCGAGCTTGGTCGCACTCATATCCTTGAGTGCGCCCCCGAACTTCCCAACCGCAGTCCTGGCGGCGCTCACGATGACCGCTTCCTTCATTGTCAATCACACACCCAGCACCGGGAGAAACAAGGTGCTGATGTTCGAATTTATGAAGCGACTGAGCGTATTTATAGATTGTCTATGTTCACCCTCGACATTCGCCGAAGTGGCTTGTGAAGATGGCGCCTGGATGCGACCGGCGGCTCGTACCAACCTTTCTTGATTCTTCGAGGCACGGCGACCCTCTCGGCGGCGCTAGGAGGCAGCTTCGATCCGCACCTCTTGCACCTGTAACCTTGACCCTTGCCCATCGAGCCCATCCTCTTGCGACATCTCCCGCACTGAGGATTATGGGATTTCCTCACATCCTTGACAAGCTTGCGGACGAGCATCTTCTCGACGTTTAGGCTTCGCGGCTGCTCTCTGACGGACCCGTACAACGTGACCTCGTCTCCCGGGACGAGGGCCCTCGCTGCGTCTCTCAGTGTTCTAGAAGGTTCGTAGAATGCGGCGTCGATCCCTGTACTATCAGATACCCTCACGATGACGTGTTTGCCAGGAATTGTCGTTGGAGGAGTGACGACCCGGACCTTCAGCCGGGCGGAATCGCGCGGCTCGAGCGACGACACACGCCTGGAGACTATGTGGTCCTCGGTGGCCTGGTTTGTGAGAAAGAGCAACCACCTATCAGGGGTTTCACCCCTGATCATATCCTTCGCCCTCAGGAGTTCATCTGCTGAGTCGCCTCTGATTCCGAACAGGATGGGACAGGGAGAGCCGGGCGCGATGGCGACGTGGCCGTTCTCATAATCATAGTTGTTGAACGTGGCCTTGGTTGCCTTGTCCATCGCGATGACACTCTCTGAGTCTATGTCCCGCGGGGTCCCGATCTTGTCCGGATGCCTGTATGCGATGACTTCCCAAGTCCGGTCGCGCGGGCGCCATGCCATTGCAGCTGTGGCCCCTATGACTCCCCTCCCCTTCTTGTACTTCTTCCAGACGGCCCCGATCGCGTCTAGCTGTGACTCCACCTCGGCCAGCCCGACGATCTCACGGACCGCCCTCCAGTAGAGAGAAGGCTTTGGCCTGACGTTGGACCCGACGATGCCTGGATTCGTCTGCTCGCACCCGAGCTCGGCCATGGCCTCCAATACGCGCGAAGCCCTCTCAACGACCTTCCTTGGCTCCACCGAGTCTCCTGCTACATAGCACTCGACGGGCGAGCCGTTGATGCTGCCGCACAGGCTGCTCCTCCCCCTACCTCGACCGAACGAGAGGCATATCGCCGCATTCCCCCTGGTCTTCCAAGGGACGTTCGGGTTGAGCCTCACCAGCCTCGGAAGCCCGATGAGGTCCAGGTCCCGCAGCTCCTCGATGATCAGCGTGGCCAGGTATGTCGTGCACATCCCGTCGGGGGAGTCGGTGTCATCGAACGCGAGCAGCGTGGGGGCCACGCCTGGCCCATCGCCTGCCCCCCAGAAAAGCGTTGCCGTATCTAGGCGTGGATCGCGGTGGCCTGCAGGACGAGGCTCATTGATTCCTCATCTAGCACCAGCCTTCCAATCACCGTCACTGTCCGGCCAAGCAGTTGATCGTCCCATCCGCCATCCAGACTTAGAGAGAGACTGCGCTCCATGTCGATGTCGAAGAGACGCGGGCCCGAGCTGGCCACCGTCTGCATCAGGATTCCGCTCACGCTTATGTCGTCGCCCAGGAACAGCTCCCAATGAGACGACAGCGCCCCCACCGTCAGCACCTGTTCAGCCCTTGCCAGCAACACCACCGAATCGCTGTCAGAATAGAGCGACATGCCGCTGCGAGAGAGCGCTAGGTTGCCGACCACTCGGAGCTCGTCCCCTACATGCGCATAGCTACTTGGCAGGGATCTGATGGCCTGTGATACGAACACCCACACCGAGGCTGCGCCCTCGCGGTCTGCAAGGACCAGCGATTCCGAACCCCCATCGTTGACCCGGAGGTCGACGAGAAGCCCCCGAACGAGCACGGTCTGGCCGTCATCCAGTCCCGGAAGCGAGCTTATCTCGAGGCACGGCATCCGAGCGGACCAAGACAGCATCATCATCCCAGCTAGTACCGCCATGAGGATGAATGCGAGGACACGAAATGTGACGAGTGAGGCTTTCATGATGTGCCCGAGTGTGCGACGCCTAAATCCGGAATCGGCTACCTGTAGCCGCCTTTTGCCATGGAAACCCATTTAACCGGGGACAAAAGTATCCGGGCGTTGGTGAAAGGTTGGCGAAGCAGTTCCTAACGGAGTACCGCCTTGAGCTGGGAGCGCTTTTGACCCTGCTCTTCGCACTGTTGACCGTGATCGGGATCGTAGGCGTCTACTTGAACCTGGACGACAGCAACTCCCTACCCTCGGTCCTGTCGGTGCTCGAGGACCTTGCCACGCCATTTGGGGATTGGGTGGCATGGCTCGTGGTTGCGAGCCCCATAGGTCTGATTGTATGCGGATGGTGGCTGTACGACTTCGTCAGGAAGACCCGAGAGCTGGCGGAACTGATCGACACCCCGAGCAAGGCGAAGTTCGTCAGGAACCTGGACGAGATCGACTACCTGGCCTGGTCTCTCCCTCAGCGCTATGAAGACATCGTGATAGCGAAGAAGAAGGAATTGAAGATCTGAGTGCCCAATCAAAGGGGGGCCCCTTCATTTCCAGTGGAAGGCGTTTCGCCCTCCAGGGCCTCTTCTGGGGCTTCGCATCGACTGAGAATCTCCACAGCTCCCGCCGCGCCCAACCAGCCGACGATCTTCTCGACGTCGCCAGGCTTGCATTTGATATCTACTTGAATCAACGAACCTTCCTGGTCCTCCGTGACCTCGGCGATGGATCTCAACCTGGATAGGAGGCTGAATGCTTGGTCGGTCAGCGGTGCATACGCACTTACATAACACGTATAGTTCTGCGTTCTCAGGATCCTCTCACGGAGGATATCTATTCCTATTCCAGTCTTTGCCGAGACTATATACAACTCATGAGTCTTGGCTACAGACTTAACCATCGATTCGACTGCCGATTTCTTGTTCGGCAACATCAGGTCTGCTTTGTTGGCCACAATGATGAGAGAACGGTTCTCAATCCTCGGCTGCAATATCTTGAATGAAGTTGAGAGTTTCTCTCTCATAACGTCTTCCTCCTCACTCACGTCAAACACCAGCAGTATCAGATCAGCATAGAATATCTCTTCAAGAGTTGAATTGAAGGCATTGATCAGATCAGGCGGAAGGTTCCGGATGAATCCGACGGTATCGCTCATGAGGATGTTGCTCTTCGTGCCTTTGAGTCTGCGTGTCGTGGTCGACAGTGTCGAGAACAGTCTGTCATCGACTTCAACATCCGAGCCACACATCCTGTTGAGCAAAGCAGACTTTCCAACGTTTGTGTAGCCTGCTAGCGAAACCAGCGAATATCCCTTTGCTCTCCTCTTCGTCCTAGTTATCTCTCTCTGTTTTGAAAGATCCTTGAGATTCTTCTCTATATGTCTGGCATGTGTCTTCGCATGTTCAAAATACACGTCCGTCGCATACGCACCGCCTGCCAAGAACCCTGGTCGGTCTCCGGACTTCGCTTTGTGAATCCACTCCCTCAGGAACGGCAGTTCATATCTC
>Ga0214474_1000171_pt1 | contig 33532 bp, 30 predicted proteins | sample RVTome_2_FD_187335 | JGI IMG/M metagenome (GOLD analysis project Ga0214474, IMG submission 187335) | Soil microbial communities from uranium-contaminated site in the Upper Colorado River Basin, Wyoming, United States - RVT95D214 HiSeq ... | reverse complement strand
CTATCTCCGTATAAGTCTGCACTCTGCCGTTGATAATCAAGAACGCTTCTCTGGCCTCCATTCGCCTTACCTGGCCGCTCCTGTCACAGAACGTAATAGCTTGCTCCTCGAATTTCAGGCTGCGTGCCTTAAACATTTGCGACGGCTTACGCATCTCTGAATCACTGAATACGACTACCACAAGACCCAGCACTCTCAGGCTCTGAGCGGCCGCTTCCGCCTGCTGCAAAGTGTCATAGTTAGCGATGATTTTGGGAATCTTGCCTGTTAGCTGAAGTCGAGTCTCATAAAGGTTCTTGCCGACAACAGCCGCCACCTTTTTTATCAACTCTTCTTCAAGTGCAGCCGGCGGAGCTACTGCCACGTGCACAACGTCGTATTCAGCAGTCATCAGCGCTACTCTCTTAGTATACCTCACCTTACAATACCACGCTTTTACCCAAATGAAAAGTCACTCAAAGTTTGTTTTGTTCCAAATATTTGGAACGTGACAAAATGTGACTTTTTTGATTGGAAGTAGTAACATTATTCCACCGACTTTCCATTAACTAAGGAGGAGACATATGAGGACAAAGGAACAATATATCAAAGGACTGTCCAAGATGAAGCGGAACGTCTACTACGATGGCCAGCTTATCGACCGGACCGACGAGCTTCACGCGGATTGCCTTAATGTAATGGGCACCACATTCGAAGAGGCTGGCAAGCCTGAGAGCCAAGACCTGTGCACCGCTATCTCTCATCTCACCGGTGAGAGGATTAACCGCTTCACCCATATCCATCAGAACACCGATGACCTTCATGCCAAACAGGACATGACCCGCATGCTCTGCCAGAAGGTAGGTGGCTGCATCCAGAGGTGTATGGGCATCGACGCCGTTAACGCTATATATAACGTTTCCTACGAAGCGGACAAAATCAACAAAGGTGCCACCCAGTACCATGAGAACTTCAAGAAGTGGCTCACCCGTTTCCAAACCGAGGACCTGGTGGGTTGCTCCGCTCAGACGGATGTCAAAGGCGATAGGATGCTGAGGCCTGCCGACCAGCCGAATCCCGATGCCTACGTACGTATCAAGGAAAGGCTCAGCGATGGCATCGTAGTCAGCGGCTGTAAGGTGCATATCTCGGAGGCGTCAGTAGCGGACGAGGTGCTGGTAGTTCCCACAAGGGCATTGCGCCCCGAGGATAAGGACTACGCCGTCGCCTTCGCCATTCCGGGCGATTGGGATGGGCTGAAGCAAGTGGTTACCATCCATACCTACAGGCCCAGGGAACACTTCAAGCGTGGGTTCATGCCCGGCAGCACAGATTCTTACATGATTTTTGATAACTGTTTCGTGCCCTGGGAAAGGGTCTTCCTCGCCGGTGAATGGCAGCATGGTGGGGTGCTGGCGCTCCTGTTCGCTTTGTTCCACCGCCATTCCTATTCGGGCTGCAAGCCGGCCATCGGTGACATCGTCATGGGAACGGCAGCCCTGGCTGCCGAGGTGAACAACGTGCATAAGGCGCCCCATGTCCGTGAGAAGCTGGCTGAGCTTATCATGGTCACCGAGCTGGGCTATGCCGCCGGATATACGGCTTCCGACCTGGGCAAACCGGAGGTCTACATACCGGGGGTGGGCTTCATGCCCTACGGGCCCGGCTCCTATATACCCAACTCCATTTACTGTAACGTCGGCCGCTGCCTCACAGGCGAAGCGGTCTGGCGTGAAGCTGAGATACTCTGTGACATAGCCGGCGGCGTGGTGGCCACCTTCCCCCACGAGAAGGATTTCCTGAACCCTGAGACAAAAGAACTGCTCCTGAAATACACCAAGCGGAACCCGGATATGTCGGTGGAGGACCAGGCACAACTCTGGCGTTATCTGGGTGATGGGCTGTGCTCAGCCACCGGCGGCATACATAATGTGGGCGGTTATCATGGTGGCGGCTCACCGGTCATGGAGCAAATCGCCATCACCACTCAGTACGACATCGAGTCCAGGAAGAAGCTGGTGAAATATATCGCCGGCATGAGCGGCGGCGACCACGATGCCCTGAGCAAGCAGAGGAACAAACCAGCCAAAGCGCCAGCCGCGTCAGCTAAGAAATAATTAGTTTACTGCTCAAAAAGCCCCTCCCCGTTTCGACGAGGAGGGGCTTTTCTTTTAGGTCGGAGCCAAAAACACGCCCGGTTGCCAGAAGACGTGTCTTTTTGCGCCTATGTTCCAAACCCAAACACCTTTGCCATTCCGGAGAAGCCTGGTATTTAACTTTACGTCATTTAGTTACTAATGAAGCGACACAAAGACATACGGTGCTGCAGTAAGCAATAAGTTATATTGTTAGTATGAAGCAAACCAAAGCTCTTCGCCTTTGGTAAGGGCAATCTTTCTTGCCGGGAAGAAGCATGCCAGGAATTTTGTCGAATCCCAGCGAAAGAATTATAATGGGGACAGACTACATACCTCACTGGGAGGTCTCACCCCCAAGGAGTTTGCAGAAAGTGTCGGGAAACTCCAATTACGGGCATCCCTGCTGTTGGGGGTGGGGTCAAATAGGTAACATTGTGTTCTGATCAAAGGAGTGCAATACATGGATTTCCGGAACATACCAAAACTGCGGATAGGTGATTTGGAGGCTAAGATACCCATTATTCAAGGTGGAATGGGCGTTGGCATCTCTTTGTCAGGGCTAGCCTCGGCAGTCGCCAACGAAGGCGGCATAGGTGTCATTTCTGCCACTGGAATAGGTATGCTTGAGCCTGATTTTAACAGTAATTTCAAGGGAGCCAACGAAAAAGCCTTGCGGAGAGAAATAAGAAAAGCGAGGGAGATGACTACTGGTATTGTTGGCGTTAACCTACTGGTAGCCCTTACGGATTACTATGACCTTCTACAGATTTCAGTGGATGAAGGCATAGACATGGTTTTTCTTGGTGCCGGACTTCCACTAAATATCCCTGAGACATTGTTAACGCGTGGATTGAGAAAAGCTGCAGTTAAGGTTGTTCCAATAGTATCTTCTGCCAGGGCAACAAAACTGATATTTCAATATTGGGGAAATCACTACAATCAGGTGCCTGATGCTGTGGTTGTTGAAGGTCCATTAGCCGGTGGACACCTCGGGTTTAAAAAAGAGCAGATCAATAACCCTGACCATTCGTTGGAAAAGATACTCCCGGAAGTAATCTCTGTGATAAAGCCCTATGAGCAAAATTTTAATAAGAGCATCCCCGTAATCGCTGCCGGTGGTGTGTATACAGGTGCCGACATTTATAAATTCATCCAATTGGGAGCGCAAGGTGTACAGATGGCCACCAGGTTTGTGGCAACTCACGAGTGCGATGTTTCCATAAAATTTAAGGAGGCATACATTAATTGCAAAAAAGAGGATCTTACCATAATTGACAGCCCGGTTGGATTACCGGGAAGAGCCATAAAGAATAGGTTTCTTGAGGATGTATCATTGGGAATTAAAAGACCATTTAAATGCCCCTGGCAATGTCTGAAAACCTGCGATTTTATGAGTTCGCCATATTGCATTTGTGCTGCCTTGACCAATGCCAAAAAGGGGCAACTTGAAAAAGGATTTGCTTTTGCCGGGGCTAATGCATATAGGATAGATACAATCATCTCTGTTGAGAAGCTTATTGAGACTTTACTAATGGAATATGAAAATGCAGCCGTTACTGCAGAGACCCTGAAACATTAAGCAGTCTGAAAGCTCAGTTGTCTAATAAAAGTAACAAACAGCCAAATTTGGTTTGATGATCGTCTCCTCACTAATAGTCTGTGAAAGCAGGCCAGCCTCTTCTCCGCCTTACGCCTGCTCAATTGCCTTATGAGCTACAGAGCCGGGATCTCTGGCACTGAAGGCTTTCTTGTTGAGCGCTGTTTTGCATTTGAGGAGAGCCTCGCAGATAAGCTCCTCTAGCCGTTCAGGCGCCACGGGCTTGATTAGATAATCAACGGCGCCCAGCTTCATCGCCTCAACTGCCAGCTCCACCGAGGGATAGGCTGTTATAACAATGCACTTAATATGCGGCTTGGTCTCCTTCACCTCTTTTATCACCTCGAGGCCGCTTTTCTCAGGTAATCTCACGTCCACAATCAGAACATCGAAGTTGCCTTTCCCTATTAGTTCCAGTGCTTCCTCACCCGTCTCAGCTGTTGTCACCTGGTAGATATCTTTAAGCCAGTCCTTAAGTGATTCCCGTACAATCGCCTCGTCCTCTACAATGAGTACTGAACCCTCCACGGCGGAATGCTGTCCCATGCTTTGAGCTATAAGTTTGAGCACGTAGTCTTGAATAGACGTGTCTTCATATACACATCTGACCTTTAGTTTTTTGTATAGGTCCTCTGCTATCCGTATATGAATCTGCTTTGGTTCTTCATTCATGTCTTCGTTTTAGCATTGAAATTTCAAGTATGGTGTCTTTGTCTCTTTGTATAATATGCCAAAGCACCACCTGCATGTCAAGGTAACATCCGATGTAATCGGTGCACGCAACTAGAGCTTTACCCAGAAACATGACTCCACATATACTCAAATAATCGCGAACCATCCACTAGAAAAAATACTTGACAAATTAATGATAGTTGAGTAATCTTAATACCTTAATACAATGGTACCATTTGACCTGTGTATCATTTTTTATTAGAATTCACTTATTTATTAGTAGCATTAAACTTCTGACACCACCTGAAACTTAGGGGGAACGGCCAATGGAACCTCGAATTGGAGTGTATGTCTGTCATTGCGGCAGTAATATTGCCGGTACGGTTGATGTAGCGGAGGTTAGCCGCTTTGCTAAGGATTTAGATTCCGTAGTAGTAGCTCGGGACTACAAGTTCATGTGCTCCGAGCCGGGGCAAAACCTGATTAAGGAGGATATCAAAACAGCAGGTCTCAATCGTATAATTGTGGCTTCTTGCTCGCCGAAACTGCATGAGCCCACCTTCCGCCGTGTTTGCCAGGATGCCGGGATAAATCCTTACCTATTTCAAATGGCGAATATTCGTGAACAGTGCTCATGGGTTACCGAAGACCATGATGGGGCTACGGGCAAAGCCAAGGCACTGGTGAGTGCTGCGGTAAGGCGGATTTATTACCATGACGCCCTGGAGGTGAGGCAGGTTCCCATTAATCCCGATACCCTGGTGGTAGGCGGTGGTATTGCCGGCATCCAGGCGGCACTGAAAATTGCTGATTCGGGACATAAGGTTTATCTGGTAGAAAGAACTCCCAGCATTGGTGGGCACATGGCACAACTGGACAAGACGTTTCCCACCCTTGATTGCTCAGCCTGTATTCTTACTCCCAAGATGACGCTGGTGGGTTCTCACCCTCATATTGAGCTGATGACATATAGCGAAGTGGCCGAAGTCTCCGGGTATATTGGTAATTTCAAGGTTAAGATTAGAAAAAAGGCACGATATGTCGATAAGGATAAATGTACTGGTTGCGGTTTATGCCAGGAAAAATGCCCGTGGAAGACATCCAGTGAGTTTGATCTTGGTCTAGGCACTAGAAAAGCTATATATACTCCATTTGCGCAGGCGGTACCAAACATACCTGTGATTGATACTGAGCACTGCGCTTATTTTTTAAAAGGCACCTGCCGTGCCTGCGAGAAATTTTGTGAGGCAAAGGCTATCGATTTCGAGCAGAAAGACGAAATAATCGAAGTCGACGTCGGTAATATAATTTTGGCTACCGGCTATGATGTCTTTAAGCCTTCGGGTATTTATGAATATGGCTATGGCAAACTGGCTAATGTTATCACCAGCCTTGAGTTTGAGCGGTTAGTTAATTCTGCGGGACCAACACAAGGCGAAATTGTACTTAAAGATGGCTCTCATCCTGAGAGTGTGGCTATTATCCACTGTGCTGGTAGTAGAGATGAAAATTATCATGAGTATTGCTCCCGCGTTTGTTGCATGTATTCCATGAAGTTCGGCCATCTGATAAGAGAACACATTCGTGGCGCCAGGGTATACGAGTTCTACTCGGATATAAGGAGCTTTGGTAAAGGCTATGAGGAGTTTTATAATCGAGTTACTGACGAGGGGACAGTCTTTGTCAAGGCCCGACCTACTGCGGTAACTGACTCATCTGAAGAAACAGAAGAGAAAGACAAGCTTATTGTTCACTATACATTAAAGAACGGCTCGCAGCACCGCCAACCGGTAGATATGGTTATCATTAGCACTGCTTTGGAGCCACAACGAGATGTGGGAGCGGTTGGTCGCCAATTCGGTATCAGCCGAAGTGCTGATGGTTTCTTCCTCGAAAGGCACCCAAAGATGGACCCCGTAGCTACTATGAGCGATGGCATATTTGTTGTTGGCTGTTGTCAGGGGCCGAAGGACATACCTGACACTATTGCTCAGGCTTCAGCTGCCGCAGCTCGAGTTATGGCAATGATTAGTAAGGGTCAGGTAGAGGTTGAGGCAACTACGGCAGTCATTAATGAAGAGCGTTGTGCTGGCTGTCGCACTTGTGAGGGCCTTTGCCCCTTTAAAGCTATTTCCTTCGACACCGACAAAAAGACAAGCCAGGTTAATGAAGCTTTGTGTAAGGGGTGTGGGGTGTGCGTCGCCGCCTGCCCTAGTAATGCAATAAATGGCAAACATTTTACAACTGAACAAATCATGGCTGAGATTGCAGGAATATTGCTTAGGTAACACAGGGGAGTAGAAAATGGAACCTCGAATTGGGGTGTATGTCTGTCATTGCGGCAGTAATATTGCCGGTACGGTTGATGTAGCGGAGGTTAGCCGCTTTGCTAAGGATTTAGATTCCGTAGTAGTAGCTCGGGACTACAAGTTCATGTGCTCCGAGCCGGGGCAAAACCTGATTAAGGAGGATATCAAAACAGCAGGTCTCAATCGTATAATTGTGGCTTCTTGCTCGCCGACACTACATGAGCCCACCTTCCGCCGTGTTTGCCAGGATGCCGGGATAAATCCCTACCTATTTCAAATGGCGAATATTCGTGAACAGTGCTCATGGGTTACCGAAGACCATGATGGGGCTACGGGTAAGGCCAAGGCACTGGTGAGTGCTGCGGTAAGGCGGATTTATTACCATGACGCCCTGGAGGTGAGGCAGGTTCCCATTAATCCTGATACCCTGGTGGTAGGCGGTGGTATTGCCGGCATCCAGGCGGCACTTGAAATTGCTGATTCAGGCAATAAAGTTTATCTGGTAGAAAGAACCCCGAGCATTGGTGGGCACATGGCACAACTGGACAAGACGTTTCCTACCCTTGATTGCTCGGCCTGTATTCTTACTCCTAAGATGACGCTGGCGGGACAGCATCCCAACATTGATATACTGACCTACAGTGAAGTCGAAGGGGTATCCGGCTACGTTGGTAATTTCAAGGTCACAATTAGGAAGAAAGCGCGGTATGTAGATATCAAGAAGTGTAGCGGTTGTGGTGAGTGTGAGATTGTATGCCCGGTGGAAGTACTTTCCGAGTTTAACTTAGGATTGGCTAAAAGAAAGGCAACATATCGTCCTTTTCCTCAGGCTGTTCCTAATGTTTTTACCATCGACAAGCGAGGCGCTCCGCCGTGTCGGACTGCTTGTCCGGCTGGGGTTGACGCACAGGGATACATAGCCCTTATTTCACGGGGTAAATTTAAGGAGGCCCTCGAGGTATTCAGGAGGACACAGCCGTTTGCTGGTGTTTGTGGGCGAGTTTGTACACATCCCTGTGAAGTTGACTGCGAAAGGGGAAGGGTTGATGAACCAATAGCCATTCGCTACCTCAAGCGCTTTATGGCTGACTATGAACTCAGGGCGGGCAAGGGGAAGGTAGCTCCAGTTGAAAAGACAAAGCAGGAGAGAGTAGCCATCATCGGCTCTGGGCCGGCTGGCTTGGCTTGTGCTTATGACCTGGTGAGGATGGGATACGGGGTTACTGTCTTTGAAGCTGCGCCCAAAGCCGGTGGCCTAATGCGTTATGCTATACCTGAATACAGATTGCCGAAGAAAATACTGGGTAATGAAATAAGACACATTGAAAAATTAGGGGTAGAGATAAAGACAAACACCCCAGTGAAAGACTTTAAGGAAGTCTTTAGCAAAGGTTATGACGCAATATTCCTTGCTGTTGGTGCTGGTATTAGCCAGAAGATGGGTATTCCAAATGAAAATGCCAAGGGTGTGTCTTATTCACTTGATTTTCTGAGACAGGTAAACTCGGGGAGGAAGGTTAAAATTGGAAAGCGCGTAGTGGTTATCGGTGGTGGCAATGCGGCAGTGGATAGTGCCAGAGTGGCTAAACGCTTGGGAGCCGAAGAGGTTACTATAGTGTATCGGCGCTCTCGAACCGAAATGCCGGCTCTTCGTACTGAGGTGGAAGAGGGGGAGCATGAAGGAGTGAAGATTCATGTTCTGGCAGCGCCGGTAGCAATTCTGACGGAAAAAGGTCAGTTAACTCATATTCGATGTAATCGGATGCAGCTGGGGGAACCCGATGAGAGTGGGCGTCGACGTCCAATACCGATTAGAGGTTCGGAATTTGATATACCTGCTGACAATGTAATCATTGCTGTTGGACAGGTTGTAGATAAGTCAGCCCTGGCCAAAGAGCTTGAATATACCAGTTTTGCCACTGTCTCAGTTGACCCCGTTACCTTGCAGACGAATATCGAAGGTGTTTTTGCCGGAGGCGACGTTGTGTCTGGTCCGGACGATGTTATTTCTGCTATCGAGGCTGGTAAAGAGGCGGCTATTTCTATAGACCATTATCTTAGGGGAACAGACCTGAAGAAGGGTAGACCAACCCGCCCTGAAAGAGTAAAAGAGGTCTCAAAAGAAGGTATAGCAATAAAGGCACGAAAGACTATGCCACTCCTAGAACTAGACAAACGGCAGGGCTTTGCAGAAGTAGAGTTAGGCTTTAATGAAGAATTGGCTGTCGAAGAGGCCAAACGTTGTTTGAATTGTGCTGTTTGCTCTGAATGCCTGGAGTGTGTCAAGGTTTGTGAGCGTGAGGCAATCGATCACAAAATGAAAGACGAGGTGGTTGAAGTAGAAGTTGGCAATATCATTGTAGCTACTGGCTATGACTTGTTTAAACCCAGCGGTGTCTATGAATATGGGTATGGACGCTTTGACAACGTTGTCACCGCACTTGAGTTCGAAAGAATGATTAATGCTGCTGGGCCGACCGAGGGTCACGTTCTTCTTAAAGATGGCTCGGAGCCTAAGACAATAGCTATTATCCACTGCGTCGGCAGTAGAGATAAGAATTATCATGAGTACTGTTCCCGTGTTTGTTGTATGTATTCCCTGAAATTTAGCCACCTCATAAGAGAACATCTCCCCGGGGCTAAGGCCTATGAATTCTATGTTGACATCAGAGCCTTCGGTAAGGGCTTTGAGGAGTTCTACAACCGAATTGTCAGAGAGGGCAGCATACTTATTGAAGCTCGTCCCAGTGGTGTTACGAACATAGCCGAAACACCTGCGGAGAAAGGCAAGCTAATTGTTCAATATGAGGAAGAAATTAACCCCGGCCTTCAATGCCGTTTGCCGGTGGACATGGTTATTCTGAGTACCGCTATGGAACCGCAGAAAGATGCTAAGAATACTAGCCGATTGTTCAACATAAGCAGAGGTGCCGATGGCTTTTTCCTGGAGAGGCATCCTAAGTTAGACCCTGTAGCTACGACTACCGATGGCGTCTTCGTGATTGGTTGTTGCCAGGGTCCTAAGGATATTCCGGATACCGTCGCTCAAGCATCCGGGGCAGCGGCTGAGGTTCTGTCAATGATTGGTCAGGCCAATGTGGAGGTTGAATCAGCTACGGCTTTCGTTGATGAAAAGATCTGCTCCGGATGCCAGCTTTGTATGCATGTCTGCCCTTATAGTGCCATTACCTTTGTTGAAGAAAAGAAAGTATGCCGTATCAATGAAGCCTTGTGCAAAGGATGCGGCGCCTGCGTTGGCGGTTGCTTTAGTGGTTCGGTAAGCCTTAAACATTATACGAGTGAGCAGCTTGTAGCGGAAATTGAAGGCATGCTTGTATGAGCTTATTTTGATTCTGTGCTAACTCATGGAAACGAGGCGTAATAAGAATGGAATGTAAATCAGAATGGGAGCCCAGAATAATCGGGTTCTTATGTAAGTGGTGCAGCTATGCCGGCGCTGATTTAGCTGGGTCCGGTCGTAAGAAATATCCAGCCAACGTAAGAATATTGAAGGTGCCGTGTTCAGGAAGAGTTGATCCTCTATTAATCCTCAAGGGGTTGCGTCTAGGTTTTGATGGTGTTTTGGTGTCCGGCTGTCATCCCGGCGACTGCCATTATCAAACGGGAAACTACCGTGCTCGGAGAAGAATTGCTTTAACCAAGAAATTCTTGGAGTACATAGGGATTCCCGAAGAGCGGTTTAAGGCTAGCTGGGTATCAGCGTCAGAAGGTGCAAAGTTTGCCCAGGTAGTTGCCAATGTAGTTAAAGATATAGAAGAAATCGGACCTAATAAGTTATTCGCTGAAGATGGACAGTAATATGGAACAAGAGCTGCGTAAAGAGGCTAGAAAACTGCTAGAAGAGGGGAAGGTTGACTATATAGTTGGCTTTGCCGGGGGGAGCCTGAAGTTCACCGCCACTCCTTTGATTACCAAAGAGAAAGAGGAGGTTGCATCTTTAGTAGTTAACCCATTCATAGTAAATAATCTAGCTAAATTCCTAACTGAGGTGCCGGGACGCATTGGCATAGTTGCAAAAGGTTGCGATAGTCGTTCCGTAGTCAGTCTCATACAGGATAATCAGGTGATTAGAGAGAATGTGGTAATTATTGGCGTTCCTTGTTCTGGGTTGATTGATATAGCGAAGGTGGAAAAGTTAGTAAACAGGGACAGGGATGAAATTGATGATATTACCCTACAAGGAGAAAAGGTAGCAGTAATTATTGGCGGGCGGAAAACAGAGTTGCCCACGAAGGAAGTCTTATTTGAACACTGCCTCGGCTGTGAGTCTCCCACCCCTCAGGAATACGATATCCTTGTAGGTAAACCAACTAACGCGATTGGTGATAAAGAGTTGAGCCGGAGGAGGATTAAGCAATTAGAAGATATGGTTCCGGAACAGAGATGGGCATTCTGGAAAGAACAGCTCGGTCGTTGCATCCGGTGCTATGCGTGTCGCCAGGTATGCCCGGCTTGTTTTTGCGAGCGATGCTTCGTTGAAGAGTCCCAGCCGCAATGGATATCATCTGTTTCACAGTGGCAGGATAATCTCATGTTTCAGGTAATTAGAAATATACATGTCGCTGGAAGATGCACTGATTGTGGTGAGTGCGAACGTGTTTGTCCGCAGAATATCCCGCTAAGAAGCTTGTCCAAAAAGATGTCCGAATTTGTTGACGAGATGTTCCATTATCAGGCAGGGCTAAATAAGGATGCACCGGCGTTAATGACGGCCTACGAGCAGGTGGAGGCCGAAGACTTGATCATGTAAAAGGAGACAGGTGGCCACTAAGAAGATCAGCAAAAAAGAAATAGCTAAACTCCTCGGCATATGGAACCAGCAGTTGAGCGTGTTTGTTCCATCCAAAGAGGAAAACGTTGCCAAGATGGTGAGATGGGATGGTATAGATGTCAGCTTCTTAGATTGGTATAGAAACACAGTCATCCCCTGTAAAGCTAATTTTCTCCCTTCCATGGAGAGAATGTTCAGCTTCAAGAAAAACGAAGATGGCTACCATACAGAAATACCACAAGATAAGCAAAAGCAGCTTATTTTTGGCATCCGGCCCTGTGATGCCAGAGGCATAGCTACGATGGATAAGGTCTTTACTGAGACATATGAAGACTTCTACTATGTATCGAAAAGGAAGAATACCTTGCTCATCGGTCTTAGCTGCACCAATCCTTATGATAGTTGTTTTTGTACTTCATTAGGGCTCGAGCCCACAGAGGCGGCAGATGTTGACCTGATGTTCACCGATATTGGGGATGAATTCTTAATTGAAGAAATTACCGATAAAGGTGAAGAGCTGCTGGTGGCGACCAGTTTGGTGAAACAGGCCACCAAAGCTGATGATGCTAAAGCGAAGATGTTAAAAGCAACAGTTTCCGCCATGGTCAGAAAAAAGGTCGATATAAAAGAAATCGCGAAGAAATTACAGGCTTGCTTCAGCGACAAGGATTATTGGGAGAAAGTCGCAGCCAAATGTATTAGCTGTGGTGTCTGTACTTTCCTTTGTCCCACTTGTTTCTGTTTTGATATCTGCGACGAGTTGGTTAAAAAACAGGGGGCAAGATATAGAGGGTGGGATAGTTGCAGTTTCAGGCTTTATACCAAGATGCCCATGGAAAATCCCAGAGAGGAAAAATGGAGGCGGGTAAGGCAAAGGGTATGCCATAAATACGAATTTTACCCAATGAACTTTGATGTTACTGCCTGTACTGGTTGTGGCAGGTGTATACGGTTGTGTCCGGTGAATTGGGATATTAGCCAAATCCTAAGTAGTCTACCCACCAGCGCTATATCTCGGAGTGAGAAATAACATAAGATAAAATAGTTAGGTAAGTGAAAAGATGGCTATTACTGATATTAACCAAAGAAAAAAACTTATCGCCAAAGATAATGTGTATTTACCACACCTAGTAGTAATAGAAAAAATTATTGAAGAAACGCCCTCTATAAGAACCCTCCATTTCAATTTCAAGGACGAGAAACTGCGTAAAGGGTTTACCTTTGAATCAGGTCAATTTGCCGAACTTTCCATCTTTGGTATAGGAGAAGCCACCTTCTGCATTTCCTCGAGCCCTACCAGAAACGACCATTTAGAGTGCACTATAAACAGGGTGGGGGTGGTAACCAATGCTATGCATCGCCTCAGTATTGGTGCCGAGATTGGTTTCAGGGGGCCCTATGGTGGTAGTAGTTTTCCGCTTGAGCTAATGCGGGGCAAGAATCTCGTTTTCATTGGTGGTGGAATCGGTCTAGCGCCGCTTCGCTCTCTTATCTGGAACGTATTAGATAACAGAGATAGATACGAAAATATAGATATTATATATGGAGCCCGTAGTCCTGCAGACCTGTGCTTCAGGTATGATCTTGATAGCTGGAATCAGGATAAAACAATAAACATGATAACTACTGTTGATAAAGGTGATAAGAACTGGACTGGCAGAGAAGGTTTTGTCCCAGCGGTATTAGAGCAAATAGCTCCTTCAGCCAAAAAGGCAATAGCAGTTGTGTGCGGTCCACCCATTATGATAAGACTGACTTTTCCAGTTCTGGAAAAACTCGGCTTTGCCCCAGAGCAAATGATAACTACTCTGGAAAAAAGAATGAAGTGCGGAATAGGTAAGTGCGGGCGATGCAATATCGGTAACTTATATGTATGCCGTGATGGGCCGGTGTTCACCTATGCGCAGATAAGGAACTTTATATCTGATGAATACTAAACATCTTGATATACATACGATTAGTCACCACCTCAAGATCCTATCCAATCCCCATTTCTGGGCAGTGGTGGTAATCTTTGCCATTGTTACGGTTCTGCATTACCCGCAGCAGATACTCTCGACCAGTTCACCATCTGTCTTCTCATTTCTGGGTCTCAGCCGTCACGCATTAGAGCGCATTCTGCTTCTGGTACCGGTCAGCTACGCTGCTTTTGTCTTTGGCACGACGGCAGGATTTGTCAGCTTAGCAGTGGCGCTTGTCATTATGCTACCTAGGGTCTTCTTGGTCTCAGAATATTTCCCCGATGCTTTGCTTGAGACCACTGCTGTCATCCTCTTGGGCGTCCTAATAAATCTGTGGTTTGACCGTTCCAGAAAAGAAAGGGAGCACCGACAACAAATGCTGTCAAAGCTGGAGGCGGCTGATCAGCAACTTGAATCCGCATATCAGGTCGCAAGAAGTAACGAGAAACGACTTTCTGCCTTAAATGAGATTTCAGCCATCGTCAGTCAATCTTTGGAGTTGGAGGATATATTAAGCGCAGTCGTCGATAAGGTTAAGCAAGTAATGGGCTTGGATATTGTCCTGATATTTCTTTTAGACGAAGATAAGCGAGAGCTTAAGCTTATAAGCCACAGGGAAATATCTGAGGAGTTTGTTGCCGGACTAAAAGGACTAAAGGTAGGGGAGGGCTTCAACGGTCGCGTTGCCCAGACCGGGGAACCACTGCTGATAGAGGATGCCGCTCAAGACCCTAGACTTACAAGGGAGATAGTGAAACGAGAGGGAATGCGAGCCGAGGTTATCGTACCGCTGAAAGCCAAGGGGAAAGTAGTGGGGACTCTCGCCGGGGCTATGCGTGAGTCGCGACAATTCTTGAGTGAGGAAGTGGAGTTGCTTACTACCATAGGTAGTCAGATTGGTATTGGTATTGAGAATTCCCAGCTTTACCAAAGAGAACGTTTGGCGGCTGGACAAGCCATAGCCTCGGAAAGACGGTATCGCGAGATATTTGAAGATGCACACGATGCCATCTGGATACATGACTCGAATGGTAATATTATAGCTGCTAACAAAGCTGCCGAGGAACTGACCGGCTATAGCTTAAAAGAACTGTTAGGGATGAATGTAAGAGATTTTCTGGCTGAGGAAGGTCTCAGTCTAGCCAGAAAAATTAGGCGTAAACTATTCTTGGGAGAAACGGTAGAACAACCATACGAGCAACGCTTGATTAGCAAAGATGGAACCGGAAGGATCCTAAAACTGACCACCAACCTGATTAGAGAAGACGGCAAGCTAAAGGGTTTCCAGAATATTTCCAGGGATGTGACCAGAGAAAAAGAGATGCAAGACAAATTAAGTGTTGCTTATCGAGAACTCAGCGAATCTCATCAGCGGCTAAAGGAAAGCCAGGGGCAGCTAATCCAGGCTGAGAAACTGACATCGCTCGGCCAGTTGGCTGCCTCTATTGCTCACGAAGTCAACAATCCTCTCTCAGGTGTCCTCGCCTATACCCAGTTGATGGCCAAGAAGATAGGAAGCGGCAATATTCCCAAGGAGACTGCTCTCAGCTACCTATCCAAAATGGAAGCAGAACTAACTCGCAGCACAAAATTAATCCGAAATCTTCTTGATTTCGCTCGACAGTCGCCCCCAGCATTCCGGCAGATTAACCTAAATGATGTTGTTAACCGAGCTGTTGACCTTGCTGCCCACACGGCTGAGCTGCAGCACGTCCAAATAATTAAAGAGCTTGACCTCTCTCTACCTAATTTGATGGCCGACTATGACCAGCTTTATCAGGTCTGCACTAATCTTATTTTAAACGCTATTCAGGCAATGCCTAAGGGAGGCAAACTAACCTTACGTAGCTCAGTTAACAATCGTCAACTCAAGATAGAGGTGCAGGACACAGGGTGCGGGATTTCTTCAGAAAATATGCGCAAGGTGTTCACACCTTTCTTCACCACAAAACATGAGGTAAAGGGAGTGGGTCTGGGTTTGGCTATATCTTATGGAATCGTCCAACGGCACCATGGAAGAATAGAAGTACAAAGTAAGGAGGGGGAGGGGACTACCTTTTCTATATATTTACCCCTACACCATGAGGAAACCTCCGAAAGAGGTAATGCCGTCACGGTTGACAGTTTATAGGGAGAAAATGATGAAAGGCAAAAGAAGGAAGATTCTGCTGGTAGAAGATGAGACAGTATTGAGGGAGGCGCTGCAAGAGTGGCTAGTTGGTGATGGATATGAGGTTGAAGTTGCTGAATCTGGAGAAGAAGCCGTTGACAGAATAAAGAAGGAGGAATTCGGCGTTATAGTTTTTGATCTAAGGCTACCAGGAGTTGACGGTTTGCACGCATTCGAGGAAGCTAAGGACGTAAAACCCGAGATCAAAGGGATAATCATTACTGCCTATCCTTCCAAGGAGACGCTGGAAAAGGCAAAGGAAATAGGGCTCATCGACTATTTACCTAAACCTTTCAAGATTGAGGACTTGGAAAAGATAATAAGTGGAGCGTTGGACGAAGTTGAACAAAAGAAGCTAAAGGATAAACATGTCTGGCTGGAACTCGGAGCTGTATCTTTTAGATTATGCACTCGCAACTATGAGTGCGGTCACTGCGCGTTTGCCCAGGACATACAGGATAGATTCGGCACTATATCGGTAATTGGCGAGAATGAAGTTACAAAGCTTAAGCAATTACCCGGCAGTCAAAGGTTGTGCCGCTATACATCGGTGCATTTTATGAAGAAGGAAAGATCTGATCTAGTATCTGCGTAGCAATATAAAGGCGTTCGGGGGCGTATTACAATAAGTAAGACTAAGTGGAAGGGGGTGAAGAAATAATATTGAGCGTACTGATAAAGCGAGTATTTCTATAGATTTCACAAGGGGGGAAACATGGAAGCTAAGAAAGGAAAGATACTGCTAGTAGAAGATGAGGCTGTGGTGAGAGAAAGTGTTCGGGACTGGCTGGTGGATGATGGGTATGATGTGGAGTGTGTTGAAACTGGGGAAGAAGCCTTAGTGAGAATCGCGAAAGAGGACTTTGGCGTTCTGGTTCTTGATCTAAGGCTGCCGGGTGTAGATGGTCTCCAAGTATTCGAGCAGGCTAAAAACCTTAAACCTAAGACTAAAGGGATAATGATTACTGCTTATCCTTCAATCGAAACACGAGATAAGGCACGACGTTTAGGCCTTCTCGAATATTTGCCTAAGCCTTTCAAGGTTGAGGATCTGGAAAAGACAATCAAAGGGGCGCTGCAAGAGGTAGCGGACAAGAAGTTGCCAGGGAAGGAAGACTGGTTGGAACTTGGAGCTGTATCGTTCCAGCTATGCACCCACAATTATGAATGTAGCTGCTGTGGATTCGCCCAAGATATACATAATAGATACGGAACCATAGCAGTTGTCAGCGAAGACGAAATCAACGAGCTAAGACAGTTACCTGTTACCGAAAGAATGTGTCCGTATAGAGAATGGTTGGGGACTCGTTCAGGAACGTAACCTCAGATACGTATTGCGTCAAAATAGGATGTTAGCGAAGTAGGCATAATTGTGTCGAAAAAGAAGGAGGGACAAGGAATGGTTACTGTACAACATGTAAAGGAGTTTGATCTCTTCAAAGGTCTAACTGATAGTGATTTGGATAGAATAGCGGAGCTTTGTCATCTGCACACCTTACATGAAGGTGATCGTATTTTGGAGGAGGGAACCAGGGCAACGAATCTACATATATGCTGTAGCGGCAAGGTCGATATCGTGACCTGGGTTAAAAAGCCGTGGAATAAGTACGTCAGGGTTCATCAAGCCCTGCCGGGAGAAGTCTTTGGATGGTCTGCCTTGGTAGCTCCATATAATCATTCTGCCAGTGCGATATGTGCTGAGGATGGTGAGGAAATCCGTATTCGGGGTACTGATTTACTAGCGCTGCTCCACCAAGATCCTCATATAGGATACACAATCATGGAAAATCTCGCCGCCGATATTGGTGCTAGGCTAATACAAACGAGGCAGAGCTTAATTGCGGAATGGCAAAGCGGCCCTGGGCCCACAGGTTCCAGTGCTTGGGGTGAACCCCAGAGAAGATGACAGAGCTGATTGGGGACCAATCAACCTGGGTTCGAACCCTATAAATAACGATAATCAGTGTTTTCATGAAATCAAATTAGCTATCGGTACACCCCACCCGGCAGGTAGCGAGGAGGACAACTGTGCCAAGACTAGGGAACACAAAAACATCGTGTTGTTCAGTACCATCTTTCACATTTTGACTAGAATTACTGCGGTTAATAAATTTTTCTTACTGGGGCTGTAACAGCTCACCTGGATAGCTTCTTCGCCGACTCGACAATCCGGGGCAGAATCTCGGCAGTGCGGCCCTGAATCAGGTAATCGGAAATTCCCTCTGCTGTCAGCGGCGTGGGCTCGGCATTGACTTCGATTATGGTCGTGGTTGATTCGTCTTTCGCAAAATAAAGACCCGATTCCGCCTTCCGCCCTTCCTCAAACCGTCGCTGCCGGGCTATGCGGGGCAGCTGGGCAAACGGATAAACGACCGCCGAAGTCCCGCAGATGAGCATCAGGTCGCATTTCCAGGCTTCTTCCATGCTTTCTTCCGCCACGTCCGACGGTATCGGCTCATTGAAGTGAACGACGTCGCCTTTTATGGGGCTGCTGCACTTGTTACATCGCGGCGGCAATTTATCTTCCAGCATAAGTCTCTTCAGGTCGTACTCGTCACGCTGATATCGTGCGCCGCAGGAAGGGCACCGCAGCTTCAAAACGGAGCCGTGGTATTCCAGCACCCGCTTGTTTCCTGCCTTGACATGCAGGCCGTCGATATTCTGGGTGAGCACCGCCTTCAGTATGCCGATTTTCTCCAGCTCGACAAGTGCCTCATGACCCGGATTCGGCCTGGCGCTCATCAAATCGCCGAGCAGCGACCGCCCGCTGAGCACATCTTCCCAATATTCCTTAGGATTTCTGAGGAACTTGTGATACGTCTCATAAGCTCTTTTTTCAGCTTCCGGGTCTTTGGTCCAGATGCCATTCGGACCGCGGAAATCCGGTATGCCCGATTCGGTCGACATACCGGCGCCTGTCAACGCGATAGCATGATTGCTTTTTAATAAATCTCGGGCAGCTCGCTCGATTAGAGATTCCAAGTCCAACGGGTACCTCTCGTAGTTTTTAAGGAATGGTCATGGGCAGTTTCATTTGCTCCTTGGCAGGAACGGCCTTTTTCCACGCCAGTAGCTGAAGCAATTCACCGACAACCGTATCGACATGGCTGGGATGGCGAAGCGGCAGGTTAGGATTGACTTGATACTGATTTTTTCTGCCCACCCTTTTTCTACTAATATAGCCGGCCTCTTCCAGTTCGGCTATTAGTTTATGAGTCGTCCTCTCCGTTATGCCCACGGCCTGAGCAATCACTCGGGCTGTGCTGCTCGGATTGTACGCAATATAGCCTAAAACTAAACCGTGATTGGTGATGAAGGTCCACTTGGCCATGTAACTGCTCCCCTTAGTAGCCTTTGACAAAAATAAATAAATTGTGTTAGGTTAAATCAGAAAGTAAGCTATCAACCTTATAGTGAAAAAGATTTCATTACTTGCAAAGCGTATTATTATAGTCAAGAACAGCTTCAGCGTCAAGGATTAAGTGAGTGTTCCCCATATCCCAGCGGGAGTAAATCCTCGCTGGATGCCTGCCCAGCCTTCCTCCGAGAGGGAGAGGGGATATAAGTTTGACAAAAAAAGATAAATCGGTTTAAATATTTCGGTTAGGAAAATATGAAATCTTCAACCTCAGCAGGATTACAGGCGATGGCTCTAGCCTTAATCTTTATGCCCGAGCCATTCACTACCCCCATAGGTCTTGCGCTACTGGCCTATACCAAGGCAACGGGAGCGGAAAAACCTGCCACCCCGCGCCGCATGATAACTACCTTCGAGGACCACTACAGCTACAGACTGGAGATGCAACGCAGGAACATCATAACATATGAACTGTCCGCCAGGAGACACGGACAACTGCCTGTTTCCTATCCCAAGATAGCCAGGCTGCAGGACAACCCTCAGGTCATTAAAGCCCTGCGCGCTAGGGCAAAAGCGCCGTCCCAGTACACAAGCGTACCCTTCTCAAAACTGGAACCCGCCGGTTTAATGAAGGGACCCAGATTAAAAGACCGCGCTGCACTGGCACTACCTAAAAATTTGGGGAACCCCAAAATGGGCTCTATTATCACCTAATCTTTCCATCGCTGAGCTGCTGTTATATAATTTCAACCACTGCCCGGACGATTTATTGACATGTCATCTGACCTGAAAAGCCTTTTCCAGCCCGAAGCCGTAGCCATCGTCGGCGCCTCACAGGACGAATTAAAATCAGGCGGAATGTTCGTCTCCAGCCTGCTGAAGGACGGCTATAAAGGTACAATCTACCCCGTAAACCGCAAGGAATCCGAAATCATGTCCCTTAAAAGCTATCCCAGCGTTCTCGATATCCCCGGAGAAATAGATTTGGCGATAATCGCTGTACCGGCTCAGGGTGTGCCGCTGGTAATGACCGAATGCGCCCGAAAAGGAGTCAAGTTCGCCGTTGTCCATAGCGTCGGCTTCAGCGAGCTGGGAACCGAAGGTAGAGAGCTGGAAAGGCAAATGGTAGAAGCTGCACGTAGTGGCGGTGTCAGAATAGTCGGGCCTAACTGTATGGGGATATTCTCGCCCAAAGGTTGCATTAACACTATCGTGCCTTACACCAGAGTGCCCATGGAGCCCGGCGGTGTGGCTTTTATCGGACAGAGCGGCTGGGCTAGCGAAAACACGACCCGGCTCGGCAGCGAGCGCGGGCTCCGCTTCAGCGGCATTATCAGCATCGGCAACCAGAGCGACCTCACCGTCGAGGACTTTTTAGAGTATTTCGGTAACGACCCGGAGACGAAGGTTTTTGCCGCCTACATCGAGGGCATCAAGCAGCCCCGGCGCTTCCTAAAGCTGGCAGAGGAAATTTCACCTAAAAAGCCAATCATCGTATGGAAGGGCGGTAGCTCCGAGTTGGGAGCAAAGGCGGCGGCTTCCCATACCGGCTCGCTGGCAGGCAACTACGCCTTGTTCGAGGCTATCAGCCGACAGAAAGGCATAATCTCCGCTCAAAGCCTGGAGGAACTGCTGGACCTGGCTGTTGCCTTCAATTGCCCCTATCTACCAACAGGTAGAGAGGTAGGCTTATTGATAGAGGCCGGAGGCGGCGCCGTGGCCACCGGTGATGCCTGCGCCAGGGCAGGGCTAAACATCTCTCCGCTCCCCCAACGTATCCAGCAGCAGCTCCGCGAATTTCTTGAAGGTAAGATACCGCCTTCTCCCGCTCGGGGAAACCCGGTAGACCTGGTATGGGTCTCTTTTGCCGACGCACTTTCGGTATACTCCACCTGCCTGGAGATTATGGCTCCGGTAGTGGACTCGTGCCTGACTATTTGCTATGCATTTCTAGAGGACGAATCGTTCCTGTCCCGACTGCAGAGCATCCGCAACCAGAACAAAAAACCCATAATCGTTGTCCCTGGCAACTCCATCGACCAGCGTCAGGGCATGTCCCTGGCCGTCAGGCGAGGTATACCGGCCTATGCCATGCCCGAGAACGCCGTAAGGGCTCTGGCAGCCATGACACAACGAGCCGAATACCTCAAGAGCATCCCTGCTTCACCCAAATCCTAACTTCGAAATCCTAAACTCTAAACAAATTCAAAACCACTAAATACAAAGGAGCAAAACATCGATTGTTTCGAATTTAGAGAATTCGAATTTCGATATTGTTTAGGATTTGGTGCTTGGGATTTCGGATTTATTATATGGCGAGACCCGCCATATAACCCTCCTGAACTGCTTCCATTATGCTGCGCGGCTCGATACAGTCACCCACCGCCAGCACTTGAGCCACCTTGCCCTTTAAAGCCGCTGCCAGTTCGGTGTTGGGTACAGCACCGGCTGCCAGCACCACAGTATCCGCCTCAATGACCCTTTTTTCACCGGTTGCGGTCATGATAACGACACCGGCATCAGTAATTTCCTGGTACTCAACGCCGGTTAATATGGAAGCGCCTTTATATTTCAGCCTGGCTAGCATCGGTTCCCTGATAAGCCGGTGGACCTTGGTAGCCAATTCCGGACCTCGCCTCATAATGGTGACCTTTTTGCCACGCTCCATCAAAAACAGCGCCGTCTCGCAGCCCACCAGCTCCCCGCCTATGACCGCCACGCGTTCTCCGGTCTCAGCACCGGAAAGTACCTGGCTGGCCTGAATAACCTTTTTGCTTTGTATTCCGGGTATTTGCGGAATAAGCGGCATGACACCGGCGGCCAATATGATAACATCCGGCTTGAGTTCTTTAAGCATGCCCGGAGTAAACTTTTGTCGCAGTCGCAGCTCAACACCCAACTTAGTTACCTGGCCTACCAGGTACCGCCGGAACTTCTTAATCGTATCTTTGAACGGCGGTTTTGCCGCCAACAGTAGCTGACCGCCCAGTTCTTTACCTTCATCGAATAAGACTACCTTATGTCCTCTTAAAGTGGCCACTCTGGCAGCCTCCATTCCGCCCGGCCCACCACCCACCACAACTACTGTCTTAGGGCTTTTCGCCCGCTTCAGCTCGGACTCTCGTTCTCTACCTAAAGTCGGGTTCACCACACAGCAGACTCCTTCTTTTCGCCAGCTGATACTGTCCAAGCAGGTCATGCAACATAGACAAGGCCTTATTTCTTCCAATTCTCCACTTTCTGCTTTCCGCGGCAGGTGCGGGTCGACCAGAAGCTGTCGCCCCATGGAGACAAAGTCTGCCTTACCGTCACGGATAACGTCTTCGGCGAATTCAGGTGGAATACGTCCCACAGTGATGACAGGCACCAAAACAACTTCCTTCACCGCCTGAGCATAGGGCACAAAGCTGCCTGGCGGCTGCGCCATCGGCGGGCGCCGGGCTGGCCCCACCGTATGCGCTGAAACATGAATGGCATTTACTCCTGCTTTCTCCGCCAGCCTGGCCACGGTTTGCGTCTCTTCCACAGTGATGCCTCCATCGGCACCTATCTCCACAGCGCTGAGCCGGCACCAGACGGGATAGTCATTCCCAACCTTTCCTCTAATGGACTTTATTACCTCCAGCAGGAATCTAGCCCTGTTTTCCACGCTACCGCCATAAGCATCCTGCCGATGATTGGACAGCGGCGACAGAAACTCCGATATAAGATACCCATGCGCACCGTGTATCTCCACGCCGTCGAAACCGGCCTTTCTAGCCCGCTCTGCCGCCGCGGCAAAGCAGGCAATCAATGCCGCTATCTCGTCTGAAGTTAGCTCTCTGGGCATCTCGCCTTCGGGCGCAGGAATAGGCGACGGTGCTACCGGCTGATGACCCGTAATCTGAGACGATGTCTGCCTGCCGGCATGATGAAGTTGTATTGCCGCCCTGGCGCCATGCCGCTTGATGGCTTTAGCCAACTTGCTCAGGTTGGGGATTAACTTGTCATCGTCAATACATATTTGTCTCATCGCACCCTTGCCCACCGGAGTATCGACACAAGAAATCTCCACGATGACAAGTCCGACACCGCCCTTAGCTCTTTCTTCATAGTAGTCTGTCTGCCGGTCTGTGATCGACCCGTCTTTTGAAGCATAGTTCGTCGCCATCGGGGGCATGACCAGCCGGTTCTTTATTTCCAGGCTTCCTATGCGGCCCGGCTGGAAAAGCTTCGGGAACTGTTTGTGATTCATTTTAACGGCACCTCCATTATTCGGCAAAGCTAACTGCAATCCGCAGACAACCTAGCTAATCTAGCACATCTCAAAGCCAGCGTTCAACTAAAGAAGATGAAATCCCTTCATACTGGCATTGGCATACTGGATTTAGTCAGGCTATAATTAATAAGTTTAGGCAAATGAAATCTCAGTTTACTCTGGAGAGCTTCGATTCCATATACGACATCTGGAAAAAACTTTATGACAGTTCACGGACTGCCCCTGTCTTCTCGTCACCTGATTGGTCGAAAGTCTGGTGGCAGCAGTTCGGCTCCGGCGCTAAACTACACCTTGGCGCCGTCAGGCAAGGAGGCAAGACCATAGGAATTGCGCCGCTTCTGGTAAATGGCGACGTGGCTTCCTTTATCGGCGGCAGCGACGTCTGCGATTATCTGGACTTTGTGGTTGCACCCGGCAGCGAGGACAGCTTTTTTAGCGAACTACTGGATAACCTTAAGGCTGAGAGAATTATGCAGCTGGATTTAGCACCACTTCGACCTGACTCCACGGTACATACCAGCTTGATAAACATCGCCGCCAAACAAAAATGGCAGGTCTCATGCGCCCCGGAAGATGTGACCGTGGAGCTTAATCTACCGTCGAGCTGGGAAGAATATCTTCAGTTGCTGTCGGGCAAGCAGCGACATGAGCTTAACCGCAAGCTCAGGAGATTGAACGAAGAGGGCGACCTGAACCATCGAACCGTAACCGATGCCAGCCGCTCCAATATCGATACCTTTCTGCGCCTGTTCCGAGAGAGCCGCCAGGACAAAGCAGCTTTCCTGACTCCTCAAATGGAGTCGTTCTTCAGGTCGATAGCGCATGCCCTGGCAGAGCAGAAACTGCTGAGACTCAATATACTGGAGCTCGATAAAAAGCCCGTGGCTGCCACCATGTGCTTCGATTACAGGGATACCGTATACCTGTACAACAGCGGCTACGAACCTGATTATGGCTGGCTGAGCGTGGGGGTGATTTCAAAGGCGCTGTGTATAAAAGACAGCATCGAGAGGCATAAAAAACGTTTTGATTTCTTGAAAGGCGCCGAAGCTTATAAATATCACCTGGGAGGACAGGAACTACCGCTATATAAGTGCTTATTGAGCTACGCGGCTTAGGAGTTACCGAATGATAGAACGACTAAATATAGCCATGATTAGCATTCATAGCTGCCCTCTGGCCGTGCTGGGCGGTAGAGACACCGGCGGTATGAACGTTTATATTAAAGAGGTGGCGACTGAGCTGGCTAAGAGAGGTCATGCCATAGATATATATACCAAGGCTCATCAACCGCAGCACGGGCCATCGATAAACCTGGGGCAAAACGTAAGGATAATCCACCTCGAAACCGGCGTTGACGAAGATATGCCCAAATTAGCCATCTATGACTATATTCAAAGGCTTGCCAGCGGCGCGGAAAATTTTAGAAAGTATAACCAGCTCCAATATGACCTGATACACAGTCATTACTGGCTATCGGGCCTGATAGGCAGGCAATTACAGACTTTGTGGCGTGTCCCTCATGCGGTAATGTTTCATACACTTGGCGCTGTCAAAAACAGCATCGGCATCGGCGAATACGAGCCCGAACTGCGCATTGAAAGCGAGAGAGAGGTAATAAGCAGTTGCGACCGCATTATCGCCTCCACTACTAAAGAAACTGAATACCTCATGAAGCATTACGGCGCTTCTCCGGACAAGATTACGGTCATACCCTGCGGCGTTAACCTGGACTTATTCCAGCCCGTAGACAAGGAAACAGCCCGGAGGGAACTGGGCCTAGACCATCAAAAAGTGATACTTTTTGTCGGCAGAATGGACCCGCTGAAAGGTCTGGAGCAGCTGCTAACGGCATTAACCTACATGGACGGCGAGAAACCACTGCTGCTTCTGGTCGTCGGCGGCGATGCCCACAGCCAGGACCAGGTGCAGTCACTGCAGAGCATGGCCAAAGAGCTAAATATCGAAGACCGGGTTACGTTCGTGGGCTCAGTAGCCCAGAGCAAACTGCCTCTTTTTTACAGCGCTTCGGACGTTTGCGCCATACCTTCATACTATGAAAGCTTCGGCATGGTCGCACTGGAATCCCTGGCCTGCGGCACGCCCATAGTAGCCAACAACGTCGGCGGTATGAAAAATATCATCCGCCGTAGCCAAATGGGACGCATAGTCAGCGACAACTCTCCACACCATATGGCCGGCGAAATATCCGAGGTTATATACCAGTCGGAAGACAAAGAGAGACCTATTAAAACACTCCGAGACACTGTAGCCGAATTTAGCTGGTCAGCCATCGCCGACAAAATACTCGGTGAATACTATAGACTTCTGGGCAACTGACAAGCATTGTATAAGCATCCGGACACGCGGTATAGGAGAAAAACGATGAAAGCAGCCGTATTTTATGGAGCTAAAGATTTCAGGGTAGAAAATATCGAAGTCCCTAAGATGGAATCGACGGATGTTTTAATCAGGGTTAAAGCCTGCGGTATCTGCGGCTCCGATGTCCATACATACAAGAGGGGCATTCTGGCGCGTCCCGGCTTTGTCATGGGCCACGAATTTTCCGGCGAGGTCTCAGACGTAGGCAAGAAAGTTAAAGGTATAAATGTCGGTGACCGCGTGGTAGCCATGATAGTTCCGACTAATGAAGCTACCCGAGGCTGCGGTCAGTGCTTCTGGTGTACCCGGGGACAGCCGCAGTGGTGCCCGTCTGTGGCACTAAAGCCATGCGGCGAATGCGACTACTGCAAATCAGGTCGATTCTGGATGTGCGACAGGATGCAACGGCATATGCTGATTGGCTACGGCAGAAACGGCGCTTACGCCGAGTATGTGCTGGTTCCAGACGCTGTGCTCGATAACAACATATTCAAGATACCCGACTCTCTCAGTTGGGAAGAGGCGGCAATCATAGAACCGCTCTGGGGAGCTTATCGCTGGGTGATGATGGCAAATCCCCAACCCCACGAGACAGCCGTCGTCACCGGTCTTGGTACCATAGGTCTATCGGTGATGCTGGTGCTAAAACAGTTCGTGTCGAAGGTTATAGTTTCAGAGGTATCTCAAAAGCGCTTACGATTGGCTAAACAGCTCGGCGCCGACGTTGTAATCGACGCTACGAAAGAGGACCCTTTACAAAAAGTAATTGAAATCACCGGCACCGGACGCAGCTTCAGCGGTAAGGGCGGGGGTTGTGCCGATATTGTCATGGAATGTTCCGGAGTGCCAACGGCTCTGCAGCAGGCAATCGAAATGACCCGCACCGGCGGCCGCATCGTTCTGGTCGGGCTATTCGAGGAGGCGGTACCCCTGAATATCAACCGTATAGTCCACAAGCAGCTTTCCCTCATAAGCTCTTTCAACAAGGGACGAGAGCCGGTAGGAGAGGAAATTAAGGCAGCAATTAAGCTGCTGGCCAGCGGCAAGGTGAACGCCAAACCCTTAATCTCACACCAATTCCCGCTGGACAAAATCATGGAAGCCTTTGAGGTCCAGATTAATCCGGAACAGTCGATTAAAGTTATTGTAAAGCCCTGACCCGCTCGATTCCTCAGGCTCATCCATCCGCCACGGCTACGCTAACTGCATATATCTTCTAATAAGTACTACTCCATCCGTAGTACCATAGTATGAACAAAAAAAGTACCTATGATGGGTTAACGGCATCGTAAACGGCTATATACTATAGCCAGAGACCTAAACAGAAAGGAATTTAGAACTTTGGCTTTACAACTGACGCCGCGACCGAATGGCACACTGGAAAGCGATGCCAAGCTCAAACAGGTGAAGGTATTTGTCTGCACCGAGACTTGTACTCTTAACGGATATACGTATTGCGGCAATCATCAACGCCTTCTGGATACGCTCAATCAAAGTGCTGTGGCTAATTCGATGCCATTGGGGAAGGACTTTTTGCCGCTGGTACAGGTTGAGGTATCCTTGCCAACTGGAGAAAAGAGATGCGCGGTGGATGCCTCCATCAAGAAGTCCAGTATACTTTTTATCGGTGAAAAGAGTGAAGGCCAACCTGCCAATTCGCAAACCAAAGACAGGCCGATAATTTACCCGATGAGGCCCAAGACCCCCATGGCAGCCGAGATACATCTGCCATTATATATACTGAGGGGCCAGATGCACGCCGAAGCCTGGCAGCAAATATTAGATGTCGTCGATAAGGCTGACAGGTTTATAGCGTTGACTAATGTATCGGTGTACCGGACACTGGATAAGGCTATGTCAACGTTTGATTTTGTGGCCGTCAACCGCGACAAAATAATTTACGTTTGTGAATCTTCAAATTCTACTGAGGTACCCGTTCCCGCAAAAGACCCTATGGCGACCCTCGGAAACCTCAGCTAGCCACCCATATCTTCCGTTTTCTTCGCGTTCTGGACAGACCATAGGCTGAACCTTTAGACTATAGCCGTGCAGCCAAAAACCCGGCGTCAAGCAGCCATCGAAGAGAAACGTACAGCCACCATTAATCACCAGACCATCACCTATACGCTAAGGCGAAGCTTTAAGGCACGGCGTGTCCGTCTTGAGGTCAGGCAGCAAACGGGTCTCGCGGTAATCGTTCCTCACTATTATAAAATAAGCCAACTTTCCGGACTTCTAAAATCGAAGGAGCGATGGATATCAAGGAATCTGCATCGATTTAGTCAATCCCAGCCTGTTTCTGCTGACAAGCAACTCCAGAGCGGCGATACCGTACCATATCTGGGCAGGGAACTCGAACTGGTTAAGCAAGAAGACCACCACCTTGATAGCGTAGTTCTTGAAGGAAATAAATTGGCTGTAAACCCCGATTTATTCAACAACGGCTTATTGGAGCCGGCTTTGGAGCAGTGGTACCGGACTGAGGCATACAAATTGATAACCGAAAGAACGGCCAGGCTGAGTTCTGATATGGGTATCGGCTACAAACAACTTGTTATACGAGGTCAAAAGACGCGCTGGGGCAGCTGCTCCCATAAGAGAAACCTCAGCTTTAACTGGAAATTGGTTATGTCGCCGGAGACTGTCATCCACTATGTCATCATCCACGAACTGATTCATCTTAAAGAGATGAATCATTCCAAGCGGTTCTGGGAGCTGGTAGCCCGGTACTGTCCCGACTGGCAGGAACACAAGAAGTGGCTCAAGCAGCACGAAGCCGACCTCACCGCCAGGTTCGGCACCTGTAAATAACCCCGTCGACTTAAGCTTCCATTTATCCCCAATTTTCACACAATTTGCGGGCTTCTTTCACAATGTCTTCATCTTCACCTGATATTATTTATTTCATCGAAGGGGGACCGCCATAGCGAAATTGGGGGACAAAAAAGAAAGGAGGACGTAACAGAAATGGTGTACTTTAGTGTTTATTGCGACCCTGTTCCCGGCAGAGAGGAGGAGCTCGACCAATTCATTGTGGGCAAGTCGAAGAAGTTCTGGGTCGGCCAGACCGGCGTCAAAGGTTACCACGTCTACGCGGACAAGCTGGCCGGCTGGCCCGAGCGGACAATCATGATAGAGCTACAGGACCTGAACAGCCTGCAACGCATTCTTGACACCGATGAGCATAAACGGCTGCGTCGCGAGTTCATGACCAATATCGCTCGCGCAGAGAGCCAAATCCAGGACGTTATAATTTGAGCCCCAAGCTACGGCGGTTCTCCTCGATTTACCGGATAACAAATTGCGTCAGTCTAAGCCTTTCTCATACCACACGGTTTCACTACACAGATGAAAACCCAGTGAATGATAAAGTGTAACTGCCGCCACATTCTGAGTATCAACGGTTATGTCTATCAGCTCACGACCCTGATTCCTGAGATGTAACAGTCCCATCCGGATAAGTTGCCTGCCCAGTCCTCTAGCGCGATACCGGCTGTCGACACCCAGCATATAGATGCGACCTTTACTCTCGCCCGTAGTCGGTTCGCGGCCGCACTCCGATTCAGTCCAGCAGTAGCCTATTACCTCGCCCCTGGCCATCGCCAGAATAACGTCTTCCGGACAATTGTTTCTCACTTTCAGCTGCCAGGCTGTATCTTCAACTGTATTCGGATTATAACCCCAGGCGCCGGCAAAACAGCGGTTCTGAATATCTGACAGTAAGACCTCATCGCCACTTTTAAAATAACGGTATGTCCAGTCCAGACGGTCGGCGCCCTCGAGGTCGATATCAGCAATGTTCAACCGCATGTCACAAAAACGTCGGACCGGCTTAAATCCCAGATTCATCAAGACTTCCGCCGGCTCCGTTTCTATCGAGGGAATGCCCACATGAGCTACAGCTGCACCCATTTGCCTTGCCCTTTTCAGAGCGGCTTTTACAAGCGCCTTCAGCACTGTCTGCAGCTGGTATAAAGGACTGACTGCGTGGTCGAGTACGGCACGTCCGATGCTCAGCTCCGGCAGCACGTTTATAGAACCGACGATTACGCCATCCGCCTCAGTAAAAAACAGATTTTCGGCTACACTGTAACCGGGCTTGCTCAGCAGGTGCGCAAAAATCGCCCCTTCCTTGAGGCTTTCGTAAGCGGCAGAATCAGCCTCGTCCTGCGGACGGCAATTCCTCACTTTGAGTTTGTCCGGCATATCTATGTCGCCATTGTATCAGGGCGAATAGTGTCGTACAATTTTATGAAGTACCTTTACTCCGGAGGCTTGAAAGAAACATGGCTAAGAAATTTTATGCAATGGTGATCACGTCCCACGCCGACGATGCCGAATACGGCGTAGCCGGCACTGTGGTCAAATGGGTACGCGACGGTAAAAAAGTAGTTTATGTGGTCTGCACCAACGGCAATAAGGGTACCGATGACCCTGATATGAAGCCTGAGAAATTAGTTGAGATTCGCGAGCAGGAACAGCGGGCGGCAGCTAAACTAGCCGGCGTAGAAGAAGTCATCTTCCTTAAGCACGAAGACCAAGCCCTGGAGGATACGCCTGAATTTCGTAAGGAAATCGTCCGCCTGATTAGAATTTATCGACCCGACGTGGTAGCTACCACCGACCCTTACCGTCGTTACATCTGGCACCGTGACCACCGCATCACCGGACAGGTGGTGCTTGACGCCATTTTCCCCTACGCCCGGGACCGGTTGGCTTATCCCGACCTGATTGAACAGGGGCTCGAGCCTCACAAAGTCAAAGAAGTACTGCTGTGGGGAGCCGAAGAACCGAATTACTTCAGCGACATTACCGACACCTATGAAACGAAGATAGCCGCCCTGCGCTGTCACCACAGCCAGGTTGGACACTTTTCACGCGAATGGGGCGATTTTCTCAGAAAAAGATACGAGGGCTTTGCCGAAGGTAAAGGGTTCAAGTTGGCGGAGCCTTTTTATCGCGTCGAAATTTGGTGGTAAGCCTCTAGGACGACAGCCACAAAACGTCCCCACATAAGTTCGGGTCGTGCTTCTTCGCAGAGAAGACAGCAAATTCCTTCTTTTCCTTGCCCAGTACCGTCCCTTCGCCGTGCCCTGGGTATATCTGAGTATCAGCGGGCAGGACGAAAAGCTTTGTTTCTATGGACTTCACTATCCGTTTGAAGTCGTCAGGCGTACCGGTCTTTCCCGGACCGCCCGGGAAAATAGTATCTCCCGATATCAGATGTCTACCCAACAAAAAGCACAGGCTTCCCGGTGTATGCCCCGGCGTATGCAAAACTTTAAGTTTTAGCTTGCCGACTTCAATAATGTCGCCATCCTTAAGCTCCATATCCGGGCAGAGAGACAGCCTGACCGCGTCCTGGGCATGAAGTGCCACGGGTACTTTCATCCTGGTTTTAAGCTCTTCCAGCGCGCCGATATGGTCGAGGTGGGTATGGGTTAGCACGATGTACTTCGGATTGCTGCCGGCCAGCTGCTTCAATATCTTATCAGCATCACCGGGTGCATCCACAAGTAGACTGTCGCCGGTGGCCTGGCACACGACTATATAAGCATTGGTGCCCCACGGGCCCAACTCCATCTTGATTATCCTGAGGTCACTATCCTGTACCATAATTTTCAGCTCCTTATCTGACCGGCGCTTTCAGCTCTATTAGGACAAAGGGCTCTTTTCCATGAAACACACCGTGAACGGCAAATGTTCAAAATTCTTTTTCCCTGTTTCCCTGAAACCAAGTTCCTTGTACCAATCTTTTAGAACCGTGCTCTCATCTATCATCCCCAGGGAGACTTTTTGACCGTCCTGTTTTTTAACAAAGCTTAAAACGAATCCAACCAGCTTCTCTCCATAGCCTTTATGTCTGTAATCCGGCAGCACCGCCAGTTTATCAAGGTAGTAGAGGTTGTCATCGGCTCTTTCTACGGCTACAAAACCCACCTGAATCTTATTCAAGAACAGCCCGAACAGCTTTGCCTTCGCCTTCAGTTCCAACAATTTATCCAGAGTTATAAGCGAAGGATGAGCAGGACAATTGCCTTCATTCAGTCCGAATTCAAGTGCCACGGTCTTAAAAGAGTCCCGTATCACTTGTACGCTGTTCTCAAGGTCTTTCCTGCTTTTTATTTCCTTTATTTCTATCATTGGATCCGCCTATATTATATCATCGGAGCAGCCGCTCCAGCCTACCACGTTTTCTATCTATCATTTTGATTTTTATCTCTCTTTTGGAAAAAGGGGGATGAAAGGGGAGTTAAATCCCTCTCAATCTCCCTTTACGAAAGGGAGAAGTTCCGTCTGCAAGTGTCATTATTTCTATAATCGAAAATAATCGCTGTAATCGTAAGCAAAACCTTGTCTCATTTGCCCGCAGCGTCTATACTATTAGAAGAGCTTAAAAATGACTGGTTCCACAAAGCTGGGAGAATTTTTCGGCATACCGGTCCGGGTACACAATACCTGGTTCATCGCCGCGGCATTAATAGTTATCACCCTGGCTATTACTCTTCGCGGACTATATCCCTGGTGGGAAAACATAATCCTGGGTATCGTCGCCAGCCTGCTCTTCTTCGGCTCCATGTGTGCCCGCGCTTTGGCCCAGTATGCCGTAGCCACCAACAGACACATGCCCGTAAGAAGCGTTACACTGTACGTTTTCGGCGGCATCCCCCGGATAACGGAACAGGACACCCGCCCGGCTCCCGAGATATTGATGGCTGTAACCGGCCCGGTGGCTAACTTAGTCATCGCCGGTATATTCTATGCAGTTTTTTACATACTGGCCAGCTTCGGCGGCGTTCAATTTGCCGAACTAATACAGTGGCTTTTTTATTTCAACATAATGATAGCTCTGTTCAATATTATTCCGGCTTTCCCGCTGGATGGAGGCTGGGTGCTAAGAGCCATACTGCAACTGATAATGAAGGATTACAGCCGGGCAACACGAACTGCTGCGCTGACCGGACAAATTATAGGTTTCGCGCTGATTGCTGCCGGTGGTCTGGCAGTTATACTGGCCCGCGACTGGTTTGCCGGTGTGGCCACCGTGGTGTTTGGTTTATTCCTGGAAGATGCCTCCACAGTAAGCCACCGTCAGACACTGATACGCAACGCTCTACGTGACATGACAGCGCAGGATATGATGACCGATGATTATACGCCCATAAAACAGCAGCTTACTTTCGCGCTGGTCCGGGAATACATTATCAACTCCGGCCAAAACTGCTTCGTTGTGGTAGAGGATGGCAAGCTGCGTGGAATCGTTACGCTGGGTGATACGCAGATATCCCCCAAGCTCTGGGAGTCAACTCTTATCAGCGACATAATGACGCCCGCCGCCAGGCTCAAGACATCTCCACCCGACCGGCCGGCAGTGGACCTGCTGGAGCAGATGGACGACTACGACGTAGACCAGATACCGGTTACGCAAGACGACAAGCTGGTCGGTATGGTCACCCGTGAACGACTGCGCCGCTTCCTTAAAGCCCGCGCCGTGCTCCGCGCCTAGCGAAGCTATAAACACTAAATCCAAACTTTCAAATTTCAATAAAAATCCCCCTTCATCCCCCTTTTCCAAAGGGGGAAACATTAATCGCCCGCTCATTCTGGGCTTGTCGAAGAATGAAACCTCTCCCTTTAATAAAGGGAGATTGAGAGGGATTTTTAACGAGAACCTTTCCCAAGGGGGACAATCAAAATAGCTGGATTTATAGCTTTTGGTCTTTAGCTTATTAAGGCATAGCCAGGATCTCGTCGATGACGTTCCTCGTCCGGCTTTCCTGATAGTAAACCCTCCATTTAGCCTCGTACCATCTGAACGGCCTTTCCACACGTGACGACACCTGCACCCTTAAATCGCGCGGATTATCGGTCATCCACGATGCCTGGCTTATCTCAGCCATAGGTGTGCCGGCTAC
>Ga0214474_1000170_pt1 | contig 33541 bp, 32 predicted proteins | sample RVTome_2_FD_187335 | JGI IMG/M metagenome (GOLD analysis project Ga0214474, IMG submission 187335) | Soil microbial communities from uranium-contaminated site in the Upper Colorado River Basin, Wyoming, United States - RVT95D214 HiSeq ... | reverse complement strand
TTTGCCGACGAACCAATCCCTCCATGCCTGGCAAGGGATGAGCCACCTCGAGGCGCTGGCTCACTTGTTCTGTGAACTTTTCCAACAATTTCCTATCACTTATACCCATTGACTCGGCAGCAGCGAAGACAGCTTGAGCCACTCTATCTCGAGCAATAGTCTTCTGGTTCTCTTTCCGGCGGGTCTTGGGCATTTCTATCTCCTCCTGCGACCAATCGGGGCATTTACCGCCTCAGAAGATGGCAACGGTAGCTGGTTTGCCGGCGTTAGCTCTCTGCGCACCGCCAGGCTATCCACCTCTTGTTTCAAATCGCCGATATCAGCGAACTCCCGATAAACACTGGCAAAGCGAATATAAGCAATATGGTCCAGTTTTTTCAACCCCTCCATGACCAAATCGCCAATGTAGGAACTGGAGACCTCGCTTTTGCCCGCGTTATAAAGCTCAGCCTCAATGGTGTCCACAAATTTATCGATGGCGCCTGTAGGAAGGGGGCGTTTCTCACAGGCTTTGCGAATGCCCAAAAGGAGTTTATCCCGGCTGAATTCCTCACGCCGTCCATCCTTCTTAATAACGAAGATGTCGTGTGGATGCACGCGCTCGTAAGTAGTAAACCGCTTATTGCAGGCGAGGCATTTCCTTCGGCGCCTCACCCCATCGTCTACACTTCTAGAGTCTATCACCCCTGACTCCCGACTGCCACAGTAAGGACACTTCACAAGCTTCTCCTAAACATTGTGGTATAGAGATATTTTACCACTACATGTAGCAAAATGCAATTGCCTCTAGAGGCCGATATGGTTGTTCACTATGGCTCCTCTTCCTCTGGAGAATATGTGAATACCGTAAACACCACTGATATCTCCTATGGTCGGCGGGAAGGTGAGCCGATAACGGGCAGGTCCCCAGGAATACAATTTTCGAGCTTCAAAGGAGACTAGAAAAAGAGCTCCGTTTGAGTGGAAGGGACTGGATTCGGATAACGACCAAGCATTCATCAGACAGATTCTGCATAAATATTGCCAGAGGGAGAAATTAGAGTTTAGCAGGTCGCGACCAAACCGGAAAGATGACAATGCCTATATTGAGCAGAAGAACTGAACCCATGTCAGGAAACTGCTGGATATCTGAGACATGACATTCGCGGGGAGCTGATGGTTATCGATGACCTTTGCCGTAACGAACTGAGGCTATACAAGAACTTCTTTCAGCCGGTGATGAGACTGCTCAGCAAGGAAAGCATTGGGGGCAGGTTAAACAGGAAACATGGCATCCCCCGAGCGCCGTATCAGAGACTGATGGACTCGGGACAGATGCCAAATGAAACCAGAAGGCAACGTGAGGCACTCTATCTGAGCTTAGACCTTGGTCAACTGAAGCCGAGCACCGATACCAAGCTAGATAATCTCCACAAGACATACGAAGAGAAAAGAAAATCCCACCAGGTTGAGCTGTAGGGAAAGTAGTGCCTCATACGGTCACATCCTTTATGATAGAACACACTAAAGTTGGGTTACCCGCTCAAATGATTTGACATGGCACTTGTGCTCGTCCGCTACCTGACGTTCAGACATACGAGCCACTACTAATCCATCTGAACTGGCTTCGTTAGGGGCAGCCATCCCCCCAGTGAGTCGAGAGCCAGAGAATAGGGCGTCCCCTAATCTGAAGGTCGGGACTCGAAGGTTAGCCAACGCTTTCCTCCGGTATCATTTCAATAGCATGCCTGGGGCATATCACAGTACAAATACCGCACCCTTTGCAATAGCTATAATCAATCTCGATCTGATTCTTATTAGCATTCTCTGTTATGGCTAAGTCAGGGCAAAGCAGTCGACAGAGATCGCAAATACGGCACCTCTGCTGGTCTAGTATCGGTATATGCGTTCTTCCTGCCACTGGTGTGAATCTATCGCCTTTCCTTGTTTATCTCTGGTGTATCTCATTGCACTGGGTTCTGCCCAACCTGAATCCAATATTCATAGCTTTTAGATTCAGATCTCTCAACCTTTCTGGAACAATCTCTTCTATTGCAGATTTTAGCTCCTTCTCACTAACTATGTCGGTTATTTCCACGGCTGCGCTCAAAATGATTACGTTGGCAGCCATTCCGTTATTGAGCTCCTCAATTGCTGTACTGCTAGCAGGAATCCCTACATATTCCAAGCCTTTCATCTCCTCGGGGACAAACCGCTCGTCATAAATGACGACTCCCTCGCCAGGTTTGACGCGTCCGATATATTTGTCATAAGCGGTCTGGCACATAGCAATTAACATATCGGCGGCAATAACATAGGGAAAAATTATTGGCCTCTCAGATATCACCACTTCGGCTCGACAAGCTCCCCCTCTGGCTGCTGCGCCATAGGAATTCGTGCTGCTAACCCATCTTCCATCATTGAAAGCTGCTTGACTTAGTATAGTGCCAGCCAGGACAATACCCTGTCCTCCAAGACCACACAGTATAACTTGCTTAATCGGCGCCATTAGGGAACTCCCCAGTTATTATCTTACCCTTCAGTTCTTGTGGTGATAAGTTCTTGGCCTTCCTCTTGGTGATGCACCTATCCATCAGGTCCTTGATCATATCTCCAGGAGTATCAAGCTGGTTGTGTCTGCCAAATTGGGTCGGGCAAGGTGACAAAACTTCAATGAAGCAAAAACCATTAGTTTGTAATGCCTTCTTGATACTGGCTATAAGGGCAAAGGGCTGAGTTACCGAATACCGGGCTGCATAGGCGGCACCAGCAGCGATAATAAGCTTGCACAGGTCAAATGGCTGATAAGGATTTCCTTGGGTTGTTGTTTGCGTAAAGGCACCTACAGATGTAGTAGAGGAGACTTGACCTCCGGTCATCCCATAGATCATGTTGGTGGCACAGATGACAGTCAAGTCCGTATTTCTACGTGCAGCATGAATAAGGTGGTTTCCCCCAATGTCCGCTAAATCGCCGTCCCCACTGATAACCATTACCCTCAATTTTGGGTTGAACATCTTAGCTCCTGTGGCCGCAGGAATTGCTCTGCCATGCAGAGTATGCAGAGTATCAGCATTGAAGTGAGGGCTTGGTATCCAGGCAGCACAACCTATACCGGAGACGAACAACATCTCATCCATGTTGAACTCAAGCTGATCGATTGCCCTCAAAATCAACCCCATCAAAATTCCGTGACCGCAACCAGGGCAGAAGGGTGTTGAAGTTAGGCCCGGTCGCAGATATCGTTGCATATCCCTACCCATTACAAGTGCCTCCTCAACCCCTCTATCAGGGTATCAGGGTATATGACTTCCCCATTAGTTTGGGTAAATGATACCACCTGGCAAGAGACATATTTCCTTACCTCCCCAGCAACTTGTCCCCTGTTCATCTCAGGAACAAATAACACCTTAGCCCTTGCTCCGATATTCGTTGTCACGCTATCGGGAAAGGGCCACAGGGTCTTCAGCCTGAGCATCCCGATTTTTCTCCCATCCTGCCGCAGGGCCCTAACGGCAAATAGCGAACTCCTTGCCGTAAAGCCATAACTGATAACAATCACCGTGGCGTCCTCCAAGTAGTAATCCTCGTAGTCAATAATCCTTTCCCGGTTGTTTACTATTTTCTCATTTAGCCTTGAAACCAACCTGTCTTGAACTAGTGGGTCGTCGGTTTTTCTGAAACCATGACTGTCATGAGTGGAGCCAGTCACCAGCACCTTCTCTCCCTCACCAAAACTGGGCATGGGTGGCACGCCATCCCTTTCCTCGGTACCAAACGGGGCGGCACCCGGTTTCTTCCTGCGGTTGAATATCGCAACATCTTTCACCACGTCTATTCTCTCGCGCAGATGACCGATTGCTTCCTCAGTAAGCAATAGAACAGGGACCCTGTATTTCTCAGCAAGATTGAAGGCATTAATTGTTTGTTCATATGCTTCCTGCACCGACCAGGGACACACGGCGATAACCTGATAATCTCCGGACGAACCCCACTTGGCCTGCATTATGTCTCCACTTGCCACCCTTGTAGCCTGTCCTGTACTGGGACCTGCCCGTTGAACATCCACGACCACGATTGGTGTTTCTGTCATAGCAGCGAATCCAATTCCCTCCTGCATCAAGCTGAAGCCAGGTCCCGATGTAGCTGTCATGGCTTTGGCACCTGCCCATGATGCCCCAACAACTGAACAGATAGCGGCAATCTCATCCTCCATCTGCATGAATACGCCCCCAATCTCATTAAACCTGATTGAAATCCTCTCCATGATTTCGGTTGAGGGAGTGATAGGATAACCTGCATAATAACGACATCCCGCTCTGATGGCACCCTCGACGATTGCCTCATTCCCGGAAAGATAATACCTTACCATGTCTCTGTATTGAGCCCGTTTTCCTGATGCCGACAAAATCTACTTCAGCTAGCGTTGCATACGGCGCAGAACATCTCTTCAGCAAATGCCTACAGCATCCTCAATTAACTAGTTTCGAGGACCTCGAGTACGGTTATGTTCTTTTCTGTTAGTTCCTCCATGAAATTTTGGTAGACTTTTCCCTCTATAGCATCCTCGGGAGCCACTATGCCTTTCTTTTCTATTTCTCCCCTCCCTATGAGTTTCGCACCTATCGCCGCAGGGAAGCCGGTGACTCTTCCCATAGCCGAAATCCCGTTCTCTGTATCTGCCTGCTCCCACATATAGTAATCAATTCTCATTTTCTGTCCGTTTTTTGTTCCAGTCACTGTGTTCTGCATAACGCATACGTCGGCATCGCCCTCTGCGCGCTTCAGTCTGGGCCCGATGACGGATAGTAAGAAATCGCGAGGCGCTATCTTCATGCCCCTGAGCTCAACAGGTGTGAGGTCGAGTATTCCACATTCCTTGAGTGTATCTATCCCATCATAATGACCCGGCCATCTGATAGTCTTCTCGGCAAATTCATTAAGCTGTGGTCTCGTATAAACATAAGAAGGCATGCCCGGGGTAACAGCACACTCCAATTCCTCGTTCTTGCCAAGTTGGGCAAATCTGAATTTCTCACGTTCGCTCAATGCCGGCACTTCCACTACCTTACCATTCTTAATCACTTCTACTTGAATCATATATTCTCTTAAGACATGCTGGAATGCCCAGGTAATCATGTATTTTAGGGGGTATTTCGCACTAGCTTCCTTTGTAGGGATGCCGCCCACTCTCGCTATCGCCGACTCGGCTTTGTCCATCTTCCTAATAGCTTCGCCCATTGTGATGTTACTCAAACCGGGAGCAAACCCTAATCCGTCAAGGAGTATGACGTCATTCTCAATGGCTCTCTTATGGAGCCATTCTCCGTACTCTTCCAGGGTCATTTGATTGGGAATATCTAGGCCTTCGGTCTCATAAGGGTCTGGTCTTCTGTGATACTCTTCTAGTATGTCAACGACATTTAGTCCGGCCTCAATCGCAGCCTCGAGCGTCTTGTAACTTGTTTTTCTATCTGGTAGTGAAATGATGCCGACGTCGTATTCTTGCATTAACATTTTCATATCCTCGGTATTGCTGACATCAAGCACGTGCAGTTTGAGCTTGTTACTATTTATCCGTTTTTGTACCCTCTCAAGGTTGCTTTTCCGTCTACCTACTATTCCCACTATTTCCACCTCACTATCCCTGACTAGATCCCAGGCACTTGCAGCACCCACTTCACCCGAACCAATAACTAGAATTTTCATATTGCCTCTGCTTTCTTTTGCCTCCTGCTAACGTTTTCTGTCGATTAGTGTATTCCCTGCCTAGGGCAAGGCAGCTTGCACCTGCTGTGTTTTTCAGCGTGTTTGGTCGAAGAAGTGTTTTGGTTCAATCGTTCGCAGATAGATGAGTGCCGCCAAGATATTATCCTGCTTCTGAGTTCTTGTCAATGCAAGCTGCATGAACGAGAAGCGGTCCCTCTCTTTTCTGATTGACACGATGTCTTTGATAGTTGTGTAATCTTGTTTCGCGAATGCTGCGTGATAATGGGAAGAGGTACCACCGTGGTAGTTCCGGATGCGGAATTGCGTTTTTGAAGTGTCCCAGGCTGTCAATTAGAACTTTGCAGAACCTAGGGCGGCAGTTGGTGGACCGTCAAGACCTGTCCTGGGCATGCTGGTCGCATTGTTTGATGAGTCTGGAACTCCGCATGCCTCAAGCCTCTCTTGCTGGACAATCTCAACCAAAAGAACCAGCCCTGGTACGGGGCTGATCGGCGTCCTTCGTTATAGGCCCGGCTGAGCCCCGGGGCGGTCCTCGTCCTCATTCCCTTTTGCGCACAAACATTACCCGCTACACGAGAGCACGTTGGTATCCTTGATGATTGTCCTGTTCAGCGACCAGATATTTCTGATGGCTTCTATCGTTCCAATCCCACCAGCGGCTGGATGCCCGCATGGACCGAAGAAGTGCCACTGAGGCGCTCCTGTGGTTCGCGCTCTGATACCAGCATACGTCGTGCCGTTCACCGTCTGTCCTAGTACAGTGTTCAGGAAGTCCGGATCGTTATCGACGACTCCGGCCGTAAGATGATGCTCCATGGAATTACATATGTCCAGCAGCAACTTGAGGTCATCCTTGGATTCCCATGTCGTTACGACCTGAAAAGGCCCAAAAACCTCGGTTGTAACCAAATCAACATGTGACGCAATACTCTTTAATGGTACGAACACGGCGGTCGGTTCAAAGCTGCCGTAGCAAGAGGGTATCGAATGTCTCTTTAGGCGTTTGCCGCCAAACTGTATCTTGGCGCCCTTGATGCGCAATAACTTATTAATGTGCTCCTCAATCATCTCATTGGTACAGGTCAACACCGGACCGATAGTAAGGTCTTTTGGGCTACGTCTGGCGGCAAGCTCTCCTATCCTCACTAGGAGTCCAAGCTTCACCCAGTTCTCGTGGATAGCCAGTAGGCTCTGGGCGGAACACTTCTGACCACTAGCCGCGTAGGCATCCATATCACACTGCGCTGCTACAAAGTCGAGCATAGATGGGATTGCATTCGGCCCCACTATCTTCCAGTCGAATCCGGCATCCTCAATCCGGCACTTTCCTTTGGTCAGCTTCAACAGCCGCTCCGCAACGGAAGTACTGCCAGTGAACTGGGTGAACCGAACGACGGGGTTGGTAACTAGTTTCTCCATGACCTGACCGCTGCAGTGAATCAAAAGCAGGTCTTGCGCAGGCATTCCACAATGCAGAAGCAGCCTCACAAAAGCTTCGGCAACAATGGAAGTAGTTGTGGCTTGCTTGAGAACTGGTTTGTTTCCCATGTACAAGGCACCCATCGTCTGCAGGGTCATTATCTCTAGGGGGAAATTGAAAGGTGTGATCACGGCGACTGGACCATGGGGCCAGCGATAGTCGATGGCCTCGTGCCCCAGGTGATCGCCCGGGGTAGTCTGTCCCTTGGCAAGGAACCTGACTTGGTCGCCCGAGAAATTCTCCAGGAATGTGGCAGCCACGGTGACTTCACCGCGACATTGTTCAGTGTCCTTGGGCATAACTCTCTGAATCAGCCTCGTAAAGTAGCTCTCCCCTTCGCTACTTGTGAGGAAATCGGCGAGCCTTTCGCTAATCTCTCCATACATGAAGTATCTTTCCACATTCATGATAGGATTGTGCAAACCATATTTGGGGCATTTTGCTAGGGATTGAACGAAAGGTCCCAATTCCTCTTCGCTGGTGTCCGGCATCTGGATGAATGGTTCGCCTGATATCGGGTCTACGACTTCCCTATACTTGTTGGCTCCTACCCACTTCCCGTCGATGAAATTCATCAGACGAGCAGGCTTGGCTTCCGAGATTTCATCAGGTTGCCAGGGGAAGATATCATCTAGCGTCGCTGTTGTAACTCTGTTCATGTGTTGCTACACCTCATTTCTGTTTTGATTCTTGCTTCTATGGCAGGTTTGTCCGGGGCCCACTCTTCGGCATGCTACAAACAGGGATTCGTTGGGCGAGAGAATATGGAAGTCTACGGTCATCGGGCACTTGGCCAGGATACCCGTCAGTTGCCCTCTCAGTTGTCCTCCTAATGGCCGCTCCCACGGACCGGTCAAGTAGTCTGGCGACCCGTTAACGGCATCAGAATACTATCTATTTCCTCAGTCTTTGTCAAACTGTTGGTTCCGCTGCATCGCTGGGTGCATTGGTCGTCAGCGCTGACTAGTGAATATAAACCTCGCAGCGGCAGTCCCCGTTGTAGGTTCTCAGGAGACGTCTCCCTAGTTCGATCTGCCAGGTGTCTGTTGCTGACACGAGTCATCAGGGCAATAGTCAATTGGTGACGGAGAGTGGTCGTCTGTAAGGACATGCGGCGTCAACAAATGCCTGGGTGGACAATTCGGGGAGGATGTGCTAGGTTTTCGTCTGCACAATAACACCAGGCTTAGTACCGCATTGGGCTCGTGTCAAAAACATGATAAAGATTTCTCGGCGCATCGATGGAAGAAATACTGCCAAGCCTCTATAGAATTGAAGTTCCGCTGCCCGGAAGCCCGCTGAAAGCCACCAACTCTTACGTTGTGAAGGGGACAGAGCGGTCTTTGGTTATTGATACTGGATGGAATCGAGAAGACTGCATGGAGGCACTGGTTTCCGGCTTAAACGAATGTGGCGTGGACTTAAAGCAAGCCGATTTCTTCATCACCCATATGCATGCCGACCACTCAGGTTTAGTGTCAACTCTGGCCGGAGAAGGGGCGAGAATCTACTTTGGGCGGGCAGATGCGGAAATTATTAGATCTAGTACGCCTGAGCATTGGGGAAAGTTGATTGATTCGGGTCGAAAATACGGCTTTCCTGGAGAGGAGTTGGAAAAGGCTGTTGGAAGCCACCCTGGTCGCAGATATAGCCCGAATACCTCTTTGAGTTTTAGTGTCTTAAAGGACGGTGATGAGATAAGGATCGGGGATTACCTTTTTGAATGCATTGAGACGCCAGGGCACACTGCGGGTCACATTTGTCTTTACGAGCCCGGCAAGAAAATATTCATGTGTGGGGACCATATCCTCGGTGACATAACCCCGAATATCACCCTTTCCGTCGAAGAACGGAATCCGTTAAAAGAATATCTGATGAGCCTGGACAAAGTCTATGATTTGGACGTTGAACTCGTATTGCCCGGTCATAGGAATATCTTCAGGAATCAGAAGGAGAGGATTCGGGAACTGAAGCAGCATCATCAAGCAAGACTCGCTGAGGTCATCTTTATTCTGGGCAAAGGTAAGCAAAACGCCTACCAGATTGCATCGCAAATGACCTGGGATATAGGTTTCAAGTCTTGGGATTTATTTCCTCCGCCACAGAAGTTGTTTGCTTTTGGAGAGGCTATGGCTCATCTGAAATATCTTGAGGAGGAAGGGAAAGTGGGATTGGGCATGGAGAAGCAGGGGATTGTATTTTTCATCACGCAGAATAGGAAGGAGACAAACAAATGGCAGACGCTTACGTAGTCTTAGCTGGGAAGCTTGGTTACGCTGAATCGGAGAGACTCAGGAAGTTGCTCAAGAGACTTATGGATAAGGAGGAAGCGGAGATAGTAGCTTCTCTTCCCTGTTCCGCGGCTGAGCTCGGCCAGAAGCTGGGCAAGAAAGAAGAAAAGGTGAACGAAATGCTCAAGGGGCTGTTTGAGAAAGGGGTCGTCTTCATGACTTCCAAGGGCTATCAATTTGCCAGGGATATTTTTCAGCTTCATGATGCCACGGCCTGTGATGTGAGGTCGGACAAGGTGTGGGGACGTGAGCTCCTTGATCTCTGGGAGGATTTCTGCCAGGCGGAATGGTACGCTGACTGGGCGAAGCTAGTCGAGACATGGGAAATGCCTCTGTGGAGGGTAGTTCCGGCCAGAAAAGCTATCTCGAAAGGAACGAAACTACTTCCGTCTGAGGATGTGGAGGCCATCCTTGATAAGGCCACCAAGTTTGCTCTGGCGAACTGTTCTTGTCGGAGAATAGCCACAAGGTGTGACTTCCCCGGCTGATGTTTGTCTGCAAGTGAACCGAGCAGCAGAATATGCCATAACTAGAGGGTCCGGTAAGGAACTGACCAGGGATGAAGCGATGGAGATTATGGATGTTGCGGAGGAGGCCGGTCTTATACACAGTGTGTTCAACGGTTCTGCCGTTACCAATGTGATCTGCAATTGCTGTGCCGACTGTTGTATCTTCTACTATCCTCTTACTAAGCATGGCGTCCTCGAGAAAGGAGTGGCTAAGAGCAGATTTCAGGCAGAGGTGGATAAAGAAACTTGCGAAGGGTGTCAAACTTGTGTGGAGAGGTGCCCTTTTGAAGCAGTTGAAATGGTGAAAATCCCAGGGGAAAAGAAGCTCAAGGCACAGGTAATTCTAGAAAAGTGTTTTGGTTGTGGAGTCTGTGCCGTGGGATGCGAGTCGGAAGCCATCAGGCTCATAGCAGTGAGGCCTCCTGAATACATCCCGGTCTAAGGCTGAGAGCCTTCAAAATCTGTTTCGGGAAAAGCTCTACCAGAGTGCTATGCGTTCTTCGTATTGTTAGCGGATATCAAACGGCTGAAACGGTGGTCTGTGTCATTGTCTAGATGGCTCCGGCTGTACACGCGAGAGGTTTGCGGAGGATAATATGTCAACCGGATGGCTCTCGTGTGGTCTTATGGATGCCCCAGACGTTACAGCCGGAGGTCAGCCTTGTGACAGGTCTCTAAGAAAGCGACAAGGAGGTCGATCGCGGCCTCGATGTCCTCTTTGTGAGCCGTCTCTACCACGGTGTGAACGTAACGGGTGGGAATGGAAATGGTGACCACCGCTACACCCTCCCGGGCTGGCTGGATTGCTCCGGCATCAGTACCACCCCGCGGCAGTATCTCAAGCTGATATGGAATCTTTCGCTCTTCCGCTAGGTTCACCAAGAATTGCACAAGCCCAGGATGAGAGATGGACGCCGAATCCTTTACCTTGATAGCTACACCCTTGCCGAGGCGCGTTACCTGCTCATGAGCTGGCACGCTCGGTATATCGCAAGCAATGGTCACATCCAGTGCCACTCCGATGTCCGGGGCAATCGCGAACGCAGACGTCCGCGCTCCCCGAAGCCCCACCTCCTCCTGGACCGTGGCTATGAAGTAGATGTCAGCTTTGTGTTTTCCCAACCTTCTCACTGCCTCAATCCCTACATACACGCCCAATCGGTCATCAAGTGCCTTGCCTGTGACGAGGTTTCCCACGTCAGCGAATGTCTGCACAAGGGTCACGGGATCGCCAACGTGGACCTGCTCTTTGGCTTCCTTGCCGGAGAGACCAATATCGACGAACAAGTCCTTCATTTCGGGTGTCTTTTTGCGCTCTTCCTCCGTGAGGACGTGGACTGGTTTGGTACCGATCAGCCCGTACGTGGCACCACCTCTGGCATGGATGGCCACCCGCTGGGCAATTAGAGTGCGAGGGTCGAACCCACCTACTGGGTCGATGCGCAGAAACCCTGTTTCCTCGTCCACGTGAGACACGAGGAATCCAATCTCATCCATGTGCGCCGCCACCGCCACCTTCGGGCTGGCACCCTTCTTGTGGGCAATGACGTTCCCGAGGCGGTCCACACTGATCTCGTCCACATGGCCAGTCAATGCCTTCCGGACGATGACACGCATCGCCTCCTCTCTCCCAGCGATTCCCGGGGTCTCAGAGAGTCTTTTCAGTAATTCCATGTTCTCCTCCTCTTTTGTGGCAGGGCGTGTGGAGCTGTGATACTGGGGAACCGTGCCACAAAACTCATGATTAATCAGAGTTTGGCATCATACCATAAATTGGCCACGATCCGGACCTCAAATACATAAATACTGTTGCCTATGCTTGGTTTCCTCGGAGATTATAGCAAGGATGGAGGGATTCCTCTACTCATAATGCTCCCGGTGCCGGTCACTTGAGGAAGTCGGAGGGAGCCTGCTTCACACATCGGATTCAGATCGAAGGAATACGAACGGGAAAGTCTATGGATCTTTCCATCTTCGAACCTCAACGAAGAAAAGGAGCACGTCTCTAGTTCAGATCGTAACAGGGGCCTTGACTAAGGCGAAGCGTCTTATTGTGTTATAATCGCTGGCGGGAAATTCAGAGAGGGAGAAATCGAGTGCCTGAAGCAAAAATTGGGGTCATTGGCGGAAGCGGGCTATATAAGATGGAGGGGATGACAGGGGTGGAGAAGGTGAAGGTTAGCACGCCCTTTGGCGACCCGAGCGACGCTATTGTCCTGGGTACCCTGAAAGGGATAAGGGTTGCCTTTCTTCCCAGGCACGGCGAAGGACATCGAATAAGTCCCAGCGAACTACCGGCGAAGGCTAATATCTATGCGTTGAAGTCTCTGGGAGTGGAAAGAATTATCTCTGTAAGCGCCGTGGGTAGTCTCGAGGAGAGGATAAAGCCTCTGGACATAGTGATTCCTGACCAATTGATTGATGCCACCAAAGGCAGGGCCAGCACCTTTTTCACCGATGGAATAGTAGGGCATGTCTCTCTCGCAGAACCTTTCTGCCCTGTTTTGAGTCAACTCTCATTCGAGGCAAGCGCTAAAGTTGGGGTCAAGGTGCACAAAGGCGGTACTTATCTGGTCGTGGAAGGTCCGCAGTTCTCCACCAAGGCTGAGTCCCAACTTTATCGCTCTTGGGGTGCTAATATTATCGGGATGACAGCTTTGCCTGAAGCTAAGTTGGCCCGAGAGGCGGAGATATGCTATGCCACGCTGGCCATTGTCACCGATCATGATTGCTGGCACCCGAGCTATGAATCGGTGACCACAGACATGATTTTGACAAACCTGCGGAAAGGTATCGAGACTGTTAGGAAGATCTTGAAGCTGCTACTACCTTCCATACCACAAGAACGAGATTGTGCCTGTGCCAGCGCGCTCAAGTATGCTATAGCCACTGACAGGGAATGCATACCGAAGGAAAAGAGGAGGCAACTGGGGCTGCTAATTGGCAAGTATCTAGGTGAAGAGAAAGATGTCAGCCAAGCTTGAGTTTGGATGTCTGCCTACTGCTATCGGCAGCATGCCTCATACAGATCCGCGCGAGGCTTGCTCCGTTATTATGAAATATCTTCCTGACCTCCCGTTCTGGCCGCAATTGCCCAAGCGCTCCCCAAAGGAGAACATGATTATCCAATTCAGCGAAGGTTTTCCTGGGGTGGTTGTAAATGGGGACAGAATTCATATCGAGCCGTCGGCTAATTTTGAAAGCGAGCTGGAGCAAATCTATATTGATTGTGAACAAGGCAATGTCCGTAGATATGGCATTTCGAGGGAATACGCTGCCGGGCTTCATGCTTTCCTCTCCAAAGCAACGGGCAGCAAAATAGTCAAGGGGCAGGTCACAGGTCCTGTCACCTGGGGCCTGGCGGTCACCCGTCAGGACGGTCTGGGCATTCTCTATGACGACACTTTGGCGGAAGCCGCAGCCAAGTTCCTGCGGCTAAAGGCTTCCTGGCAGGAAAACATCTTGAAGGAAATATCGCCTAACCCTATTATCTTTGTTGACGAGCCCTATCTCGTCTCTTTGGGCTCGGTGTTTACTCCTATTCCTGAAGAAAGAGTGCCTGTTCTGCTTGAAGAGGTGCTCAAGGGAATTAAGGGAATAAAGGGATTGCATTGCTGCGGGAACACTAACTGGTCAGTTCTTCTGGACACCACAACCGATATTCTCAGCTTTGATGCCTACAATTACGCCTCTTCCCTGAGCACTCACAGCGATAAGGTGAAATCATTTCTCGAACGTGGTGGCAACATTGCCTGGGGCATAGTCCCGAACGAAGAGGAGGCTTTAGTTAAAGAGTCTTTGCCCAGTCTTCGCGACCGCCTTGAGGAAGCTATGGCTCCATTCACCAGAAATGGCGTTAAGTTCAAGCAGATTATAGCTCAAGGGCTGATAACCCCTTCTTGTACCCTGGCAAGCTTGTCACTGGAAGCAGCCAACCAGGCTCTGGAATTAACAGCTAAGTTGTCCCATGACTTAAGAAGCCGATATGTGGCCTGACCTAACGGAATACTTGGCCCTCAAGTTGTGTCTCTCAAGAGCACAGCCTATTGTTTTGGAGAGTCTCCTTCCAAAGCCCTTATTTTGTTCACCCTTGGTATGTGTCGGCCGCCTTCAAATTCCGTGACCAGGAAAGTCTTGACGATTTCCAAAGCTGACTCGGCACCTATATCCTCTGCTCTAAGACACAGGATGTTGGCATCATTGTGCTGGCGCGCTCGTTGCGCTGAAAACGAATTGCAGCATAAAGCCGCCCTTATACCTTTTATTTTATTGGCTGCTATGCTCATGCCTATGCCGGTGTCGCATATTAGAATACCCTGGTGAAAATCGCCCGATGCCACTGCCTCCCCGACTTTCTGGGCAATGTCAGGGTAATCCACAGGGTCGGTGCTGTAGCAGCCAAAGTCTTGGCAGGTATAGCCCGAGTTTTGCAGGAAGGACATGATAGGCTTCTTCAGACCAAGACCACGGTGGTCACAGCCCATAGCGATGCGACTCACTTTGCCTCCAAGTATTCCTTGTAAGCTTTGGCAATTTCATATGATGGGATGACGCCCTGACGCAAAACTACCGGCGGTTCAAGGGTAATGTCTACTATTGTAGATTCCTTGCCGCCGGGACATTGGCCTCCATTGATAATAAGGTCGATTTTTCCCCCCAACTGTTGTTCAACTTCCTCGGCGGTTAGGGCAGCCGATTGGCCACTAACATTGGCGCTGGTTCCGATCAGGGGATTCCCCAAATTTTGAATGAGAGCCTGACAGACAGGGTGGTTAGGAATGCGTACCGCTATCGTGGGTCTTGAGGCTAGATAGGCAGGCACCGAATCCTTTCTTGACAAAACCAGGGTTAGCCCGCCGGGCCAAAACCGCCTCGCCAAAAACCAGGCAATTTCCGGTATTGGCTCGGCCAGAGCAGTCAATTGCTTCACATCAGCGATAAGCAATGGTAGTTGCTGGTACCTGGGCCGGTTCTTTATCTCGTAAACCCTTTCCACGGCTGTGGGATTGAAAGCATCAGCTCCCAGGCCATAGACAGTATCGGTCGGGAAGGCAATCACGCCGCCCTTTCGGAGGATTTTTGCCCCGTTCTTGATTTCTCGTTGTGAAACACCCATCTTCGTCTTAGTATTAGTATAGCATGGTGCCTGTCCAGTTCAGAACTCCCCCTTTTTTTGCATTCGAAAATCTGGAAGGCTTTAGCCACCAGTGGCAGCATTGCCAGGCCAGGAAAAGACATAGCTGTCCCTGTTGATAATAGTTCGGGATAGTGATAAGCTAAATGCGTCCGCCGCCGTAAGTCTGTAATGAAGAAGAAGGTAGAAAGCCACAGAATCGCCGCCAGCGATGATATCGAAGTCTCCACTTATCTGGGGCTCGCCAAAGAGTTGCGCGGTGAGCAACCTGTAGTTGAGCCCAAGCTACCTCCAAGCGATCGTGAGACTATAGTGGTGCTCGACTTCGGGTCTCAATATAGCATGCTCATTGCCCGGCGCGTCCGGGAATGCCATGTCTACTGTGAGCTTGTGCCTTACGATACACCTTGGGAAAAGATAGCTGCCCTCAACCCGCGCGGATTTATCCTCTCAGGAGGTCCGGCTAGCGTTTATGACTCTGGGGCCCCTTTGCCCTTACCATATATTTATGAGAGCCGTCTACCTGTAATGGGAATTTGCTATGGGATGTTTGCTATCGCTTCTCACTTAGGCGGTCAGGTAACGCGGGGAACAAAGCGCGAATACGGACACACAATCCTGCACATGAGTGCTGAAGACTGTCCTCTCTTTGCCGGCCTTCCGTCATCTTTGCCCGTGTGGATGAGCCATGGTGACCAGGTAATAGAATTGCCTCCCGGCTTCAAAACCCTGGCTTATACTGAAAACTCGCCATTCGCTGTTATGGGCAAAGATAATAGTATCTACGGACTCCAGTTTCACCCCGAAGTAGTGCATACAGCCCACGGAAAGGCCATATTCCAGAATTTTGTGCTTCAAATATGCGGCTGCCAGGGGAACTGGACGCCGGCTAGTTTCATAGCTGGAAGCGTAGACAAGGTTCGAGAGCAAGTGGGCGGTGGACGAGTGGTCTGCGCTCTTTCTGGAGGCGTTGATTCGGCAGTGACTGCTACCCTCATTGACCGCGCCATTGGCAACAAGTTGACTTGCATCTTTATCAACAATGGCTTATTGCGTCGGGATGAACCTGAGAGGGTGCTTAATACCTTCAAGCGTAACCTGAAGATGGATATAGTTTACGTAGATGCTACCGACAGATTTCTGGAACGACTCAAAGGTGTCAGCGATCCGGAACAGAAGCGACACCTGATAGGAAATGAGTTCATCCAGATCTTCGAAGAAGAAGCGGCCAAATTAGGCAAGATTGATTTTCTGGCTCAGGGCACTCTTTACCCCGATGTCATTGAAAGTACCTCCACAGATACCAAAGCTGCTGCCAAGATAAAGAGCCATCATAATGTCGGCGGGTTACCGGCCGAAATGAATTTCACTCTTATCGAGCCACTAAGGTATTTGTTTAAGGATGAAGTTCGACAAGTGGGGTTAGCTCTAGGTCTGCCCGAAGATATGGTCTGGCGGCAGCCTTTCCCCGGACCGGGCTTATCCATTCGTATCATTGGTGAAGTAACCAGGGAGAAGCTAGAGATACTCAGGGCTGCTGATTGGATTCTGATGAGTGAAATCAAAAAAGCCAAGCTTTATCGCCAGCTTTGGCAAAGTTTTGCTGTACTTACTGATGTCAAGAGCGTTGGCGTCATGGGCGACTACAGGACTTATGGTTACCTGGTGGCTGTCAGAGCAGTAACCAGTGAAGATGCTATGACTGCTGATTGGGCTCGCCTGCCCCACGACCTTCTCGCTACTATATCTGACCGCATGGTTAATGAAATTCCCAGCGTAAACAGAGTAGTCTATGACATCACCAGCAAGCCGCCGGCAACTATAGAATGGGAGTGACTGTCAAAGGAGGGGAAAAAATGAGTTGTTCTCCTGAAGAAAGGGACGATGAACAGCTAGCCGTCATAGACGATTTAGAGATGCTCCGCGAGGACTTGATAGGTGAGTTGCAGGCCATTAACCAGTATGAAGACCATATATTGATTCTGGATGATGAAGAAGCCGTGACTACACTGGGACATATTATCGAAGAAAAAAAGAAGCATGTCGCAGAGTTGCTGAGACTAATTCAAAATCTCGACCTCGTTCAGGCCGAGAAATTCAAGGAGATTTTATAACGCTATGTCACACAGAGTGAAGCTAAAAGGGGTGAGGAAGAATAGGGGCAAGCATAAAAAGAAGAAGAGACAGGTAGTCTCCGAACCTACGATTAGCCGTTCTTAATGGTGGTCTTTGTTGTCTACTTCCAGTGCTGTCTTTCCGAGGGCTGGCATTGAAGAATCTGAAGAGCGAGGATTCAGTAAGGAAGGGAGATGCCATATTGTCCTCAGTGTCGGGATGAATTTCAGGACTGGGTGAGGGTCTGTCCGGACTGCAAGGTCACTCTCATAGGGGAACTACCTCCTCCGCCTAAACATGAGGGGACAGATGAGCCGCTGGTTTATGTTGCCACCGCACCTAATGAATCGGTGGCCAATATGTGGTCAGGAATTTTGGAAGAGCATGGGGTTCGCTGCGTACTGAAAGGTGCGAATCTTCGAGCAGCCATGTATCATTTTACTTGTAACATGACATGCCAAATTCATGTGTTGGCATCGCAGGCTGAGCGGGCAAAAGAGATATTAGCTCCCTTTCTGGAGACTGATGCGTGAGAGTGAACTTGAAGATACTGGTCGTTGGTGGTGGAGGCAGGGAACACACCTTGGTCTGGAAAATTGCCCAGAGTCCCAGGGTGGCGAGAGTTTTCGCAGCCCCGGGGAATGCCGGCACAGCTACCATCGCAGAGAATCTGAGTCTGCGTCCCACCGATGTAGAAGGGCTGGGCAAGGCGGCAAAGGAAAAAGGCGTTGACCTTGTCGTCGTCGGCCCAGAGGCCCCGTTAGCTTCAGGCATAGTGGATCACTTCAACAGGTTGGGCATTGCCATTTTTGGTCCCACCAAAGCCGCCACCCAGATAGAATCAAGCAAGGTTTTTGCCCGAAATCTGATGGAAAAATATGGCGTCCCCTGTCCTAAGGGCGGCGTTTTCTCTTCTTACTCTGAGGCTCGTGAGTACCTTCGAAAGCAGCGCCTACCTGTTGTCATCAAGGCCGATGGACTGGCGGCTGGCAAAGGTGTCATTATAGCCAATTCTCTTTCGGAAGCCGATAAAGCTCTCAGCGACATCATGGAAGCCAGGGTTTTCGGCTCTGCGGGAGATAGGGTGGTAATTGACGAGTATCTTAGCGGGTGGGAGGTCAGTCTCATAGCTTTCACTGATGGCAAGGTAGTCTCACCTATGGTGCCAGCCTGCGACTATAAGAAAATCGGGGAGGGCGACCAGGGTCCCAACACCGGTGGCATGGGAAGTTACAGCCCGCCCGGGTTTTTCTCCGCCCAGATGACGGAAAAGGTAACCAAGGACATTTTGTTGCCGACTGTGAAGGCCATGGCTAAAGAAGGCCTGCCTTACAAAGGGGTGCTCTATGCGGGGTTGATGATTGTCGATGGAAAGCCTGTGGTGCTGGAATTTAATGCTCGTTTTGGCGACCCCGAAACCCAGGTCATTCTGCCTCTTCTCAAGAGTGATCTGGTAGATATACTTATGGCAGTAGTCCAGGGCAACCTCGACCGGTTGAAGATAGGGTGGAGCCCGGAGGCCTGCGTAGGTGTAGTTATGGCTTCGGGTGGTTATCCTGGCAGCTACAAAACCGGCTTTCCCATAGAAGGGATGGGAAATACTGATAAAGATGTGCTGGTCTTCCATGCCGGAACCAGGGTGGGAAGTGATGGCGTGATTTACACCGACGGCGGGCGAGCGCTTACCGTAGCGGGCGTAGGCCGGGACATGGCCGAAGCTCGGGAAAAGGTTTACCGCAACATCCGTAATATCTATTTCGAAGACCGTTACTATCGCAAAGATATTGCTTTGAGAGAGATAGATAGGATAAAATCTGAGTCCTAAGGGAAAACCAAAGTGCAAAAGTGAAAATGCAAAATGACAGGTCAAAATTCAAAAGTCAGTTTAGCAAAGCCTTTTCTGCATTTTGCACTGTAATTTCTATCTTTTGTCTTTGATTTTTGATATTTGTGGAGGGTTTGCGTGGCGATGGCATTAGTAGGCGTAGTCATAGGGAGCAAAACAGACACTGAACTAATACAACCGGCGCTGGACATGCTGAAGCAACTGGGCATTGATTACGAGCTTTCTATTATCTCAGCTCACAGGAAACCCGAAAAGGCAAGAGAGTATGGACTGGAGGCGGAGAAGAGGGGGCTCAAAGTGATCATCGCCGGCGCTGGTTATGCTGCGCACCTTCCCGGTGTCTTAGCTAGCTGGACGACCTTGCCCGTAATCGGTGTGCCCTTGCCCACGAGTGAGCTCAAGGGCGTGGATGCTTTGCTCTCTATAAGCCAGATGCCCGGAGGAGTGCCGGTAGCGTGTGTGGGTATCGGGCCGAGTGGGGCAAAGAACGCTGCCTTGCTGGCCGCCCAATTTTTGGGCGCCGAGCATGAAGAGATAAGAGAAGCCTATCGCAAATATAAACAAGAATTAGCAAGGGGATAATATGATCGAACGGTACTCCAGGCCTCAGATGAAGAAAATCTGGTCTGAGCAAAGTAAGTTTGACCAGTGGCTCAAGGTAGAAATAGCTGTTTGTGAAGCCTGGGCTCAGTTAGGGGAAATTCCCCGAAAAGACTTAGTCAAAATAAGAAAAGCCAGCTACAGCTTGAATAACATCGCCAAGTTTCTGAAGGTGACCCACCATGACATGACTGCCTTTCTCAAAGCGGTGGCTGAAAGCTTGGGTAAAGAATCACGCTTCGTACATCTTGGTCTCACCTCTTCGGACGTTATGGATACAGCCCTTGCTCTGCAATTGACCCAGGCGGTGGACATCCTGGCCAAGGATATAGCCGAGCTTATATCCGTTCTGGAGAGCAAAGCTGTGGAGCACAAACATACGATCATGATAGGGCGCACTCATGGCGTTCACGCTGAGCCAACTACCTTCGGGCTAAAAATGGCCTTATGGACTGAGGAAATGAAGCGCAATGCTCAAAGGCTAGGTGAAGCCAGGGAAAATATATCGGTGGGCAAAATATCGGGGGCAGTGGGGACTTATGCCACTGTGCCTCCTCAGGTTGAAAAAATAGCCTGTGGCAGGTTAGGGCTTACACCGGCTCCTATATCGAGTCAGATAATCCAGCGGGACCGCCATGCCCAGTTTGTTACCACTTTGGCTATTATCGCTAGCTCCCTGGAGAAATTTGCCACCGAGATCAGGGCTCTACAGCGAACAGAAATCAGAGAAGTTGAAGAGCCTTTTGAAGCGGAACAGACAGGCTCCTCGGCGATGCCCCACAAGAGAAATCCCGAGCTTTGTGAGCGTGTCTGCGGTCTGTCCAGATTAGTAAGAGGCCATGCTTTGACTTCTCTGGAAAACGTCGCCTTATGGCACGAACGTGACATCAGTCACTCCTCCGCAGAGCGAATTATCCTGCCCGACTCCTGTCTAGCACTGGATTACATGCTATCTATATTCACCTCCACGATGAAAGGGCTCAAGGTTTATCCGGAGAATATGCGTCGTAACATAGAGCTTACCCAGGGGGTCATCTTTTCTCAGAGGGTGCTCCTAGCTTTGATAGATAAAGGTCTGATACGGGAACAGGCTTATAAACTAGTGCAAGACAACGCCATGAAGGCCTGGGAGAAAAGGAAAAGCTTTCTGAGCTTGCTTGAAGCAGACAGGCGGATAACTGCTCGTTTGACCAAATTGGAACTGAATTCTCTTTTCGACTATACTTATTATCTGAAATACGTAGATGACGTCTTTAGACGATTAGGACTAGCCAAAGCCAGGCAAGGAAGAAAAGCGGGCAAAGCTGGGTGACTCAAACTGGCTCCCAGGGTGGTGTAAGTAAGGGGCATTGGCTTCGAGTTTTCTGCGCTAGCGCATATCGGAGAGAAACAAAAGAATGAAGACTGCGAAAGAATATCTTGATAGCATCAGGGAAATGCATTTCGAGCTCTACATGTTTGGAGAGCGAGTTACCAACCATTCGGACAATCCTATTATAAGACCGACGAGGAATTGTATTGCCGCCACTTATGAACTTGCTGAGGAGTCCAAATTCCCGCAATACCATAATGTTATGACAGCCACCTCTCATCTAACAGGAAAGAAGATAAATCGTTTTTGTCACATTCATCAGAGTACCGAAGACCTGGTGAACAAGTCAAAAATGGGTAGAGGACTGGGTGCTTATACCGGTTCCTGCTTTCAGCGCTGCGTTGGTATGGACGCCTTGAATACTCTGTCGATAGTGACCTACGACATTGATCAGAAGCATGGGACCGAATACAACAAGCGTTTCCTGAAATACTTGAGATACGTACAGGATGAGGACCTGGTCTGTTGTGGTGCCATGACGGATCCCAAGGGTGACAGAAGTCTTCGTCCGTCTGAGCAAGCCGATATTGACCAGTACTTGCACGTAGTGAAAGAGAAGCCGGATGGTATTGTAGTTCGTGGCGCCAAGTTGCACCAGACAGGAGCTGTAAATTCACATGAAATCATTTGCATGCCGACCAGGGCTATGCGGGAAGAAGATAAAGAGTACGCTGTTTCTTTTGCCTTACCCAGCGACACCCAGGGAATCATATATATCTATGGAAGACAGCCGTGTGACACGAGAAAGATAGATAGCCCGAATATGGATGTTGGCAACATTCTTTACGGAGGACAGGAATGTATGGTCGTTTTTGACGACGTGTTTGTTCCCTGGGAACGGGTCTTCATGTACAAGGAATATGACTTTAGCGGCGACCTGGTAGAGAAGTTTTCTGCTTATCACCGCCAGAGTTATGCCTGCAAGTCGGGCATGGGCGATGTGCTGATTGGCGCCAGTCAACTAATTGCTGAATACCAGGGCACTGCCAAAGCCTCCCATATCAAGGACAAAATCATTGATATGATTCAGCTCAATGAGACCCTGATGTCTTGCAGTCTTGCCTGTGCTTATGAAGGTCGCAGAGAGCCTTCTGGGACTTACCTTGTAGACCTGCTGAGAGCCAATGTGTCCAAGCTAAATGTGACTAAATTTCCTTATGAAATAGCCAGACTGGCCCAGGATATCGCCGGCGGCCTAATAGTAACCATGCCTTCTGAAAAAGACCTTAAGCATCCCAAGATAGGCAAGCATGTTGCCAAGTATTTGAAGGGTGTTGATGGTACTGCGGTGGAAAATCGCGTTCGCGTACTACGGCTGATTGAGAATATCACGGCGGGTTTGGGGGCCGCGTGCTATTTGGCGGAGTCCATGCATGGTGCTGGGTCACCTATGGCTCAGAGAATTATGATTGGCAGACAGTCCAATATAGACCGAATGAAGAACAGTGCCAAGAAGGTGTGTGGCATTGAATCTTAGTTGCCTGGTTCAAGAAGAAGCGACTTCTTAGACTATTGCTGAGAACATCACATTCTGGGCTGAGGAAACTATGAATAGGAGCCCAACAGTCTTAATGAATAGCAAGTTACCTCTGCCTTTGCTCCGGCGCGGCAAGGTAAGGGATGTCTATGATTTAGGCGATAGACTACTCATCGTGTCCACCGACCGCATCTCTGCCTTTGATGTTGTCCTGCCCTGCGGCATCCCTGACAAAGGAAAGGTTCTCAACCAGCTTTCTGCCTTCTGGTTCAAGAAAACGGCCCATATCCTGCCTAGCCACCTTATGAAGGTGATTGATAGAGAGGATACACTTCAGCATGCCCTTTCTAAGCTGACGGCTGACAGCTATCAGCTAGAAGCTTTGGATTCTCTTGTCGGCCGCTCTATGCTTGTCGCTAAAGCCGAGCGCATACCTGTAGAATGTGTTGTTCGGGGCTATCTATCCGGCTCGGCCTGGGCGGAGTACAAAGAGACTGGAAGAGTTGGCAATATCAGCTTGTCCCAGGGAATGAAGGAAAGCCAGGAATTGTCCCAACCTATCTTTACCCCCACGACTAAGAGTGACACAGAGCATGACCGCCCTTTAACCGGTCAAGATATAGAAGACATGGGTATTGAAGACATATTTCAGGAACTGGAACAAAAAAGCCTGCTTATCTATGGCTATGCTCGAGATTACGCCAGGCATCGGGGCATAATAATTGCCGACACCAAGTTCGAGTTTGGCTTCATCAATGGTCACTTGGCCCTTATTGACGAGTTACTGACGCCAGATTCAAGTCGCTTCTGGGATGCCAGCCAATATGAGATTGGCCATTCGCAGCCTAGCTTCGATAAACAGCCAGTCCGCGATTGGCTGGCAGATTCAGGATGGGATAAGAAATCGCCAGCGCCAATGTTGCCGCGGGAAGTAATCGATAGAACATCGAAGAGGTATCGTGATGTGTATAGCAAGTTGACCGGGGATGTTCTCGGAGAAACATAAGACGGAGATTCTCAAGTGACGCAAGGCTAACCTAGACAGGCTGCTTTATTGCGTATCACATCCTCATCCAGCCAACACCTTGACCAACCGCAACAAGTCGCTATCTAATTCCTTTCTTTTCTCCCAGGTTTCCCTGAGAGGAGTGAAGGCTATCTCTCCCTTCAGCTCCCCCACCATATAACCTGACATGCCCTTAGCCAGAGCATCCACAGCCGCCGCTCCTAACTTGCTGGCGAGGACTCGATCCCTGGCGGTGGGTGACCCGCCTCTCTGGACATGTCCCAGCACACAAATCCGATACTCCATTTTTAGTCTCTCCCATACTTGTTGAGCAATTGAAAACGCACCCCCTGCCTCATCTCCTTCGGCAACTATCACGATAGATGATTTCTTACCTCTCTCGAAGCTGCGCTTTATATTGAGGGAAAGCTGTTCTATTTTTGTTTCTATTTCCGGAATCAAGATATCTTCGGCTCCGCCGGCAATTCCTACCTCCAGTGCAATAAATCCCCTATTCCTGCCCATGACCTCGATGAAGAAGGGACGCGGAAGTGACCCCGCCGTATCTCTGATCTTATCTATGGCATCCAAGGCTGTATTTATGGCGGTATCGAAGCCAATAGTATAGTCGGTGCCATAGACATCATTATCTATCGTGCTGGGAACACTAATTATATTTACTTTTCCCGCTTCAGCTAGTTTTGTTGCACCGCGAAGGGTGCCGTCTCCGCCGATAGTTATCAGTCCCTCGATGTTTTGTCGTCGGAGAATCTCGTTTGCCTTCCTGACGCCGTCCTCGGTCTTCATCTCTTCGCAGCGAGCTGTTTCCAGGATGGTGCCTCCACGGTGGATAGTATTGGCTACCGACCTGCTGCCCAACTTGACGAAGTCCTCCTCCAGTATGCCGCAGTATCCTCGGCGAATTCCCACGACTTCCAGATTGTGGCTGACTCCACAGCGGACGACGGCCCTGATGCAGGCATTCATTCCCGGAGCATCACCGCCACTGGTTAGCACGCCCATCTTTTTCATAATACTCTCCTATTCTACCGTGATTTGTAGCTATCACGATAATACACCAGCAAGTATAGCTCTCTGAGCAGATCAGACTCGTTGTGCCTTATGATTTGCTGCAAATAGTTACCATCCCTTGTGTGAAGGAATCTCTGCCACAGCAAAGGAACATCTCTGCCGCTTATAACTGGCTCATTAAAATAGTGCTCCGCATGAGAAAACAGCTCGTCCAGCTTGGGCCACTTGAGGTAAAGCGCCTCGGCTTTTTCCTTCCAGGGCTGAAATAGGTCTATCCCTTCTATATCAATCCCTTTGGCTCGAAGAAACCCCTTCTCAAAGGAGAGATTGTAGGCGTAGAACGGCTTGGGGAGCGTCGGAACGAGTTCTGCAAGCTGACTGATGAACGGCACTTCTTCTTCCGAATTCCGACATATTATCCCAAGGCGACTCCCTTGAATGTAGCCAAAGAGCACCACTTCATCGTGGTCTGCATCAAGACCGGTGGTCTCCAGGTCAATCAGTGTTCCTTGCGGAATACCCAACATTAGCTCTCGGCTGTACGAGGTAATCATTCCCGCACCCTCTCCCTTCTTTATGCATATTATACAAGCCAGACTACGCCAAAGATAGCGTAATCCTGAACCTTGTCTTGCATCTGTTCATACAGGTGGTAGAGCGGCGTAAGGGACAACAAGAAGAGCGAGCTCCAAGTTTTGGAACTCGCTCCTGAATATCGCTATTCAGTTCGAATCACCCCTACTCTTCCACTTCAGCTTCCGGCTGAATTGCCGTTGCCCCATTTCTAGAGCCTTGCTTTACACGAAGAGCTCGGGGCTTCCAATTGCTCTCCAGCAATGCACCTCAGCTACCGAAGGCAATTCCCAGTTACGCTGCCTGCGAGCTCCCATCGGGAAACACCCATCGGAATGACCAAGCCTCTCTTCTTGTCATGCCCCACCTCCCTGCTAAAGTCATACCAATGGTCTAACAAGGTCAATCTCAATGGGATATTATACCATGTGGCAGATAAGTATGTCAAGAATTCGAGTGTGAGAGTACCAATAGCCGCTAGCCGGCACAGAGCGGCTCCGTTGGAGTCTCTTCAGATTGGAGGCGGCTTGCACCTCGCCCGGGCTAGTCGAGCCACCCCTGTTGTCGTGCCCTACACAGTGATCCGCGTGCCGGTTTTGCTCTGGAGTGCCGCTAGAGCGGTTTCAGGGAGAGTTATGATGACCTCTCGTTCCCGCCGCTGGTCAGGGTTCGCTTCTTCGAGAAACATTATGGCTGCCCGTATCTTTGGCTCCATGCTTCCCTTGCCAAATTGGCCCTCGTTCAGGAGTTTCTTTGCCTGAGCCACACTCAGGTTGTCCAGGGCCTTCTGGTGAGGTGTAGCGAAGTCTCGATATACATACTCGACTGCGGTAAGGATAAACAGAACATCAGCATCCACCTCGATAGCCAGGCGGGCTGAGGCGTAGTCCTTGTCAATTACGGCTTCAACACCGCGCAGATTGCGGTTATTCTCTCTGACGCCGGGGATGCCCCCACCTCCCACGGCCACTACTATCTCGCCCGCATCCAGCATACTTTTTATGATCCTCGCTTGCTGGAGGCTGACAGGCATGGGCGAAGCGACTACCCGCCTGTAGCCGCGGTCGCTGTCCTGGACAATATGCCAACCCTTCTCCTGCCGGAGCCGTGCCGCCTCACTCTCGGTGTAGAAGGGGCCGATTGGCTTGGACGGGCTGTGAAAGGCAGGGTCATTCCCGTCCACGACAACCTGACTTACCACCGTGGTGATGTTGTGCGGTGCCCCTGCCTCTCTCAAGCAGTTAGCCAGTGTGTTCTGAATCATATAACCCATGAAGCCCTCTGTAGCGGCTCCACAGATGTCCAGCGGCATGGCCGGCACCATATCCTGCGCCATCGTGCTGGCCAGAAGCAAGTTGCCCACCTGGGGTCCGTTCCCGTGAGTGATTACGATACGGCTGCCGCTGCTAAGCAGGCCCAGTAACTGTTCGGCGGTGCGCCGCAGGTTCACATATTGCTCCTCGATAGTTCCCTTCTGCCCTGCCCTGAGGATGCAGTTGCCACCAAGAGCGATGACAAAAGTCTTGATTCTGTCCCTGGTCATTGGTTTATCTTTCCCGGCGATGCGCCGTGAGAGGTACAGGTCGCTCCCTGGCTCGTTTCATTCTTGGAGCCTTGGGGGAGATTGTGAGCGTGTACAAACTCCGACAGTATGTCCTCTAGATTGGGCGTTCCCATATCCTGAAGCTCGTATGAAACTCTGGTATGTGGCTTTCTGATGTTAATGATTCGACTCAAGTCTATGGGCGTTGCCACCATCACCACATCACAGTCGACACTGTTGATAGTCGTCTCCAGATGATGCAGCTGACGTGTGCTGTACCCGATAGCCGGCAGGACTGGTCCAATATTTGGGTAGTTCCTGAAGGCTTCAGCGATGCTCTCGACGGCGTAGGGCCTGGGATCTACAAGTTCTGCTACGCCGCCTTGCCGGGCAGCGATAGTGCCCGCACCATACGCCATTCCTCCGTGCGTCAGCGTCGGTCCGTCCTCGATGACCAGGACTCTTCTGCCCTTAATAAGGTTCGGATCATCAACCTGAATCACCGACGCAGCATTGACCATGGTCGCATTGGGGTTCACGTTGGTAATGCTCTCCCGCACCTTCTGCACGTTCTCCGGAGCCGCGCTGTCGATTTTATTGATAACCACCACATCTGCCATTCGCAAGTTGATTTCCCCTGCGTAATACGAGACCTCATGGCCGGCACGGTGAGGATCGGCTACAGTTATCATCAAGTCGGACTGGAAAAACGGGAAATCGTTGTTTCCCCCGTCCCACACGATGACATCGCAACCTTCTGGATCCTTTTCGGCAGCCTTCAGAATGGCCAGGTAATCGGCGCCGGCATATACTATGGTTCCCCGTACCAGATGCGGCTCATACTCCTCTATCTCTTCAATGGTGCAGTTGTGTTTCTTCAAGTCGTCCAACTGGGCAAGGCGCTGCACCCTTTGCTTGAGCAGTTCGCCGTAGGGCATCGGATGGCGTACAGCGATGACTCTCAGTCTCTTCTTCTTTAGAAGCTCTATTACCCTCCTCGAAGTCTGGCTTTTGCCCGCGCCCGTCCTCACTGCACATATCGCGATAACAGGTTTGCTGCTCTTGAGCATTGTGTCCTTTGGGCCAAGCATCGTGTAAGTTGCGCCGGCCGCATTCACGATTGCACCGATATGCATCACGTGCGGGTAGGAGACGTCGCTATAGGCGAAGACACAGTCATCGACGTTCAGCTCTTTTATCAACCGCGGCAGTTCTTCTTCTGCATAGATCGGAATTCCCTCCGGATACAGTTCACCCGAGAGCTCAGGAGGATATTGCTTCCCAGAGATACCCGGGATTTGCTGGGAGCCAGTGAAGGCTACCACATTGTAACGTTTGTTGTTCCTGAAAAATACGTTGAAGTTGTGAAAGTCTCTGCCCGCTGAGCCTATGATGATGACATTTCTTCTTGCCACGACGATTTTTCTCCTTCAAGCTTCCTTATTCCATCTTCATGAATAAGCCAAGATATTAGCACATCCCGTCATTCTGTGAACAGCCAGACTTGCTAAGCACACTAACAGCGTCCAGTACGATAGCAGGGCGGGTGGTATTGCGGTATCGATTATGCTATACAGGTAGGCTATAGTTGACATAAAGCTCAGCAACCGACAGTGCTACTTGTAGTGGCGCGTCTGAGACCGAGTTCTGAGGGAGATACCTGAAGAAGTCAGAAGCTGCGAAGTGAAGTGTCTTTCCGTGGAGCAGTGATAGACACATGCCACTACCCCGCCTGTGACTTCTCCCGTCACCTGCTATGAAGCTCCTTTACATCATCCCTTGGTGAGGTTATTATATGCCGTGTTCGAGCGGGCCTGGTGTCCGCCCTAGCATCGAATTGAAGACAGCGAAACTGGCTCGCGGATAGAAGGAGGGATTCAAATGCTGAAGGGCAAGAGCGTTCTTCTAAGGCCGTTTAAGAGGTCGGATATCTCATATTTCTTGAAGTGGTTCAACGACCCGGAGGTAGTCCAGTATCTTGATATGTATCTGCCGATGACGGAAATGTCCGAGGAGAAATTCATCGAAGAATTGGGCACCACGAGGGCGAGAAGCGATGTTCTGTTAGTTATCGAAGTCATCGAAGGTGACTCCACTAAACCAATTGGCAACTGTGGTCTACACCAGATTAACCCGAAGGACCACGATGCCATTTTTGGAATCATCATAGGCGAAAAGGACTATTGGAGCAAAGGCTACGGTCTGGAGGCTGCCCGGCTGCTAATCAACTATGGCTTCCAGCAATTGAATCTACATCGCATTTCATCGGCTGCAGTTGCCTTCAACGAACGTAGCATTAAGCTTCACAGAAAACTCGGCTTTCAGGAAGAGGGCCGTCTGCGGCAAGCCATGTTCAAAAACGGGCAATATCATGACCGAGTGGAGTTCGGCATCCTTAGGGAGGAGTGGAAAGAGTTGCGATAATGAGGCCTGGTAAAAGAGGGTTACCAGAATAGTCTCCTTGCAAGGGAATGAATTTGGGTACGTTGATAGGCCAAATGAAAATGATTATAGCCGGAATTGTTTCATGCCTGAGGGGGCAACATATTGCAGTTCATCGGGCAAAACTTCCAACAAGGTATAGTCAGGGTCTTCCGGGCCGGACCAATGATTGCCAAAGAAACCAATCCGTCTTGCGATGCTGGTCTTTGTCTCTTTGTCTCTAATGATTTGAGCCTTTCCCAGTATCCGTATGCAGCAATCCTCGCCATTCTCATCGAATTGATAGGTAAACTCCACATTTGCGTTCTGCTCAATTTGTGTAACTTTGTTACTGGAAGTAGAAGTCACCATCCAGAACCTGCGATCCAAATATATCAGCGTCATTGGCCTTACTCTTGGTCGTGTCCCATCCATAGTGGCCAGTGCGACAAATTGAGTTTCCTTGAATTGATTGAATATTCGCCCTACTTCATCGCTTGTGTAAGTCATTTTTGTCCCTCTTCACATTTCTATCAGACTAATAACAAGGTCATTATAGATAGAGATACCAGCTAAATCAAGCTACGAATTATCTAACCTCCAATTTCATATACCGTTGAACAAACCTCGGCAGCGTAGCTTCCCGCTCGGGAGGCTTCTTGTTTCTTCTATCTATGTCTTTCCATGGGCGTGGGGATGATGAAATTAGCTGTCCCTGCTGCGGAGCAGGCATGGGCATGTACCACTGCCCCACCTGCGGCTTCTCCCGCCCCTTATTATGAAGCTCCTCTACATTCTCTCTCCCCTGAAACAAGCTTTGCCTCAAAAGTCTGGAATATTGGCTCGATGCCTAGCTCATAAATAGACTATGCAGTTGAGAAATGGAAAGTCGGAGACCGTAATCCAAGTAACCTTAAATCAGTTCTTAATCTACTAGACCAGTTAAGTAAGCGAAAAACGTATCCCAAAGAAAAAGCGTTATAATACAAACCGAGAGGGCTTTACTAAATTAAGCCAAGTTTCTTAAAGAATATTCTGTTTCTTTGTTCAGAATCTTTCAGTATCTTATCCCAAGCCAGGACTTCCATGTAAAGTCTATTGTTAACAAACCACTTGAAGTATCCTAAATCATCCGGCATGGGGGTAAAGTCCTTCTGCTTGAATAACCAGTCTTTAACTTTGGCAGTAAGGTCACAAATTAAATAGCCATAAAACGTGGTATTCACATTAACGTATATGTCACGACCTTCTTGCGTCTTATAATGGCCTTCTCTAATAGCTTCAACATATCGGATTATTTGCTCAATCGGGTCCTCTTCACTAGATGGATTTACGAAGTCATCACGTTGAGGCTGTTTAAATTCGAATATCGTAATTGGATTGCTCGCCTCATCCCCACTTCTATAAGCTATTCTTTTATTAAAGATTAGAAGGTCCGGTCTGTCTTTTCTCTTTTTATCTATAGTTTTGTCAGAGCTAATATATTCTGTGAAGTTCAGTTTTTCATCTAGAATCCAGAGATTATGGTCTACATAATCAATGCTTTCTGAATCAGTTTTTGTGGGGAAAATAATATCCTCAATATCTTTCTCTTTGTTGTATTTCCCATCATCCCTTATTTCTAACCGCGTCTTTAATAATTCCAAAACTATTTTCCTTAGAGCTACATAATGAGTTAAATCACTGATTCCTGCTTCCTGAATTGATTTAACTAACTCACTAGCCTTGGCAAACAATTCTGTTTTTGGGTTATCTATTATTTTCCCTAACTCAGACTTCGCCAAATTTTCTTTTTTAAGCTTCACTTGTTGTAAGGCAGATTCCATTGCCTGTTCATCTAACTCGGATGGTAGAGCTGACCAGTCCAAGTCTTTTAGGTAAGATTTGTACCACGGAGCCGATTCATCAATATACTTCTTGAATGTAGCTTGTCTTTTTTGTCTTCTAGACTGAACCTCCCCTTTAAACACCCTTTCAACGATATTCGCAGACTGTTTTTCAATGGCATACTGTGACAAAGGATAAACTATATCATTCCCTTCAGCCGGGAAGTTGAATCTCCCTCTATCGAAGGTAACATTATCATTGAGATATTTCCCCAAAACGTAGGCTATGATTATATAATTTCTACTCGTTTTACCATCCATCTCAAAAAACCCATCTTTGAATTCGGGGATGTATTTAGATAGTGATGTTTCTGTTACCTGCCTGCCATGAGCTGTTAGACAAAGTTTGCTCACTACAGTACCTGGATAAATTATTTTGTATATTTTAACTTCAAAATCATTAGATTGTTCTATTTGACCAGCTGTGAATCCTTTTAATGAAAAGAATTCGCTGTGAATGTGTTGTATTTCTCGATTATCCCCAATTAAATCATTGAGTATGATTTCATTATCATTTTCTTTAAACATTATTTTTGGGCATTTAAAGGTATCAGTATCTACGAAGAAAACTAGAATTCTCTCAAGTACTTTCTTAGCTATTTTCTTCAATTCTTTGTCATAATCGTGTTGTTTTAGCCCTTCCAAAAACAGTGTTGTTTTGGTATCAGAAGCCATTATTTCGTCGTCTGTTTCATTTTCGATAATGTCTTTTTTTGAGCCTAGACTAAACTTTCTCACGTGATATTTGCCATTACTCTTATATATGCTGCGGAATCTAACTTTGGTGAAATACTTTAGAAATACAAACCTTCCTAGCCCCTGCCCCCCTGTACTTATCTTATAATCAGTGCATAGCGTGTCAAAAGCTTCCCTATTGAGAAGGTTAAAACCAATGCCATTATCTTCTACAGTGAATCCTACGACATCTGGTAATGCACCATTATCAAGCGAAGCTTGGGGGATCCTTATAGGTGTGATAACAATCTTTCCGTCTAATCTTTTAGTTTCTAATATTGCTTCTATGGAATTCACTATAGCTTCTATGAGTGGGCTATAGACAGTGGTTCTCTCCTTTAACGTTGTATCAATAAATCTTGAAATATTGACATTCATTTCCTCCTCACCTCTTTTGTGTAATACGGATATTTTATCATAGTTCGCACTCATATTCCTTAATAAAGCCCTCCTTTTTATTTACTTTGAGGGCTTTACCTTAAAGTAACTCCTCGCCGCCTTTTAGGGCAAAGCCTGTGGTGAGAGGGAGTTTAGTGAGAGGTGGAATTTACTCAGCTTGTTCCGTGACTCCCGCCGGCCTGCCTGTCATAGCTGTGCGGCGGGCCGGCTGTGATAAGGGTGGTGGGCAACTTATTAACAGGGTGGGGATAAACACACACTTCGGCTCCGTAAACTTTCTTGATATTCGGCGCTGTGAGTATCTCTTGTGGCGTGCCTTCAGCGTAAACTCTCCCTCCGTTGAGCATGACCATCCAATCGCAGTATTGAGCAGCTAAGTTCAAATCATGTAAAGCGATAATGACGGTCAAACTTTGCTCTTGGCAAAGGCTCTTGACCAGATTGAGAATCTCGACTTGATGGTTTATATCCAGATTGGCAGTGGGCTCGTCAAGCAGCATCGCTTTGGGCTGTTGAGTTAATGCCCGCGCGATAATCAGCCTCTGTCTCTCTCCTCCTGAGAGCTCACCTACCCTGCGCTCGGCAAATGATTGAGTATGTGTGGCCTCCATGGCTTGCCAGGCGATAGCCAGGTCTTTTCCTCCCTCGTAGCGAAAAAGCCCGAGGTGAGGCGTACGTCCCATGAGCACCACTTCAAAAGCCGTGAACGCCGCAGGCAAGGCAGGGTCTTGCGGCACCGTAGCCACCAGGCGAGCCATTTCATCGCGCTTGACGGTTTTCATATCACGGCCGTCAATCAAGATTCGCCCGGAAAATATCTCTATTACCCGGGTCATCCCCTTGATTAATGTGGACTTTCCCGAGCCGTTGGGGCCGACCAGACCCAGTACCTGGCCTGGCCGAGCCTTCATGCTTACATTGTGCAGAATGGCTCGATGGTCGTAGCCCAGACTGACGTTGTCCAGCTCAATCATTGTTGTCTTTTCAGAAGAAAGCGAGCCCCTTTCTTCTCCGTAATAGATAAAGGAAGAAAGGTGCCCCACAGAAAGCAGTAATTATTCCTACCGGAATCTCCGTAGGAGGAATTATGGTGCGAGCTAAGGTATCGGCCAAGATGAGGAAGATGGCACCCACCAGCGTGGATAGAGGGAGCAAAAACCGGTGGTCGGGTCCCCAGATAAGCCTCACGGCATGAGGGATGAGTATGCCGACAAAACCGATAAGTCCGGTGAAGCAAATCGCTGAGGAAGTAATGAGTGTTGCAGCCGCCAGTAATATGATCTTGACCCTTTCTACATTGATGCCCAGTTGCTGGGCCTGGTCTTCGTCAAGCTGCATGACATTGAGCGGTCGGGCATGAATCCAGATGACGACAAAGCCCGCTAATACACAAGGGAGGACCGTCCATACCTC
>Ga0214474_1000169_pt1 | contig 33775 bp, 35 predicted proteins | sample RVTome_2_FD_187335 | JGI IMG/M metagenome (GOLD analysis project Ga0214474, IMG submission 187335) | Soil microbial communities from uranium-contaminated site in the Upper Colorado River Basin, Wyoming, United States - RVT95D214 HiSeq ... | reverse complement strand
TTCTACATAGATTTGCTGCACCTCGAACTCCCTCTATTTACCCCCCTAGGAGTCCAATATGTTTCTGAACTTTTGCAGAACCTGCAATGTAGAAATTAGAAATTCGATATTGACACTTGACATTCGTCTTTTACTCCGTGCTATACTAACACCAGAAACCTTCAGGCTGAAACTTTTGTCTGAAGCCTTTAAGCTGGTCCCGTGAGGCTGGCAAGGGAAAGTGAATAATGCGGAAAACCTGTGTCAGCCCCTTGTCGCCCACCGATGAGGGGTTTTTTGATGTCTGAAAAAGTCATTTTGGTCGGAGATGAAATCCGCCGTACGCTCGCCCGAATTGCCCACGAAATCATTGAGCGCAACCGCTCCCTAGAGAACCTTGTTTTGGTAGGAATGTATACCCGCGGTGTGCCGCTTGCCCATCGTCTTGCCGACAATGTCGAAGCTTTCGACGGCACAAAAACGCCGGTTGGAGCACTTGATATCCGCCCTTATCGGGACGATTTGCCAGCTGAAATGCTCAAAAATATCATACCCCGCACAGAAATTCCAGTAAGCGTGGTAGGTAAGTCTGTAATACTTGTCGACGATGTGCTTTATACAGGTCGTAGCATCCGTGCCGCTATGGATGCAATCATCGACCTGGGGCGACCGCAATCGATTCAACTGGTGATATTTATCGACCGGGGGCATCGCGAATTGCCCATCCGTGCCGATTACGTGGGGAAAAGCGTACCCAGTGCCCGTGATGAAGAAATCGCGGTCAGGCTGCAAGAGACTGATGGTGTTGACGAAGTCGTTATTATTAGCAGACCGAAGGTCAAAGCCGCGGGAATCGGACCTGCAAGAGGAGATAAAGATGACGCTCAAGGGTAGAGATTTGATAACAATCGATGACCTGACAAACGGGGAAATTAAAGCGATTTTCTCGACCGCGGATAGTGTGTCTGAGGCGATGCCAGAGCAGTATGGACTATGTCGTGGTAAGGTTATGGCAAGTCTCTTTTTCGAACCGAGTACCCGTACCAGGCTGTCTTTTGAGACCGCGATGAATCGTCTTGGTGGTCGTGTCATTACTGTCTCCGACCCGAAATCGACCTCCCTATCTAAAGGAGAAAGCATTGCCGATATGGCGCGCATCGTTGCCAGCTATGCAGATATTATTGTTATCCGTCACCCGTGGGAGGGCGCAGCGAGACTTGTGGCTGATTACGCTGAAGTACCGGTTATCAACGCCGGTGATGGCGGACACCAGCATCCCAGTCAAACCCTTTGCGACCTGTACACCCTCCAGAAAGAGCGGGGCGATATACATGGAATGAAGATTGCACTATGGGGTGACCTCAAATACGGACGGACAACCCACTCCCTCATCTTTGCGCTTGCCAAATTCGGAGCGACAATCCTTTTCTGTCCCAGTCGGGGATTGGGAGTGCCGGAGAATGTCCTCCGCAAGCTGGTCACAGAATATGGCGGCGAATTAGAGAGATTCGATGACAGAGAAAAGAAACCCAGGTCGGGAGCATTCCCGGTTGATGCTGTGTATATGACACCCGGGAAACCCCATCAACTTGCGATGATGCCGGACATAGATCTTGAAGTAGAGATGAAGGCAGGGGTAGATGCGCTCTATGTGACCCGACCACAAAAAGAGCGATTTGAGGGTGAAGATAATGAGGCCGAAGACCTACCGGTCGTCGATAAGAAAATGATGCGGGGTAAGGAGTTCCGTAAGACGTTGGTAATGCATCCCCTGCCGCGGGTAGATGAGCTTGCCTACGATCTTGACGCCGACCCACGTAGTATGTATTTCAAACAGGCGGCGCGTGGGGTGCCAGTGCGCATGGCTTTGTTATCGCTTGTGCTTGGCGCGAAGGATACAACAATCCCGGAAGAAATGCCGCCAAAGAAGGCTGACTATCCAGTATATCAGCGTGGTTACGGTGTAACCTGTTCTAATCCAAAATGTGTTACCGGACAGGAATCGGAGAAGAAATATCTGAAGCCTGGGTTTAAGGTGGTCAGTTATGCTCCACTTACCTTCCGCTGTAATTATTGCGAGCATGGCACCGAGCCGAAGTTTATCGCCTCATCAGAATGGCATGAGGGGAAACTGGAATACAAGAATTACCACCGCTCTGCCAGTCACTGGACAAAGAAAATCAAGCCGGAAAATCTGATTGCCTTCGATTCTGAAAAAGAAGCCGAGAAGCACGGATTCAAACCGGCACCTGGTCCGAAACCGCGTGCTAAGAAGGTTGAAGAATGACGAGCGCACTTTTAATACAGAATGCGCGCCTGCTTGATCCAGGTCAGAGAATCGACCGTATTGGTTGTCTGCTGATAAGGGATGGACGAATTGTGTGGTGGGGTGGTAAGGATGAGTATCCGACAGGCTCACGATTCGATGTTTTAAATGCTGAGGGATTAGTGGTCTGTCCGGGATTCATCGATTTGCACTGTCATCTCAGAGAGCCGGGTTTTCCCGAAAAAGAGACAATAGCTACGGGTACAAAGGCGGCAGCACGGGGTGGTTTCACGACCATTTGCTGCATGCCCAATACCAGACCTCCTCTGGATACTGTCGAAGCGATAAATTTTGTGAAAGCTAGGGCAGAAAAAGAGGGTGTCGTGCGTGTTTTGCCCATTGCCTGTGTGACAAAGGGGAGGAATGGCACTGAATTGGCAGATATGGAATCACTGGCGAGGGCTGGTGTAGCTGGTTTCAGTGATGACGGCGACCCTGTGAGAACTGAGGAACTGATGCGGCAGGCGCTGATAAAAAGTCGGGAATTGAGCTTACCAGTCATTGATCACTGCGAAGACCCTGTCGGCGGACTGCCAGAGGGCGAAATGAAAATTGTTGCTCGTGACCTGAAGCTCGCTGAAGAGACCGGTGGCTGGGTGCACATCGCGCATGTCAGTGTCGCCGGCTCAGTTGAGCTGATTAAGAAAGCAAAACAAATAGGTGTGAAAGTCACCGCCGAAGTGACACCGCACCACCTGACCTTGACTGAAGAAGCAGTGGCAAAGTACGGCACACTTGCCAAAGTTAATCCACCACTGCGCACGGAACGTGACAGATATGCAATGGTTCGGGCACTGAAAGATGGAACACTGGATATTATTGCCACCGACCATGCACCGCATACCACGGCTGATAAACAAAGAGAATTCAATATGGCGGCTTCTGGCATCAGCGGCTTTGAGATGGCTTTCGGGATTCTGATGGGACTGGTGCATAGCGGCCAATTAACGTTCAACGAGCTTATATATCGTATGACAGCGGCACCCGCACAAATTCTCGGTGGCAAGTTCGGAAAAGTGGGTAGCCTGGTTGTTGGGGCAGTCGTGGATATCGTCGTTGTCGATCCGGATAAAGAGTGGGTGGTCGATACGGATAGATTTGCTTCCCGGGGGAAGAACACACCGCTAAATGGGATGAAGTTAAAAGGGAAAGTACTGGCAACTCTATCACAGGGGAAAATCGTTTACATGGACGATTCCCTGCATATACAGAGAAATGTAGCTCCGCCACCACCACAGAAATGCTCCTGCGAGGATGAAAACACTAAATCCTATTAATATTGTCATTCTGAGGAGCGAAGCGAACGAAGAATCTCTATCTCTATTTAGCAGGCAAGGAAGTCCATCGTCATACTCAGAGAGACGAGGAAACTGAGTATAGAAATGGCTGAATATTACATATACATCATGAGCAGTAGGTCAAGCACTTTATATATAGGTGTCACGAATGACCTACTGAAGCGGGTATATGAACACAAAGAAAAATTTGTTGAGGGATTCACCAAACGATATTCGATAGATCGCTTGATATATTATGAGGTTTGTGAGAATGTCGAATCTGCTATCACCCGTGAGAAGCAACTTAAAGGATGGACACGAGCGAGAAAAATTGTACTTATTGAGTCGATTAACCCGGAGTGGAAGGATTTAAGTTTGGATTTAATGGATTATAAGTCGAAAACAGCGAATAGCAATAAACCAATAATAAAACGTGGAATATCCATCGTGCGCAGTAGGCACGGAGATTCTTCGCGTCGCTCAGAAAGACATATGCAGCAGTGACTGATATGGTTTATAAGAATGATTTTGAATTACCCATCTTGATAGAATTGGGACTTGCAAAGATAGATTAACACAAATAAATACAGGCAGTGATTATAAGACGAAGGGGAAGTGTAAAGTGAACCAATCGCTTGGTGTGATTAGCCTTAATCAGGAAATAGTCCCCGGCATATTCCAGATGTGGCTGAAGGTACCAGAACTGGCTGGAGAAGCGAGACCTGGGCAATTTGTGATGGTGCGATGTGGAGAAGACACGGTCTTGCGACGTCCTTTAAGTGTGCACCGTGTGGATGGTGAGAAATTGGCTCTTCTATTTCAAGTTAAGGGTAAGGGCACAGAATGGCTATCACAATGTAAGAAAGGGAATAAACTCGATATCTTCGGGCTGATGGGTAATGGATTTAAGATAGCACCTCGTACAAAGAGCCTGTTGTTGGTGGCTGGTGGTATCGGTATCGCGCCACTATATTATCTTTCGGAAAGTGCAGCAGTCGCTGGAAAACAGGTTACGTTACTCGCTGGTAGTGCGACCGCGAAACAAATGTATCCTGCAAGTCACCTACCGACGGGTATTAAATGTGTTATAGCAACGGAAGATGGCAGTGCTGGGCATAAAGGTATGGTCACTGACCTACTTCCTGAATATGCGGTTTCCTCCGACCAGATTTTTGCCTGCGGTCCATTACCGATGTTGCGCTACATGGCGAAAGAACAAAAGAAATTGGGTATCAGGAATAAATCAGTGCAGGTTTCCCTGGAAATGCGCATGGGGTGTGGGGTTGGAGTGTGTTATGGTTGTACCATCCGCACGAAGAGAGGATTGAAGCAGGTCTGCAAAGATGGACCGGTTTTCGCTCTTGACGAAGTTATCTGGGATGACTTCATACGGATATAGATGTTTAAAATCAACTGTCAAGTGCCAGATATCAAGAAGCGATAATGTTGTGGTGAAGAAAGTAGTGATAGTTAATGGGGAAATCAATCTACGCACTCATGGTAATGGCGATACCCTCGATATTACCGCACAGGTTGAAAAGTTTGTCCTCGATTCAAAACTGACGAATGGTACAGTAACTGTGTTTGTGAACGGCTCCACCGCCGGTGTTACGACCATTGAGTTCGAGCCGGGCTTGGTAGCAGATTTCCAGAAACTGTGGGAACGGCTCACTCCGAAAAACGTTTCCTACGACCATAATGAGAGGTGGGGAGATGGCAATGGCTATGCTCATGTAAGGGCATCATTACTCGGTGCGTCTCTGGTAGTGCCTTTTGCCGACCGGAAGATGACTCTGGGAACCTGGCAACAAATAATACTGGTTGACTTTGATAACCGACCTCGTCAACGTAGCGTTATTGTCCAGGTGATGGGCGAGTAACTTATTGACCTTTGGTGTCTTAAGTTGAATACAGGTTAATATGTGCATGTCATCTTTTACCATCGATTAAACGACGGATCATCTATTATTTTTTGACAAATGCGATAAAGTGTGTATACTGATACATATACAAAAAAGCAATGGGGTTAATAACATCAAGATGACAACTGCAGCAAACGACATAAAAGAGCAAACGCAAGACTACACGCCAGAAGAAGCAGCTCTACTCGTGCGGCTCAGGATATTTGTTACCATGAGATGGATCGCAATACTCGGTGTGCTCGTTGCTACACTGGTCGCTTCATTAGTGTTTGATATTGACTTCCCAACCGTGCCGGTATATATCATCTGTTTTTTCGTGGCGCTGTATAATCTGGTATTTTTTTCTCTAGCCTGGATACTGACAAGTAAGCAACCCGGTCAGGTAGTGCGCAAGGCACGCACTTACAGTAACGTCCATATCGTACTGGACTTGATAACACTTACAGTCCTGATTCATTTCACCGGAGGGATAGAAAATCCCTTTATCTTCTACTTCGTTTTTCATGCAATCGCGGCAAGTATATTCCTTAACCAGCGTACCACTTACTCATTGGCTACCATAGCATTGGCTATGATTGTACTGCTGGTTAGCCTGGAATATGCCGGATGGATACCCCACTACAATCTTAAGGGCTTTGCCGATCCGTCATTATACCAACAGGGGAGTTATGTTCTTCCTGTTCTCGTGGCTCTAGCATCCGTACTTTATGGCTCGACCTATATGACAACCGCTATTTCCGGCGAGTTAAAAAGACGGCAACGGCAGGTGGTACAGTTGAGCACCGAAATTCTTGAGAAGAAAACAGCAGAAATTACCAGAGAAAAAGAGATGCAGGAGGAGTTAAGTAAAGCCTACCAGGAGCTCAGTCAATCTCTTCAACGACTGAAAGAGAGCCAGGAGCAATTGATTCAAGCGGAAAAACTTGCGTCTTTGGGACAACTTGCGGCTTCCATTGCCCATGAAGTAAATAATCCCCTGTCTGGCGTTTTAATCTATACTCAACTACTGGAGAAAAAACTTAAAGGGAAAGCTTTGCCTGCAGAAGAGGCCTTGGGATATCTATCCAAAATGGAAACGGAGCTCACTCGAAGTACACAACTGATCAGGAATCTCCTCGATTTCGCCCGTCAATCGACGCCGACCTTAAGGGCAGTTAATGTGAATGAAGTTATTGATCGATCTTTTGACCTTGCCGCACATACAGCTAGGATTCAACATGTTGAGGTAATTAAAGAGCTGATGCCATCTTTACCAAATATCATAGCTGACTTCGACCAGTTACAGCAGGTTTTTACCAACCTGATACTAAATGCTATTCAAGCGATGCCAAATGGTGGTAAGTTGACGCTTCGTACTTCTATTGATACAAACTACCTGAAAACAGAGGTAATCGATACAGGTTATGGTATTTCGCCGGAAAACATGCGCAAGCTATTTACGCCATTTTTCACTACCAAACAGGAAGTGAAAGGGGTTGGCTTGGGTCTAGCAATCTCCTATGGAATTATCCAGCGGCATAACGGCAGAATTGAAGTCCAGAGTAAGGAAAAAGTCGGGACAACCTTCGCTGTCTATCTACCTCTGAAATCTGAAATAAAAAGCTGAAATTCCTATAAAATCACCATTGTCGTTGTCAGAAAGCTATGGTATGATTATAACCTCCAGAAAGAAAAATCAAGCGGGACTAAGCCGTTACTAAAGAGATTGCCAAAGGAGGTGAAATTTGGCTATGAAACCAGTATTAGTTGTTGATGATGAAGCTATTGTTAGGGAATCAATCAGAGACTGGCTCAAGAATTCCGGATATCAGGTAAGTGTAGCCGAAAGCGGTGAGGAAGCCCTAAAAATGATAGAGCAGCAGAATTTTGGGGTTATGATTGTGGATTTGAGATTGCCCGGCATAAACGGTATTGAGGTACTAAGGAAAGCAAAAACGCTCAAACCTGAGATTAAGTCGATTGTCATCACTGCTTATCCGAACATGATGAGCCAGGAGGAAGCAACCAAATTAGGTGCCATCGATTATCTGGTAAAACCAGTCTTCCCTGACAAACTGGAAGCATTGATCAATGAAACCCTTGGTAAAGCAGAAGTCGGGAAATAGGATTTTATTCATAGCCGGTAAGGCTTTCACCTTTGTTCACCGCCCCCATCAGCGCACCGTTATTGTTTTGGTAATGGGAGAGTAGGATTATCTATCTCGTTATTCTCTTCTGCGTACAGAAACACTTCTTCCAGAGGCGCGCCAAATGCTCTGGCAACTCTGAAAGCTAGTTCGATAGAAGGTACATATTTCCCCTGCTCAAGCGCGATGATAGTCTGTCGGGTGCAACCTGCACGGTTGGCCAGCTCTTCCTGGGTCATCTCGTTATGGTCGAAACGCAGCCTTCTAATTCGATTCTTTATTTTACCCATTGCGGTTCATACTCCAGTAGCCTAACAGGATACCGATAGATTGGGCTAAAGTGCTGATAATTAGCGTAGAAACAAATATCAGGTTCAAGAATGCAATTGGTACCTGTCCCTGGTTTCGGTAAATTTCGGTCAACGTAATTGTCCAGGCAACCAATGAAAATATCACTGCCAGCCATTGAGTCTTGCTAGATCTTTCCATAATGAGTCTGTCACGTTCATCAAGCTGTGTTGGTTTGCGAAGAGATATGTCCATAAGAATCAGGTTAATAAGAGGCACTCCAATAAATACAGCATACATAATTAGTCTCAGGTTCAGGTTTCTGTCAAAGGCAGTGATGTCCCCTTGTGTCACTAAAACGGCTACGAGAATGATAGTGAGTACAAGTCCGATAACAAGGCTATACAGTGCTCTTTTCTGCAATGGTGCCATTTTGAACTCCTTTTCTCGTGTAGTCTATGCAATACATATAGTAAACTATAATTTACACAATGTCAAGTATGTATTACATCACTGTTTCTATAAAGAGTAAGAAGTCATTGCGAATCCGCCAAGGCGGACGTGGCAATCTCAGAGAGGGGATATATCCCAACCACCCAGAGATCCATTCGATTTACTCAGGGTGACAAGCTGGTCGGGAATGACGGAGAGGTTGTCATTCTGAGGTTAACGAAGAATCTAGTTTAGGAAAAGTAGTGCATTACGATTGGATCTGATTTCAATGAGTTTTCTCGATTCCCGAGAGGGTCGGGAATGACAAATGGAAAGTGGTTCTCTCGTTAACTTCCACCCAATTTGGTGAGCGGTACCTTCGCGGCACACTGGGGACATTTCTCCGGTGGATATGCGATCGCCTTGGTACGCAGACAACTGAATAGGGGCACACCGAAGTCGGGGATTTTATCCGAACGATCGACGAGGACACCCACACCGACAATTTTTCCCTGGCGTTCATTGATAGCGGTTACCACGTCGGTAATAGAGCCGCCGGCCGTCATCACGTCATCGACAATGAGGATACGGTCGCCGGGATTGATAATGGCTCCCCGGCGGAAAGTCATCTTGTTGCCTTCATTTTCAGCGTAGATGGCACGCTTGCCGAGTTGTCGGGCAACCTCGAAGGCAAGGATAATACCGCCCGTCACTGGACCAGCCACAAGGTCGATAGGTGTTGAGCGGAAGTGTTGTGCAATCATCCCGCAGAGTTGAGATACATATTCCGGGTATTGAAGGACACGGAATTTTTCCCAGTAGACCGGGGAATGCATGCCCGAGTGGAGCAGAAAGTGCCCTTCCATTACTGCACCTGATTTCCGGAACATCTCTTCAGCATTCATTTCTCTGTCCACAGTTTATTGTTTACTGTACACTGTTGGCTGTGAACTGTCTACTCGCTTGCCTGGGCGGCGTTTGTGAAAGAGTAGTTGCGAGCTAGTCCCCACGTATCCGGAGGCCAGATGATAAGCCAGGCTTTACCTACGATGTTTTCCTCGGGGACCAGCCAACCTGTCCGAGAGTCGTTGGAGTTGTTGCGGTTATCGCCCATCACGAAGTATTCGTTTTCGGTGATAGTATGCTTGGTATAGGTGTGCATGCTGGAATCGGCAATATAAGGTTCATTGAGGACGAGGACCTCGCCGTCCAATGTGTAGACGTAGGTTTTGCCGTCCTTGATTTCTATGGATTCACCGGGAAGCCCGATGACACGCTTAATATAGTCGCTTGCTGAAGTAAAAGGTGGGTCGAAGATGATCACATCCCCGCGTTGCGGGTCACCGAGTTTATAAGCTAATTTGTTGACGATGATGCGTTGATTTTGTTCGAAGTTGGGCTGCATGCTGGGACCGAAAACGATATAGGTCTGGATGGTGAATCTTAATCCCAAATAGACCACCACTGCGATAAGAATGAGAATTATGGTTTCACGAAGCGTCTGATTCATCCACAAAGCCTGAATTTTTTTCATACGAGCTAACAAATATTATAACGTATTTCAGGGGATTCTGTTATGGAGAGACTATATACTGGATTCCAGATCACGGTCTGGAATGACAAATGAAAAGAGGATTCGTTTTGTAGAAATACACTAAATCAAATAAACAATTCGTTAAGGATGTTAAAGAGCGTTCTCATTCCAGAGGATAATGAGAAGCAATTGGTCTCCCGAGAACCAATGGAGGGCATGCAAGTCCCACGATATGGATTGCCACGGCGCTAAACTCCTCGCAACGACATTGCGATGTCGGCATAAAAACCAAAAGGGCGCAAATAAGGCAAGGAATTTACGGGATAGGTATGCCGGAAGCTAGTCCTTTACTGGACGCATGGGGCTGGATTCTGACGAACAATGCTCTCCCTTAGCTTCACTTATAAGAGCTTTCCCATGGGCTCAAATTTGTGAACCTGACCGGAGGACCAGAATCATGCGGCGTCTTTATCCTGCACTAGACGCAAAAGGTAAGATAATTGTAGGGTAGCAGAAGAAGAGAAGGCAAGGGAATTTTGTCGCAAAAGGGGGAAAGAACCAATAATAAAGATACAAAATACAAGAGAAAAAAAGAATCAAATGTCAAAATTAATAGCCTACATATATCCATAACTTCATGGTAAATTGAGTTATAGGAATGTATGGACTACCAAGCTCTTGACAAATAGGATGATAGATGCTAGTTTATAGGTAGAATCACGATGAGGGGCCAATCTGTGGGGCTAGTCCCATAGCAATGCCTCTCTTTTTTTGCCTATTTTATCTTATATTCTAACAAGTCTCGCATATTATTCATGAAGACAATTTGTGGCATTATCTTGCGAAATAAAGAAGAGAAGCTGTTCTTATTCGGGATCATCAATTTTAATAGTTTGTCATTATTTGATAGGTAGTCTACCAGGCAATAAAAGTCACCATCCCCAGTTACTATTAGTGCTTTATTATAATTTTCGTACTCAATCATCGAATGCAAAACCAACTCTGCATCCACATTACCCTTGACCTTGCCATCTGGCAGGTTAAGAGTCGGTTTAAAGATAAGTATATAGCCGTCTTCCTGTAACTTCGTATAAAGTGTTTGATTCTGTGGGACATAACCAATGCAAATATAGGCTTTAGTCACCTTATATTTTTCCAGCAGATAAGTCCGAAACTTCTTAAAATCCAGTACCCATCCCTGCTCGCGAATAGAAAGATTAAGGTTCTGACTATCAATAAAGGCGTAATTATTGGAAATTGATTTTATTTTCACTCTATATTTAACTTTTTCAAATCTTTTTTCATGCTGTAGATAACCTCACTCAATAGGCCATTCAGGTATTAAGGCATCTATTTCTGCCATTAACCGGATTGTCTCTTTTAGTGCAATGACTATCTTCTGGTAGTGATTTATATCATCAACGGAGAGCTTTCTGCCCTTGCGGTCTTTTAGCCACTTTTCGCAGACCTGATAACCGCCAATGTGGAAATTCCAGACTTCCGACGGCACGCCTTCAAAATATTCCGTCTTATTGATATACACCCGCCGGGTTTTCTCATCATAACTGACTTTTTCTACTTCATGTAAGCCGCTCACTGGATATTTGGTAATTGGAGTATTTAGCAATGGTGATTCCATTAAATGCAGGGATACCAATGCCGCACCTTTTTCCGCTAGCGACCTGAATAGTGTTTTATTAGAAGTAAGCGGCAGGCGCGGGAAGTCTATTTTCAGGAATTCCGCATAACGTTTGCGGTAGGTGGGCGAATGAAAGATAGCATAGGCGTAATGGAAAATGTCTTCTGGTGTTACGACCTCTCCCTCTAACTCCCTCTCCGCCTGCAGCGAGGGATGGGGGTGAGGTAGGGCATTAATGATCTGCTGTATTACAGTATCCAGTTTATTGAGCACATCGTCATTTGAGAAACGTAGTAGACGGAATCCTTGGCTTTCAATATAGGCTTGCCTTATGAAGTCTTCTTCTTTCTGATACTGATGTATCGGACCATCAATCTCAATAACCAAGCCAGCCTCAGAGCAATAGAAGTCGACAATAAAACGCTCTATGCTGTGTTGTCGTCTGAATTTGAAGCCCGACAACTGGTGATTACGGAGACGTTGCCACAGTAATTCCTCTGCTTCTGTCGGTTCTTTCCTCATCTGACGCGCCAGTGGTTTGAGCTTTTCCCAGAGTTGAGGTTCAGTGCGCCAGCGTGACTCTACTACCTCACTCTCTAACTCCCTTTTCTCTTGCAGTGAGGGAGAAAAAGCTACGTCAACGCCCCTCTCCGTCGACGGAGAGGGGAAGGGGTGAGGTTGAAACCGTACTCCCAGTCTCTTTTCCACTCCCTTGATAAATTCAGGATTCAGGTTAGGTTCTCTATTTTCCTGTAGCTTTAGAGGTTCGATGGTACCCCCTTCTTTACCACCACTCTTGTCAACCTGTTCTTTCTTTTCAGGAGGGTAGAGGTAGAGGGGAAACAAACATGGGATACCTTTGTTACTGTAGAAAACACGGTTGTCTACTAAAAATCTAGTAACAGCAAAGTGAGTGTAAGCGTCATTTAATGCCACTTGACGCATTGCAGTAAGCCCAATATTCTTTCCCGCTATCATATGACGCATTATTTCGGCGCGTGTACGTTCTACAACAGCCTTGTGGTAAAAGAGAAAACGTATATCAAAGGGGCGATAAAAACAATAAGTGAAAGATTCGCGCCAATTTTTATCTTGTGAAATGGTTTTGCGAGCTGTTGTTACACTCCAGCCATGTTGGTTTTCTAGTTTATACCGTTCCCTAATCTCATTGTCACTATACGTAGTTTCCACGAAAGTAGTGATTCGATTTTTCAACGCAGTTTCATCAAAATCCATTACAAAATCATCGTGGTGTGTTTTTATCCCAGATGTATTTACTGGGAAAATATCAGTTATAGTCCACCCTTTTTTGTACTCGTCTGTAAGGTTAGTGTCCATAGGTAGAAAGAAATAATACGGTGTTGTTGGCTTAAGTTGTTCCCAATCTGTGACACTTATCTCATTACTCGCAAGGTATTCATATTTACTTTCCCGCTGTCCCCAAATGTCCGCATAATATACCTGTGTTGGCTGGGGATAATTTAGCTTTTTAACAAAGAGGACTATTGACACTCCCACTCTTATATCAAATACATTTTTATCAGTGGTACCTTCTGGTGTTCTTTCTTGGAGGAGAGCATTTCCGTGCAGATTTAGAATGTATATTTCGTTAAAACTCTTTAATAGTTCTTCACGCATACCCCTGTGAATTAATCCAGATAAATAGGAGTTGTTGGTAATCATTCCAACAATACCATGACCGGTACGCTCAATGCGATCCTGAGCGAAACGTATGAACTTTAGATAATCATCAGAGAGAGGTTGTATGTTACGCTCGGAACGTACTGCAGATTTATAGCTTGCCATTAATTCCTCGATGTACTTACCTTTGTTCGCTGAGCTTACTGAATACGGCGGATTGCCCAGCACTACCATAATAGGCTTGGTCTTTTTAATATCGGCGGCGGCATTGGCTTCCTCTGTTATCCACTGCGCAAATAAAGTATCGGCATGCTTCACTGCTTCTTCAAGTGTGTTTGTCAAGTAAATGCCCAGACGCTGGTCGGTCTGGAAATCATAGTTGGTATCTTTTAACAAACGTCCCAGTTTCAGATGGGCAATGGCATAGGGCGCCATTAAAAGCTCAAAACCAAACAGGCGGGGTAGAAGCTTATCCTTCACATATTCATTCCACGTGCCCCGTTGCCCTTGTTGAATGATTGCATTGTGAATTTCCTGAATCACCATATAGAGAAAAGTGGCAGTGCCCACCGCTGGGTCAAGGATATGAACGGCGGGGTCAGCAAGTCCCTGTGGTTTCTCAAAACGTGTTTTCAGGATATGGTCAATCGAGCGGACAATATAGGAGACCACCGGTAATGGGGTATAGTAAACACCCCGCATTTCACGTGTTTTCGGGTCGTATTCTTTTAGAAAGGTCTCGTAGAAATGCACGACCGGGTCTTCTTTTCCAGTGCTCTTGCCAAAGCCTTTCATGACTGCAGACATATCCGCTTGTGCGAGTATTTGCGCTAGGTCGTCTACCGCTCCGACGATATGTTCATCCAAATCAGGACCAGCAATGTGGTTGAAAAGCTTACGGAGAAACGGATTGGTTTTCGGAATGAGGTAACCGGCTTTCTCGCGAGTGAAATCCTGACCGATATCCGCCTCACAGCGGGCAGCAAACAATCCATAGGCAATGGTCTGGGCATACATATCGGCGAATTGCTCAATAGAGAGGTCGGGAATAAGGTTATCACGGAAGGCAATCAGTTGAGCGTGAAGCGCGCCAGTAGCTAACTCAGCTTTCAGGGTATTAATAGTCAGGTCTCGCACCATGTGTGCCAGACGCGCCAAGTGATGAGCCAACTCTTTGGGTGTGCCTATGGGTTCGGGTTCACTACTCAAGAAATTAACCAGTAGCTCCATAACTTTCTGAATACCATCGGCGTCCCGCTTGATTTTCCCGTCTTTGGTGTGAGTTCCCAGACTTTCCTTGAGGCGTAGTTTACCAGCAACAAACCAGCGGAACTCGAGATAATCGGTCAGGACAAAATTATGGAGAGATGACAGATAACGTTTAAGCTGGTCGGTTTTCAATTCTTCATCGAGATTTTTCCCAATGTCTTTGGTTTCCACATAACCGATGGTCAACTGTTTTTTTCGAACACGGAAATCTGGTGCCCCGACCGTCGTGATGTGTTGCGGTTCGTTAGTAGCGGTAATGCCCTGAATTAGAGATTGCAGAAGTATCTTGAGAGCAGGACGGTGGGTATGTTCGGTGGAATCACCTGCTTTCAATTCGTTTTCGAGGGCATGAATGTAATCAATGATTGGATTGGTAGACAATTCTCACCTTCTGGTGTTTCTAAATGAAGCGTATAGATAAACCAGTCTCTTTTTTATTACGCAAATTATACCCCTGAATCGTTATTCACACAAGATGTAATCGGAAGGGAACTAAAAACCGGGTGGAAAGCTTGTCCCGTTCTAGATATCCCGTTTGCTCAGGAAGTACTGCGCCAGGTAGAGACACAGCGCAATCAAGGCTACCGTGATGATAAGCGCCCACCAGTAGCTTTTACTGTCGCTCGTCAGCAAAACATTTCCCCAGTTCAATAACTTACCCGGGAAGTAATCGCCGAAACGCGGTATGGCGGATAGACCCGCCTGTCCCACCAGCACGGCAAAGGCAATACCGCCACCTGCCAGCGAGTTCTTGAACAGGCTGGAGAAAAGCAGGGTTATCGCCAGGCAAAAGACCAGGAACATCCCCACCAGCAGGTTCTGACCGGCAAACGCCATGATGTCCGCATCCCCGATCAACCAGACTGTATAACCATAACAGAATACAGAAGCTAATATCAGCGACACCAGAAATGTAAGACTGCTGGCGATAAACTTAGCATTAACGAACGCCGCGCGGCTTACCGGCTTGCTCAATGTCATCACTGCCGTGCCGTGCCGCAACTCGTTGGCAATACTGCCCATCATCATGAGCACGGCGATGAGTACACCAAGTTGTCCGACAGTCCCGGCATACTCCACGAGGGATTCGACAGCGGTGGGCGGGGGAATATTTATTTCCATCCCCGAACTCCCGGCAAGCTCGATTATCTGGGGGAGGTATTTCAACATGAGGGGAGTGGTGATACCGAAGAACAGGAATATCCCCCCGACGATTAACAGCTTATAGGTGCGCCACTGCTCCAATATTTCTTTCTTGAGAAGCGCCATCAGTCCGGTCATCGGCTGTTCTCACTATTCATGATTTCCACAAAAATGTCCTCGAGGCTCGGGGCGCTCATTTCATAACGCATCAATGTCAATCCGTTGCCTGTAATGAGCTTCGGGAACTCCCTCCGGGCGAAATCAACATCCAGGGCACGGACACGCAGTACCGGATTCCCCTGTTCGACTGTGATTGTTGGGTCTGCCAGCCAAGGGACTTTCTTCAATGTCTCCATGAAAGGCGTCGCATTTTCCATGAATTCGATTTCGAAGATAGCGCGTGCGTACTTCTTACGCAGGGCAGAGACGGTCGAGACTGTAATGAGACGCCCTTTATCAATAACGCCGACCATGTCGCAGACGCGTTCGACATCGGACAGGATATGCGTCGACATGAAGATTGTGGCTGATTGTCTCAGTCGGCTTATCAGCTCGAGCACTTCACGCCTACCGATGGGGTCAAGCGCCGAAGTGGGTTCATCCATAAACAGCACGGAGGGATTGTTCATCAAAGCCTGTGCGATACCGAGCCGCTGCCGCATCCCGCGCGAATAGCCACCGATGCGGCGGTTCGCTGCTTTTTTGAGGTCGACTGTTTCCAGCAGTTCCTCCGACCGCTTCTTGATATCCGTTACCGGCAGACGGTGTAATTCACCAACAAATTTTAGAAATTCCCTGCCATTCATCCAGTCGTAAAATGCGGGGACATCGGGTAATAGTCCGATTTTCGATTGCAGTCTGATATTACCGCCCGCGACTGTTTCGCCGGCAACCTGTGCGGAGCCGTGGGTGGGGTGTGAAAAACCTGTTAGTAGCTTGACAGTGGTTGTTTTTCCGGCGCCGTTCGGTCCCAGGAACCCGAAGACAACATTTTCCGGCACTTCGAGGTCCAGTTTATCCAGAGCTTTCACATTACCGTAATACTTGGAGAGACCAACGGTCTTAATCGCTGTCACGCGGGCGCTCCTCTCTACCGAGCGTGAGATAAATGATTGGACCGATAATATTGACTAACACGATGACCAGAATCCAGACTACTTTATTACCACCGCGAACATGTTCCCGCTTGATCAGGTCGACGAGAGCAATTACGAGCAATGCCACTTCGATAATGAACAAAGGGATTAAAAAAGGTAACACTTCGGTAATCGTATCAAACATTATCTTAATCCTTCTTTATGTTTGCGAAGCCTTTAGGCTAGGGAGATTTTAACATTCCCCTTTGATTCACTGCAAGGCATGACATGGCACACATACCCTAACGGTTGCAAATACTGTCTTCTCTCGGTACACTGTTTAGTTATGAAGATAGTACGGTTTGCATTCGATAAAAAGACAGGCTACGGCGTCCTCGAGAACCAAGCCATCAGGATCATCCAGGGCAATCCCTTCCATGCCCTCCGTTATACCGGGAAAACATTGCGTTTCGATGATGTCAGGTTCTTAGCACCCTGCGTCCCTTCGAAAATTGTGTGCCTGGGAGTGAATTTTCGCAGTCATGCCGGGGAAGTCAATACGAAGATACCCGAAGCTCCCTTGATCTTTCTTAAGCCACCGACAGCGGTCATCGGACCGGAAGACAAAATCATCTATCCGGCGATGTCAAAACGCGTGGACTATGAAGGCGAGCTGGGCGTAGTAATGAAGAAAAGAGCGTCTCATGTCACCAAAGAGTCTGCGCTCGATTTCGTGCTGGGTTACACCTGTTTCAATGATGTTACGGCGCGGGATTTACAGAGTCTCGATGGGCAGTGGACACGTGCCAAGGGATTTGATACCTTCGCGGCTTTCGGACCCTGGATTGAAACGGAAATCGATCCGTCAAACGCACCAGTCCAGACTTACCTTAATGGAGAGCTGAAGCAGACGGGTAATACTAACGACCTGATTTACTCCGTGCCCGATGTTATCAGTTTCATTTCGCAGGTGATGACGCTCCTGCCGGGTGATTTAATTGCTACCGGCACACCGAGCGGCATTGGTCCTATGAAGCCTGGTGACACCGTCGAGGTGAAAATCGCCCCGATTGGCACACTACGGAATTATGTGATGTGAGATACCTCTCCCTTTTTAAAAGGGAGATTGAGAGGGATTTAAATCCCCTAAAATCCCCCTGTTCGAAAGTGGGAAGCGTAGTTACTGAATTATTATACTTTATGGTTTTGGTGGATTGAAATAGTCCGTCACATCCTGTTTGGCCAGATAGATGATGCTGAGTGTGCCGATGATGGTGCCGATGGGGATAAAGAAAAGGCTGAGCGCACTATGGACGATACTGACCATACGCGTCCAATTGCGTCCTGGATTTAACAAAAGGCCGACACCGCCGACAATTGACAGCGCCAGAAAGCAGAGCAAAAGCAGAATGACAACACTCCACCAGAGGATGCCGCCTATCATGGTCGTGCGGCTCCAACTGACTTCCCAGTCGCCGGTCGCCGTGGGGGAACCAAACAAGATAATATAGGCAATACCGATAAGCGACATAAAAGCGGTGATGAACTGCCAGACAGCGATGAGAATGAGCTTGTCCGGTTTTTTCATTTTGTTGTCCCCTCGGGAGTCTCTTTATTGCCGCCATTCTAGGCTGGAATGTGGGTAATGTCAATATTATTAAATATTAGGAATTGTATATTGTTTAGTATTTCGATTCCTGAATCAAGTTCAGGACAAGATTCGGATTTAGAGTATAGAGCTTCACTTTAGTGGTGGATTGAAGTAGTCTCTGACATCCTGCCTGACCAGATAGATAATACCCAATGTGCCGATGATAGTGCCGATGATGGGGGGGAGGAAAAGACTGAGCGCGCTATGAACAATGCTGATGATGCGTGCCCACTCGTGCCCTCGATTCAGCATAAGACCGACACCACCGGCAACCGACAGTGCCATGAAGCAGAGCAAAAACAGAATGACAACGCTCAGTCCCATTTGGTCCTGCCAGTCCATGCTATCAAAACTCTGTCCACTCCCGCTGAAATCCGGTAAAGCAGACAAAGCGATGACGATAAAACCTATACCAAGCGCTGCAAAGGCGGTGATGAACTGCCAGACAGCGATGAGAATGAGCTTGTCCGGTTTTTTCATTTTGTTGTCCCCTCGGGAGTCTCTTTATTACCGCCATTCTAGGCTGGAATATGGGTAATGTCAATATTATTACCCTCACCCCCGTATCGGAGTACGGGGCAGGCTCTGACCCTCTCCCATCGAGGGAGAGGGTGCCGACGTTACCAATTATTCCTCTCGCCCCTTGCGGGAGAGAGAAAGAGGGAGGGAGTAAATCGTCCTGCTATTTTGCTGGCGGTGGATTGAAGTAGTCCCTGACGTCCTGCCTGATCAGGTAAATAATGCTCAATGTGCCGATGATAGTCCCGACAGGTATGGCGAAAAGGCTGAGACCGCTATGAACGATACTGATGATGCGTGCCCATTCATGCCCTCGATTCAGCATAAGACCGACACCACCGGCAATCGCAAATGCCATGAAACAAACTAGGAACAGAATAGCCACGCTCAGCACGAAAATACCACCTATCACTCCACTGCGCCCGCCCATACCTGTCCAGCCATAGTCAAAGCTATCGGTTACAGCTGGGAAAGCAAACACAGCAATGGCAGCGATACCAACTAGCGCTATAAACGCATTGATGAACTGCCAGATTGCAATGAGTATAAGCAGGTCCGGTTTTTTCATTTTTATGCCTCCTGGTATTCCCCTCTCTACGGCAATTCTAGGCTGGAGCAAGTATAATGTCAATGCTCAATGTCATTCCAGATAAAGTTTGGAAGCCAGTCCATTATAATCCCTCAACCCCGAGATTCTTCGTTACACTCAGAATGATAACTGTGCTATTCTAATGGTAAGATGCATCACACTCTCACACTCTACAGCCGGAACCGCGAGTTTTCCCTGAAGTTCTATCTTTTCTGGGCAGCCTGGACAAAGATTCCCTTAGTTGGTCGTCTGGTGCGGTGGGTGGGAAACTGGTGGGGGAAAAGGTTGTCGGGCGCGTTGTTGCTCAAAACAACAGAAGCGGAAGAAATCGTGGACATGGCGACAGAACTGGCGGTCGGTCCCTGTGCCTGTCGGCAAATCACCCACAAGTGCGAAAACCCGATTCAGACGGAAATTATGCTCGGTATAGGCGGTAATGTCTTTGTTACCGAACGCCCGCAGGACTATCGTCGTATCACTAAAGAAGAAGCTAAGAATATCCTGCGCGATTGTCACGAGCACGGACTGATTCATACCATCATTAAGTGCCGCGACGACTATTATGCGATCTGCAATTGCTGTGCCTGCTGTTGTGTGCCTTTGCGGTTAAGTAAAGCTTATGGCATTCAAAATGCACTGGTCAGAAATGAGAACATTGTTCAGGAGTTCAGGGAGCATCTTTCCCATCATCATGCGTGAGCTATATTTTCCTCTACACTAGTAACAATTGCGCATCTGCCTTATAATTGTTTCTAATGACAATGATACTGGTGCTCATCGGGGTATTGGTCCTGTTCATCTTTGGCTCGCTGTTATTGGTGATGTTTCTCTTCAGTCAAGCTAAATCCCTTACGCCGGAGAAAGTACCGGAACTACCTGCGGTCAAGCCTACATCCTTTCCATGGAAGGCGGCGATTTTGCCTTTAGTTGTCCTCCTGTTGGTAGTGGTGATGGTAGTTTTTTTCTTTAATAAAATACCACAGGAAGCCGGCTCCCGTTTCACCTCTGATGGAATACCTATCGACTGGACAACGAGAGGCACATTAGTGATATGGGCGTTATTGCCCCAGATCTTGTTGAGTCTACTGGCGCTTATGGTTTGTTGGGGTGTAACCCGCATAGGCTCTCTTGCCCGTTCTGCGGAAGAAGCTGGTATTAAACTGGACAGCCTTTTACTGGCAATGGGCAATATGATTGCCCTACCGCAGTTAATTCTTGGCTTTGCAATGCTCAATACTTTTGGCTACAATGCATACCAGACACGTCTTGTGCCACTCTGGGCAGTCGTTCTCATCATTATTATTGCCGGCGCGGTAATTCTGGGCGCTTTCTTCATTACTACCATCCGCAAAGTCTGGCTTAAAGGTAATAAATAACCTGCAATAGATATCACTTGAGGAGCTTAATGTGACCGAACAAACATCAAACGTACCGATGGAAAAAATTGTTTCCCTGGCACAACGCAGAGGTTTTGTCTTTCCTAGCAGTGAAATTTATGGTGGTTTATCCGGTTGTTGGGATTTTGGACCACTGGGGATTGAATTAAAGCGCAACATCAAACAAGCCTGGTGGAAGGCAATGGTTCAGGACCGCGATGACATCGTCGGCATCGAAACTAGCATTTTGATGGCAAGGCAGGTCTGGGAAGCAAGTGGTCACACCGAGCGTATGGTTGACCCTCTCGTCGAATGCAAAAATTGCCATCTGCGCTGGAAAGCAGACGATTTGCAGGGCACGCGTTGTCCAACCTGCGATGGGGAATTAACCTCCCCGAAGATGTTTAACGTGATGTTTAAGACTTTTGTCGGTCCTGTTGAGGACTCAGCGAATGTAGTATACCTGCGCCCTGAGACTGCGCAGGGGATGTTTGTTAACTTCGATAATGTGCTGCAGTCAACCCGTAAGAAACTACCATTTGGTATTGCTCAACAGGGAAAGTCATTCCGCAATGAAATTACTACTGGTAACTTTATCTTTCGCAGTCGTGAGTTTGAACAAATGGAGATGGAGTTCTTTGTCAAGCCGGGCACTGATGAAGAATGGTTCAATTACTGGGTGCAGACTCGATTCGACTGGTTTATTAAATATGGTCTCAAGCGTGAGCATCTGGATTTAAGTGAACACCCAAAGGAGAAGCTGGCGCACTATGCAAAACGGTGCGTCGATATTACTTATCTATTTCCGCATGGTTGGGCGGAACTGGAGGGAGTCGCTAACCGTACGGATTACGATCTGAAACAGCATTCGCGCGCAAGTGGAAAAACGCTTGATTACTATGATGATGACACCAAAGAACATTACACACCATATGTAGTCGAACCTGCTGTAGGAGTCGACCGCCCTCTCCTCGCGTTCATGTGTGATGCATATGCAGAGGAGCCAGACAAAGACGAAACGCGGGTGGTGATGCACTTCCACCCGGCGTTAGCACCTATTAAGGCGGCAATCTTGCCCTTGAGTAAGAAAGAAAATTTATCGGCTTTTGCCAGGGACATCTACAAAGACCTTAAATCTCAACTTATGGTGCAGTATGATGATACTCAGTCTATCGGGCGGCGCTACCGCCGTCAGGATGAAATCGGGACACCTTATTGTGTTACAGTGGATTTCCAATCGCTTGAGGATAAACGGGTTACAATACGTGAACGCGATACAATGAACCAGATACGTATCCCTGTGAGTGAATTGCGCAAAACGTTAACTGCCAAACTTGAAGGCGAAGAAATGTTTGTGCTACCGCCGGGTGGTGAGATATGGAAGGTAGAACGGGAAAGTAAATAATATTAGCAGGAGTCAAAGAGGGTGCAACCCTCTTGTTTAAAAGACCCTCTCCCTGGTTGTTGAGGGAGAGGGTAAGGGTGAGGGTGGTTGTGTCATAATTTGTGGGTTATTCAAGCTGTGATCTGGTTTCTACTCTGGATTCTGGTTTTCACCAGAATGATAATGGATAATCGATTTGAAAATTCTGCATTTTGCTGACCTACATCTCGGGGTAGAAAACTACGGGCATATCGACCCGGCGACTGGACTTTCTACACGATTGCTTGATATTCTTGCCTCACTTGACTATCTGGTTGATTATGCTATTCAGAAAGAAATTGACCTGGTCCTTTTCTGTGGTGATGCTTATAAGAATCGAGAGCCCAGTCAGACTCACCAGCGCGAGTTTGCAAAGCGTATTAGCCGATTGTCTGATGCCGGTATTCCTGTATTACTGCTTACTGGCAATCATGACCTGCCGAATACAATCGGCAAGGCTACCAGTACAGAAATATTCAGCACCCTTTCCATAAAAAATGTCTATGTTTCCAGTCGTCCGGAGATTATAAAGCTACCTACCAAACATGGAACTATTCAGATTGCATCACTGCCGTGGTTGCGCCGTGGTGCATTGCTCAGCAGGGAAGATATGCGCAATCTCAACTTTGAGCAGATTAATGAGGGGATGCAGGCAGCATTAAGTAATATCATTGCAGACCATGCTGGTAAGCTGAATCCTGCTTTGCCATCTGTATTAGTGGCGCATGTCTGGGTAGCCACGCCGAACCTACAGGTCGGATCGGAGAGGATGATGACTATTGGACAGGAACATGCCCTGTTGCTCAGTAATGTGGCAAATCCAGCGTTTGATTACATTGCGCTAGGACATATTCATAAAGGGCAAGTATTAAACAGTAGTCCGCCGGTGGTTTATGCCGGCAGTCTGGGGAAGCTAGACTTTGGTGATGAGAAGGACGAAAAGGGTTTCTGGATTATTGATATTGAGCCTGATGAGCACCTGGCGAAAAGGAATGTTTCCTATGAGTTCCATCCGGTGAAAGAGCGGCGCTTTCTAACCATTGACGTGACACTGGTAGCACAGGACACCAATCCGATGAATACTGTTCTTGAGGCAATCGAGCAGAAAGCCGGGGAAATTAAAGATGCCATCGTACGGCTTCAACTAACCATACCTTCTGAAATAGAAGGGCAATTGGACGATGTAGAAATAAGAAATGCATTAAAATCCGCTCATTTTTTCATAATCACTCGAGATGTGAAACGCGAAGCGCGCGTCCGGTTAGGAAAATGGTCGGCGGAAGAGGTAACCCCGCTGGATGCCTTAAAAATCTGGCTGGAAACAAAAAACACAACGCCAGAGAAGTCGGAAACCCTGCTTGATTACGGGCGTAAGCTGATTGAAGGGCAGGATGTAGACTAGAAATACTCGTAAGTATTTGTTGCCTGGTTTTAGTTCGAGTATAATTATTTCATATGTCGAATAATCCCCTATCTGAGTTATGGTATTAGAATTCCCCTTCGTTACCTGCTTTTGTTGCCGTTCAGTGAATTGTTGAGGTAGTACTATCTCATGCCTTCAGAAGCCTGGAAAAGAAATTTATATACTATTTTCGTTGCGGAACTCATTGTCATCATGGGTTTTAGTTTCGTTGTTCCTTTTTTACCGCTATATATCCAGGAAATTGGTAATTATACTAATACCGAAGCCGCATTTTGGGCAGGTATAGCTACTTCCTCGGCCAGCCTCGCGATGTTTCTCAGTTCGCCAATCTGGGGAATTCTTGCAGACCGATTGGGCAGAAAACCGATGGTTCTGCGTGCTATGTTTGGCGGTGGTATTGTCATTGTAGCTACCGGGCTTGTCCATAATATATATGGCATTATTGCTCTCCGTTTTCTACAGGGTTTAATGAGTGGTACCGTCGCGGCTGCATCTGCGCTGGTTGCCTCGACAACACCACGAGAAAAGATGCCCTATGCAATGGGACTTCTGATGGTAGCTGTCTTCGGAGGGAACACTTTCGGTCCCCTTGTCGGTGGAGTATTAGCTGACAGATTCGGTTACCAGACAACCTTTTTCACTACCGGCGGCATGCTGTTTGTCGGTGGTCTTATCGTCACTTTCTTTGTGAAAGAGAACTTCTCCCGGTCACCTAACGAAAGTTCAGCTTCCTTATCTGGCATGTTCAAGCTCGTAAAGTCCAAGGAGATGTTGCCCATACTTGGTGTGAGTTTTGCCCTGGCGGCAGGACCGGCTATTGTCTCTCCGATTATCTCACTCCTGGTAAAGGAAATGAGCCCGGGCACCAAAGCCGCAACAGCATCGGGCACTGCCTTTTTCCTCATGGGATTGATTGCTACAATCTCTTCGTTTGTCGCCGGGCGGGTGGCGCAAAGGGTTGATCTCAAGAAGATACTCATCTTTTCCTGTATAGGGACTGGTGTTCTCTATCTTCCGCCGATGTTAGCTGGCAATGTCACCCAGTTATTGATTCTTGTCGGGACGGTAGCACTGCTTAAGGGTGGCATTATGTCGACGGCAAATACTTTAGTTGGATTGGTAGCGCCACCGAGCCAGCAGGGAATTGCTTATGGCGTTAATCAGAGCGCCAGCTCGTTGGGTAGTGCACTTGGGTCCGTTACTTGGTGGGGCATTGGCGCCAGTTATCGGTTTGAAACCGGTATTCGGCGTGACTGCCGGCGTCTATGTGGTTGTTGGACTGCTGGTTGCCAGGCTACTAGCAAACTTAGACCTGAGCAAAACACGTACCCTTTAGGTCATAAAAAGCCTAGTATTTTCATTGACACGAACCATCCAAAAAGTTTACAATTGGCGGTGGTTCTCGAGGGAGGGTAGAAAGATGCCAGCAGAGGAGATTTCTCAGGTTATCGGTAAGAGTGTTGGTGTTCGTATGTTCGAAGTGGAGAGAGGTGCTATCCGCCGTTTTGCCGATGCTGTAGGTGATGCCAATCCTCTCTTTCGTGATGTTGATTATGCTCATAAATCGCACTACGGCGATATTATTGCTCCACCCGGATTTTTTGGTTGGCCTCTGAAACAGCCGATGGGTAGTCCTCTCGTCGTCGAGTTTCCTGCTGAGCTGATGGGACCTTTAATGAAAGCTGGCTATATGGCAGCAACTGCACTTGACGGTGGTATGGAATACGATTTCTTCCTCCCGGTTTACGCTGGCGATACACTAACCTCATCTACTATTGTCAAAGATGTTCGCGAACGTACCGGCAGGGGTGGTAAAATGTGTTTCATCATTCTGGAAACAACCTACCTGAACCAGAATGGAGATTTGGTTGCCAAAGCGCGTGCCTCCACAATTATGCGGTCGCTGAGTGCGTAGAGGGAGGGGGAGAAATGAAAAAGCAATTATACTGGGAAGATGTAGCAGATGGTGGAGAAATCACTCCTCTATCCAAAATAGCGACTACAGCCATGCTTGTCAGATGGGCAGGAGGCTCCGGTGATTTCAATCCTCTGCATTACGATAAGGTATTTGCTGAGGGCGCCGGTGTTGGACAGCCTATTGTTCACGGCGCGCTGAAACGGCAATGGCTCATCCAGTTGATGACAGATTGGATAGGCGATCAAGGTTGGCTGAAACAATTTTCCTGCCAATACCGTGCTATGGATATTCCGAGAGCGATGCGTACCATGACTGACCCGGTTGATGGAGAAACTTGGTTATGCAAAGGAAAAGTCACTAAAAAGTACATCGATGGCGATGCACACTGTGTGGACTGTGATATCTGGATAGAGAATGGCAAGGGAGAGATAACAACTCCCGGTAAAGCCACAGTGATTCTACCCGCACGTAATTAAAAAGGTAACACTCCGCTGAAATTTATAACAGCGGTTTGTAGGGAAATAAATATTTAGGAGAGGAATAATGGCAGACAGATTAAAGGGTAAAGTAGTAGTTGTCACTGGTGCTGGTGGTGGTATTGGCCGTGGTCATGCTTTAGCATTCGCGTCCGAAGGTGCTAAAGTTGTGGTAAATGATGTTGGCGCAGCAGTTACGGGGCAGGGTGCTTCCAGTACACCGGCTCAAAAGGTTGTTGATGAAATCAAAGCTCTCGGTGGTGAAGCAGTTCCTAATTTTGATTCGGTATCTGTAAAAGAGGGCGCTGAAAACATCATCAAGACCGCCGTGGACAAGTTCGGCAAGCTGGATGTCTTGGTGAACAATGCCGGTATTCTTCGCGACCGCATGATATACAACATGTCGGATGAGGAATTTGAATCGGTTATCAAAGTCCATATCTACGGGCACTTCTTTTGCACCCGCGCCGCTTGTGTTCTCTTCCGCCAGCAGAAAAGCGGTCGTATTATCAACACCGCTTCAACTTCCGGTCTTGGCAATCGTGGGCAATCAAACTATTCTATCGCAAAAGAAGGTATCGTTGGTTTAACACGGACGGTGGCGCAGGAAATGGGTAGATATGGTGTAACCTGTAATGCCATCCGCCCCAACGCCGGTACCCGTATGACCTTGAGCGATGATATGAAACAGGCGGCTGCAAGAACCGGCAGTGATGGTATGATCAAAATGCTGGAAATGATGAAACCTGAGGATATCGCACCATTAGTGGTCTTCCTGGCTTCAGATGCGGCGGCGAATATTAATGGACGCACCTTCTTTGTCCAGACTGGTAGAATAGCTCTGTACTCAGAGCCGGAGCAGATAAAGAACATCTCCAAACCGGGTGTTGGTTTCACCATTGATGAAGTATTCGATTTATTGCCAAAGAATGTAACCGGTGACCTGGTAAATCGGTTCCCGCCACAAGCATAAGAGAAGAAATAATATCCTGAATATTACTGTGCAGTTACAATTAAAGGAGGGATCTTATGGGCGATAGACTCAAGGGAAAGGTTGCTGTTGTAACCGGTTCTGGGCGTGGTATCGGGCGCGGTATTGCCCTACTCATGGCTTCAGAAGGTGCTAAAGTAGTCGTTAATGACCTGGGTGCGGCTGTCACCGGAGCTGGAGCTTCACAAGCACCTGCCGAAGAAGTTGTTACAGAAATCAAGAAAGCAGGCGGCGAAGCTGTCCCTAACTTCGATTCCGTGGCTACTGTTGAAGGCGGTGAAAATATCATCAAGACCGCCGTGGATAAGTTCGGTAGAATCGATATTCTGGTTAATAACGCTGGTATTCTCCGCGACCGCATGATTTTCAATATGGCGCCGGAGGAATGGGATGCCGTATTGAAAACTCATCTTTATGGTACATTCAATTGCACCAGACCGGCGTCGATTGTGATGCGCCAGCAGAGATGGGGACGTATTATCAGCATGACATCAACATCCGGAGTCGTCGGTAATGCCGGGCAGGCGAACTACGGCGCGGCAAAAATGGGTATTGTCGGGTTCACCTTCGTATGTGCTAAAGACCTCGGGAGGTATGGTATTACCTGTAATGCGGTGGCGCCTTCAGCAGGTACGCGTATGACTATATCTCCGGAGATGGAAGCAGCGGCAAAAGCCCGTCAAGAACGGACGGCACGCGCTGCCGGCGATGTGGCTGCAGCACCGGCTCCCGCACCACAGAGAGCGGCGACTCGATCTGGACCTGCCGACCCTGAAGACGTAGCGCCGTTGGTCTGCTATCTGGCAACCGAACAGGCGGCTGGTGTCAATGGTCGTATTCTCTTTGCCAGTGGTGGGAATATACGTCTTTATTCAAACCCAGAACCAATCCGGTCGATTTACAAGATTGGACGCTGGACACTGGATGAACTCATGACGTTGATGCCCACGAGTATAACCCAAGGATTGGTCAATCCGGCACCGCCACAACTAGAAGAAAAGAAGCAGTAAACAATCTGTTCTCAACAATAAAAGAGGCTCTCATTCGCATAGTGGGTGGGAGCCTTCTCATTTACTGCTAAATCAGTTTGAATTCATTACTGAAAGAATACGATTCATTATGTGATTTACCATTTTATACGTACCGGTATATTCCCTTTGGTAAGTTCGTTTTTAATTTGTGGGATAGTATATTCGCCCGTATGAACAATACTGGCGATAATGGCGGCATCAGCTTTGCCCGCTGTAAAAACGTCAATCAGGTGCTGTGGATTTCCCGCCCCACCGGACGCCACTACTGGCACTCCAACGCTTGATGAAATAAGAGCTGTCAGTGGTATATTAAATCCACTACGAGTGCCGTCAGTGTCTACCGAATTGACGACGATCTCCCCGACGCCTATGTCTGCCGCACGTTTTGCCCATTCCAGAGCATCCAGTCCCGTGCGCTCTCTAAATCCACGGATTGTTATTTCATAACCACTGGGGAAATTTGTTTTGTTGTTAATTAATAGTGGGTCCATACCCAGCACTATGCACTGGCTCCCGAAAGCTCGACAACCCTCAGCGATCAGTGGTGGATTTTTTACAGCTAGCGAATTCAGGGATACCTTCTCAGCACCAGCCATTAAAACACGGAACATATCCTCCAGCGACGAGATGCCACCACCCACAGCAAACGGAATGTGAACAACACGCGCTACATTACGAACCATCTCGATATCAATCGGGCGGTATTCTGCAGAAGCCGTTATATCATAAAAAACAAGCTCATCGGCTCCATTGTTGCTGTAGTCCAGTGCCATCTCAACTGGGTCGCCAAGTTCTATATTATTCTTGAATCGAATACCCTTAGTCACCTTTCCATCACGCACGTCCAGACAGGGAATAATACGTTTTGTTAACATTTGCCATCCCAGCGTAGAAAATTCTCAAGTAGTTTTAGACCAATTCGTCCGGATTTCTCTGGATGAAATTGCATGGCAATGAGGTTATCTTTTCCACCGATTGAGGTAAAAGTAATCCCTGCATAGTCTGTTTCTGCATATGAATAGCATCTTTCTGCTGGTAGTGCGTAATAACTATGCACAAAATAAAAATCGCCACCGCTCGTAATACCCTGAAAAACCGGGTGGTCAATCTTGAAATGTACCTGATTCCATCCCATCTGCGGAATTTTATCACCACTATTACCAGAAGCAAAGCGTTTCACTTTTCCGGGAAGAACGCCGAGACATGAAGTGCCACTATCCTCCTCGGATGACTCAAATAGAATCTGCATTCCCAGACATATACCGAGAAAGGGAACTCCTTGTGCGATTTGTCGTTTAATGGCATCTTCTAGTTTCAATTGTTTAAGATTTGCCATGGCACTGCCCGCTGCCCCCACGCCCGGGAAAACAATACGCTCTGCTGAGAGAATCTCTTCCGGTTTTGATGTCGTACGTGCTTCAATCCCCAGACTGGCAAATGCCAGCTGGACGCTGGTTAAATTACCGGCTTTATAATCAATAATGGTAAGCACAAAATCACCTGTTTAATAATAAGACAGATTTTATATCAACCTGAATTCCTTGACATCCACCATTCCCATATCGGTAAGGCGTAGTTCCGGGATAACCGGTAGGGCAACAAATGATAGCGTTGAAAAGGGTGATGTCAGCTTCACGCTAAGTTTCGCCGCTGCTTTCTCTACACTAGTCAGTTTTTTAACGACTGTCTCTAAGGGTTCAACCGAAAGAAGTCCTGCAACCGGCAACGGCAGGCTGGTAATTACTTTTCTATCTGCGACTACTGTCAGCCCACCCTGCATCTTTTCAATCTGTTTAACGGCAGTATAAATATCCATATCATTTGTACCCAAAGCCACAATATTATGAGAATCGTGGGCGATGGATGAGGCAAGGGCGCCCTTCTTTAAACCGAAGCCTGTTACCAGCCCGAGTCCGATATTCCCGGTCCTCTTGTGACGTTCAACGACCACCAGTTTCAGAATATCCCGTTGAATATCAGGCATAACATAGCCGTTCTCAATCTTGATCTTCATTGTGCGTTTCTTAGTGACAAGCTGATCGGGAATAATCTCAATCACGGATACCATATTATTCTTTGCTTTGAGTCGTAAGGTTTCAACTCTGAACGGCTTTACTTTAACAGTGTCAGTCGTGGTCTGTTTACCCGACTTCTGCAGCGAGAACTGGGGTTTTCTATTTTTACCTACCAGATGACCATGATAGAACACCATATCAGTTGGTAGGGTGGTAAGATCGCTGGTAACAATCAGGTTAGCGAAATAGCCTGGCGCTACTGCTCCCAAACGTTCTAGCCGGAAATACTCCGCGGTATTGATGCTCGCCATTTGGATGGCACGCACTGGCTTCAATCCAAGTTTAATAGCTTTCCTGACCACGGCATCGATATCGCCATCGTTTAATATATCTACACAACTGCGGTCATCGACTACAAGCATACACCGACGGTATGTTTCTTCATTTACCAGAGGAAGCAGTGTTTCAAGGTTTTTTTCAGATGACCCTTCGCGTATCATAATGTGCATACCACGTCGCAATTTTTCTTGTGTCTCTTCTAATAGTACAGATTCGTGGTCTGATTGGATGCCAGCGGAAACATAAGCATTCAGGTCTTTCCCGCTTAAACCGGGTGCATGACCATCAACAACTTTACCGTGAGCAGCCGCAATTTTAGCAAGTACCATTTTATCGTTATTAATCACGCCGGGATAGTTCATTACTTCGCCCAACCCACAGCACTGTTCAAGGCGCAGTAGTTGACGAATTTCTTTGATGCCAATCTCCGCCCCGGCTGTTTCCATATGAGTGGCTGGTACACAGGAAGGCGCCATTAAAAAGATATCAAGCGGTAATTTGCGAGCGCTTTCCAGCACATAATGGATGCCTTCAAGACCACAGACATTGGCAATCTCGTGGAGGTCGGTGATAAGTGCAGTGGTGCCTCTCGGGACGACAGCAAGGGCGTACTGACCCACGTCAAGCATACTGCTTTCGATGTGAACATGCCCGTTGATGAGGCCGGGAAGCAGGTATTTGCCCTTCAGGTCGATGGTCTCTTTTGCTTGTGTATAATCACCGATACCGGCGATATAGTTACCACAAATTGCTACATTACCGAGTTCAATTTCACCTGTGAAGACATTAACGATTCGTGCATTAGTGAGAATCAGGTCAGCAGGGATTTGTCCTCGTGCGACGGCAATGAGTTTATCCATTTTCATGGTCACGTTTTTTTGTCCTCCAGATAGCAGATATCAGGGAGATAGCGATACTGCTCTGACCAATCGAGCCCATAACCAACCAGAAACTTGTCGGGGACAGATAAACCGGTGTAATCAATAGGAACAGACATCTGCCGACGCGATGGTTTGTCCAGCAGACAGCAGACCTTCAGCGAAGCTGGTTTCTTATGACGCAGTGAAGTCAACACATAATTGACACTCAATCCACTATCGACAATATCTTCTACTACCAGTACATGCCTGTCTTTGATGCGGGTGTGTATTCCCTGCACGACAGCTATCTTGCCGGAGCTTTGCTTGTTCCTACCGTAACTGGATATTCTAACAAATTCGATTTCCAGCGGGAAATTCAGATGACGGATGAGATCGGCCATAAACATAAAAGAGCCTTTGAGGATACCTACGAGAAGCGGATTTTTACCGGCATAATCGCGGGTAATTTCGCTGGCAAGTTTTTCAACGGTGGTTTTAATCTGTTGCCGCGTATAAAGGACACATGTTATCGTCGGCTCAGTCATGGTGGTTCGATTCCTTGTTATTGTTTCTGCTAAGGTTGCATACCAGCCCTTCAATACAATTTTCTCCCTGTCCGCACTCAAGTTGGAGTGTAGTGTGTGTGATGTTAAAATGTTCTGCCAAATTATGATTTATGTTATCAATAATCTCACGTGTTCGGCTCACGATTGTATCCTGAACCACAACATGTACGCTCATTGCATAAATCCCCGAGGTAATTGTCCAGATATGAAGGTCGTGGATACTGTCAACACCCTCAATGGTTTTTATCGTTTGGATAACCTTGTCCATCTCGATATGTTTTGGTACGGCTTCCAGCAGGATATCGGATGATTCTTTAAGTAGTTGGACAGCACCTGTAAGGATGATAATGCCGATAATAATGGCGATAATAGGGTCCGCGTAAGTCCAACCTGTCAGGGAAATAATAATGCTCGCGATGATAACACCTATCGATGAAATGGTATCACCCAGGATGTGGAAGAAAGCGGCACGGATATTAAGGCTGGTATGCTGGTTCCGGCGGAGCAGTAAGATGCCAGCAAGATTTGCTATTAGTCCCAGAATCGCGACAACCAGCATCAAGCCACTGCGGATTTCCGGAGGATTCTGAAAACGCTGGTAGGCATTATAGAATATAAAAGCAGCGACCACAGCAAGAATGGCTCCATTGACTAATGCTGCCATGATTTCAGCACGGTGAAAGCCGTAGGTTCGGGTGGCATTCGCCGGTCGTTTAGCGAGAGAAAGGGCAATGAGACTCAAACTGAGGGCGAGCGCATCCACGAGCATGTGTCCGGCATCACCAAGCAAAGCAAGACTATTACTCAGTAGTCCACCCACCACCTCAACCACCATCATTACAATGACAATACCGAGTGCAATGATGAGCCCGCGATTGCTCTCGATTTCCTGTCGGTTATTATTGTTGTGATTGTGAGTCATTTCTAGCTCAATGATAGCACAACGTTTTAAGAAAAGAATGTTAAAGCAAAGGGAGAGTTAAGAGTTTTAAAACTCATTGAGTACAGATTATGGTCTAGTTGCTAACTTTTTGAATCCTATCAAGAAGTTTGATGGCTAATGTATTTCACGACGTTCCCAGTAACCGATAAGGCGTGAAAGAGTGATTGCCGCGCGCTCCAGTGTCAGGAAAACGGGCATCCCTTGTTGCATATACCAATCTTCCACACGTCTGCGGGCATTTTCCGCTTCCGCATACTCACTACCGTTGCTCTCTACCGGCAGGACCATAATGACCGGCTTGCCGTATTTATCACGTGCTTCTACCGGCGCTAACTGGTTTGGTGAAATCAATGGTTGAGGCGGCATACCAGCCAGCGGGGGGCGGGATGACATATTTATTTCGCTCACGATTAATCCATCGATATCGATGCCAGTAAAGACAGCTTCCATGACCAATTTAAGCATTGGTGGTGGAGGACCAGGACTGCCGACATCGACCGGGTTGCGCACACTGGCACCCTGTGCCGGGACAATACCTAGTAATTTCTGTTGCAATTCACGGGGAAATAGAGGTAATGGAATCCCAGCCTTCTCGCAGGAATCTGCGGCTGCGACACCAATGCCACCACCACCGCCGACTACGCAGAACTTTCGCCCTTTGATTGGCGGTAATTTCAGAAAAGCCATGGTGGTATCCATTAATTCATCGATTCCATTGACAGTAATCGCGCCAGTTTGTTTGAAGAGAGCCTCCCAGACCTGCGCCTGACCGCTTAAAGAGGCAGTGTGAGATTTAACAGCACGGGCGCCGCCTTCGGTCAGACCACCTTTCCAGAGAATTACAGGTTTTTCTTTACAGACCTTTTTCAGAAGTTCAAAGAATCGGGGACCATCTTTAACTCCCTCGATATAGCCAGTGATAATTTTTGTCTCCGGATCTTCGTAGAAGTATTCCAGTAAATCACACTCATTGACATCGACTGCGTTTCCATAACTTACTAAC
>Ga0214474_1000168_pt1 | contig 33863 bp, 24 predicted proteins | sample RVTome_2_FD_187335 | JGI IMG/M metagenome (GOLD analysis project Ga0214474, IMG submission 187335) | Soil microbial communities from uranium-contaminated site in the Upper Colorado River Basin, Wyoming, United States - RVT95D214 HiSeq ... | reverse complement strand
CAGTCGAACGCCTGGGTGTGGAGCACCGCAAGTCCCAGCACCAGCGGCGCAGGGGGCTCCCCCCGTTCGCGCTCGACCCGGTCGACCTCAACCCAGCAGGCGCGTCCCTCCCAGCGCAAGAGCCGGCCGATCCCGACGGTTCCGTCGAGGTCGAGCAGCTCGACAGACTCGCCCGGGGCGACGCGGGCCACGCGCGCGTGGTGGGCGGCCTTCGGGGCGATCAGAGCCAGTCCAAGGGTGATCGGTTGGCCTGGGGTTGCGAGCCGGGTGATGCTCATCGCGCGGTGCAGGCGAGGGCGACCCATTCCTGCAGCTCGCGGGTCTTCCTCACCGCGAGGCCGCAGGCGGCAAGCTCCGCCTCGACGGCGTCACGCTGGTCGGCCATCAGCCCGGAGAGCACCAGGAAGCCGCCTGGGGCGAGCAGCTGTTTGAGGTCAGCCAACAGCGGCCCGACCTCCAGCGGGATCATGTTGGTAAGCACCAGGTCGAACCGCGCTTGGCCACGCACCGCCGAGGTGGACCCTGCGAAAAGCGAGACCGGGAGGCGCTGCGGTTGGGCCCCCACCGTTTGGTGCGCGATGCACACCGCCTCAAGGTCGATGTCGAACGCTACGACCCAAGACGCACCCAGGGCGCGTGCGGCCAGGGCCAGGATCCCGGAGCCCGTCCCCACGTCCAGGACACGCTGGCCCGCCACCGGCAGGTCCTCGAGCAGCAGGAGCACGAGCTGCGTCGACTCGTGGGAGCCGCTCCCGAACGCCTGGCGCGGTTCGACAACCAGATGCACGCGTTCCTCCGCAGGAGGCGTGGGCCCGTTCGGCTGGGGGTCTATCCAGAACAGGCTCCCGATGGCCCTCGGCTGTGCGCACCGCCGGTACTCGGCAAGCCAGTCCTGTTCCGCGAAGTGGCCGGTTCCGAGCTCCCTGGCACCAAGCGCCCGGAGGCCCTCGCACACGCCGGGGACGGCGCCGACCTGCCGGGCCTCGATGAAGACCGTGATGTCCACCTCAGGCCCCGCGTTCTCGACCTGGCACCCGAGGACCGGCCACCGCTCCAGGGCGCTGGCCAGCTGCTCCTCGGCGCTGCCCGGCAAGCGGCAGGTGACCGTGAGGTAGGGGGTACTCAACCGCTACCCTCGATGAGGTCACGCACCTTCCGAAAGACGCCCGGGTGTTGGTCCTCGCCCTCGACCAGAGCATGCAGGAGCTCGCGCTGCCTGGCGGTCAGCTTGCGGGGCACCGTCACCTTCAGGTGCACAACCAGGTCGCCGTTGCCCGAGCGCCGCAGACGCGGCAACCCCTTGCCCTTCAGCACCACGGTGTCGCCGGGCTGCGCGCCCGCGGACACCTTGAGAGTCTCGGTCCCGTCCAGGGTGGGCACCTTTAGTTCGGCCCCCAGCGCCGCCACGAAAGCGGAGATCTCCTGTTCGAGATGCAGGGCCGCACCTTCCCTCACGAAGAGATCGTGGGGTTCGACCCGCACAACCACGTAGAGGTCCCCCGAAGGGCCCCCTCGCAGTCCGGCTTCGCCCTCCCCGACAACCCGCAGTCTGGTGCCGTCCTCGATTCCCGCCGGGACCGCCACCTTGAGCTGGCGCTTCTTCTCGACCCTCCCCGCTCCACCGCAGGAGGAACAGGGGTTGGAGACTGTCTGGCCCCTCCCGCCACACTGAGGACAGGGACGGACCATGGTGAAAAACCCCTGGCTGACGCGCATCTGCCCGCGACCACCGCAACTGCGGCAGGTCTCGGGCTTGGCCCCCGGGGCAAGGCCGGAGCCGTGACAGGCATCGCAGTTTTCCTCCCGCGGGACCGTCAGCGCACGCTCCACGCCGGTCGCCATCTCGGCAAACGAGACGACGACCGTCGTGCGAAGGTCGGACCCTCGCTCCGGGCCCGTGCGCCGTCGCCCACCGCCGAAGAAACCCTCGAAGCCGAAGAGGTTGCCGAGAATGTCCGCGAAGTCGCCGAAGATGGAGGCATCGAACCCAGCGAAAGGCTGCTCGCCAACGCCGGAGTGTCCGAAGCGGTCGTACTGCGCCCGCTTGTCGGCGTCGGAGAGCACCGCGTACGCCTCCGCGGCCTCCTTGAAGTTTTCCTCGGCCTGCTTGTCACCCGGGTTGCGATCCGGATGGAACTTCACCGCCGACTTGCGGTATGCAGCTTTGATCTGTTCTTGCGAGGCGACGCGGTCGACACCGAGCACCTCGTAGTAGTCCCTCTTACCGCTCACGAGTTACTGTCTCCCCCCAAGGAGCTGCCCCCGGTCATGCCGGACAGGAAGCGAGCCGGATCCATGAGCATCACCTCGGTGAGGTGGCGGGCCGCGTTCTCGACGGCGTCGATCGCCTCCTGGAGTATGCCGGCGTCCTCGGCGTCCAGCACGCGGCGCCCCTTCTCGAGCGCCTCTTTGACCTTTTCACCGATCCCCGCCTCGAGGAGCGACCCGAACTCCTTGAACACCCGCTCGTTCGTGTACAGCAGGCCCTCGAGGCGGTTGCGCAGCAGTCGTAGCTCGCGGCGCCGAACGTCGTCCTTCCGCATCCGGTCGGCCTCGGCGATCATGCGATCGATCTCCTCCTTGGAGAGCCCGCCCGCAGGGTTGACCTGGATGGATTGCTCGCGGCCGGTCGCAAGGTCGCGCGCAGTCACCTGGACGATACCGTTGGAGTCGATTGCAAACGTGACCTCGATCTGCGGGACACCCCGGGGTGCGGGCGGGATGCCGACCAACTCGAACCTTCCCAGCGCCTTGTTCTCGGTCGCGAGTTCGCGTTCGCCCTGGAGGACTTGGATCTCCACCGAGTGCTGGTTGTCGGTGACGGTCGTGAATATCTGGGACTTCCGGGTCGGAATCGTGGAGTTGCGTTCGATGAGTTTGGTGAACAGCCCGCCGCGCGTCTCGATGCCAAGGGAGAGGGGCGTCACGTCGAGCAGCACGAGGTCTTTGATCTCGCCCTGAACGATCCCGCCCTGGATCGCCGCTCCCACCGCCACGACCTCGTCGGGGTTGATCTCGCGGCTCGGGGGCCGCCCGAAGAACTCCGCAACGGTTCGAGCAACAAGAGGCATTCGTGTCTGGCCGCCGGTGAGGATGACCTGCTGCACGCCGGAGGCCTTGAGCCCCGCGGCCTCGAGGGCGTTGCGGCAGGGCTCGAGCGTGGAGCGAACCAGGTCCGCGACCAGGCTCTCTAGTTGCTCGCGCGTGAGCGCGTAGTTCAGGTGCAGCGCCTGCGCGCCGTCGGTGGCGATGAAGGGCAGGCTGATGTTCGCGAGCTGCGCGGTGGAAAGCTCGCACTTCGCGGCTTCCGCAGCCTCCTTGAGGCGCTGCATCGCCATGCAGTCCCCGCGCAGGTCGACCTTGGTCTCCTTGAAGAAGTGCTCGAGCAGGAACTCGATGATGCGGGCGTCGAAGTCCTCTCCACCCAGGAAGGTGTCGCCGGCGGTGGACTTGACCTCGTAGAGGCCCTCTCCTATCTCCAGGATCGAGATATCGAACGTGCCGCCTCCCAAGTCGAACACCGCGATCGTTTCGCTGCCGCCGCGCCCGAACCCGTATGCCAGCGACGCAGCGGTAGGCTCGTTTATGATTCGCAGCACCTCGAGCCCTGCCAGCGTCGCGGAGTCCTTCGTGGCCTGCCGCTGCGAGTCGTCGAAATAGGCCGGAACCGTGATAATCGCCTGGCCCACCTCCTCGCCCAGCGAGGTCCCACAGAACTCCTTGATCTCGCGCAGGATGTAGGACGTGATCTCCTGGGGGGAGTGGATCTTGTCGCCAATCTGTACGTAGGCGTCGCCGTTGGGCGCCTCAACGATGGTGTAGGGGACGATGGCCCGTGACCGTTCGACTTCGGGCGTGTTGTATTTGCGTCCGATCAGCCGCTTCACCGCGTAGACGGTGTTCCTCGGGTTCGTGAGTGCCTGGCGCCTGGCAATCTGGCCGACGAGCAACTCGCCGTCGGCTGCACGCCCCACGACTGACGGGGTGGTCCTCGCGCCCTCGCGGTTGGGAACGACCACCGGCCGGGCGCCCTCGACCACCGCGGCGCACGAGTTCGTCGTGCCCAGGTCAATTCCGATTATCTTGCCCATTGGTCCCCTCGGAGGCGCGCTCAGGCGCCGTTTGCGCGACCGAACCGCTCGGTATCGCGACGATGACAAGTGCCGGCCGGATCAACCGTTCGCCCAGTCGGTACCCCTTCTGCAACACCTGCACAACTGTGACCTCCTGGATTCCGGCAACGTCGTAGCGCTGAATGGCCTCGTGCAAGGTCGGGTCGAACGGCTGATCGATGGGATCCACCTCGAACAGCCCGTGACGACCCAGGGTCTCCCTGAACTGCCTCAGCACCAGCTCGACGCCCTCCCGCAGACCTTTCCCGTCACCCCCTGGCGCCGCCAGCGCTCGCTCCAGGTTGTCGAGGACCGGAAGGCAGTCGCGCATCAGCTCCGAGTTGGAGTAGCGCCGGAACTCGACCATCTCGCGTTCCTGGCGCTTGCGGTAGTTGTCGAAATCCGCCAGCTTTCGCAGGTAGAGCTCCCTAAAGTGCGAGATCTCCTGCTGCAGGTTCTGCAGCTCTTCCTGAACGGCCTCATCGCCGACAGTAGCGCCTTCCTGACCTGCGAGCTCGATCTCGGTCGACTCGGGCTCGGTTTCGGCGTCGTCGTGGCGCTCTTCCTGCGGAACCGCCGGCCGCTCCTCGTCGTTCATCCCGCTCCCCCCGGTTCAGTGCCGGTCTTCGTGAGGTAGTTCCCAATATAGTCCACGATGGGAATGATGCGCGGGTAGTCCATGCACTTGAGGCCGACCACACCGATCAGCCCTTCCTCTCCGCTGCTGCGGTGGAACGACGTCACGATCAGGCCGAGATTGTCCCCACCGACCAGCGAAAACTCCGAGCCAAACAGCACCCGCGGCCCCGAGGCTGCGAGAAAGTCGTTGAGCAGGGTCAGCAGCATTGCCTTGTCGGCGAAGGCGGCCAGCAGCCTGCGCACCGCTTCCAACTGGCTGGGGCCGGCTCTCTCGAGAAGACGACCCGTGCCCTCGACGAACACCTCGCCGCCGGACGTCACCTCCGCCTCCACCGCCTGCTGGCCGAGGGCTACGACCCCGGTCAACAGTTGGTCGGCCTGCACACGTTCCTCGGCCATCAGCGTGAGCAGGCGCTTGCGGATCTCGTGGAGCGGAAGCCCGACGAACGACAGCGTGCAGTAGTTGGAGATACGCTCGAGCTCGGCCGGCTCGAAATCACGCTCCACCGCGAGGAGACGGGAGTCGACCAAGCCCCCTCCCGTCACCACGACGGCCAGCACGCGCTGCGGCGCCACCCTCACGAAGTGAACGGACTGCAGGGTTGCCTGCTGCGAGGTGGGCGCCAGCGCCATCCCGACCTCGGTCGTGACGTCAGCAAGCACCCGGCTCACCTGCGCGAGAACCTCCTCGAGCGGCCCCCCGGGCAGGAGCATGGCCTTGAGCCGGCGTTCGTCCCGTCGCGCGAGCGCAGCGCTCTGGAGAATCGCGTCGATGTACAGCCGGAATCCCAGATCCGTGGGCACCCGTCCCGCCGACGTGTGCGGCTGGATGAGAAAGCCTTTATCCTCCAGTTCCGCCATCACGTTGCGCAGGGAGGCCGGGGACAGGCCGGTGCGGGACGCCCGTGCGAGCGCCGCCGATGCGACGGGTTCCCCGCTCGCGAGGTATAAGTCCACGACCTCGCGGAGGATCTCCCGTTCGCGCTTGGACAAACTCTCTTTCATCGCCCTTCCCTGGCCCCCCGGGCGGGGTCCGCACGCACCCATACTGTACCATGATGCAATGCTTTCCCAATGGTTTCTCGTCGGTGCAGGACGCTGCGGGTTGCAGCTTGCGCGGGCCATGACGGCGGCCGGGATCGAAATCGTCGGCATCCAGGTGCGCTCGCCACGCGGGCACGCGAGGGTGCGTCGAATTCTTCCCGGAGTCCCCGCTTTCAGTCCCGGAGAGGTGCTTCCCGCGGCACCGGGGATTCTCCTGGCGGTCCCGGACTCGGTGATTCCTTCCTGTGCAAAGGCGCTCGCGCCGCGCCTTCATCGCACCACCTCAATAGCCCTCCACACCTCCGGCCTGGTACCCGGAATCGCCCTCGCTCCCTTGGCCGGGAGAGGGTGCAGGGTGGGATCGTTTCACCCACTGGTCAGTTTCCCCACCGCGACGGGCACGGTCGTTCCCCTTGCGGGGGTCGTCGCGGCGGTGGAGGGCGACGCTGGCGCGGTGCGCGAAGCGGGAGCCCTGGCGCGCGCTCTCGGCATGAGACCGATTCGCCTGAGCGCAACGGCCAAGCCCCGTTACCACGCGGCGGCTGCGCTGGCGGCCAACATGACGCACACGCTGGTGGCTGTGGCGCGCGCACAGTTCGTTCAGGTGGGTATGCCGCCGCGGCTGGCTGCACGCGCCCTCCGGCCCCTGGTAACCGGGAGCGTCGAGGCGGCGCTTTCGGCGCGCGGGTTCGAGATGCTCACTGGCCCCGTCGCTCGCGGTGACGTCGCGGTGGTTCGATCGCATCTCCAAGCGCTCCCCGGAAGAGTCGCGACCGCCTACTCGGCGGTGGCGTTGCTCGCCATCGCAGGTCTCGCCGAGCAAGGCCTGATCAGTAAGAAACAGGCTCAGGAGCTAGGGTTAGCGTTGACCAGCCAGGCCTAGTGTGTTACGTTCGAAGTGTCGTCGCAGTTCGGGGGCGTATCTCAATGGTGTTCTTCAACTGGGCCACGATGCAAATGGCGGCCAAGATCGTGTACTACGGTCCTGGCCTCTGCGGGAAGACCACCAACCTCTCCTACATCTACGCGAAGACAGCCCCCGGCTCGCGCGGCGAGATGGTTTCTCTCGAGACGGAGACCGACCGGACCCTTTTCTTCGACCTGCTGCCCCTCGAGGTGGGGAAGGTCGGAGGTTTCAGGACACGACTCCAGCTCTACACGGTCCCGGGACAGGTTTTCTACAACACCACCAGGAAGCTGGTCCTCAAGGGTGTGGACGGCATGGTGTTCGTGGCCGACTCGCAGCGTCCGATGGGCGAGGCCAACGTGGAGAGCCTCCGAAACCTCGAGGAGAACCTCCTCGAGCTCGGGCTCTCGATCGAGAGCATCCCTCTCGTAATGCAGTACAACAAGCGCGACCTCAGGAGCATCCTGACTGTCGAGGAGCTCAACGCCAGGTTGAATCCCGAGGGCCGTTTCGACTGTTTCGAGTCCGCTGCAGTCGACGGGACGGGCGTTTTCGAGACGCTCAAAGCGATCACCAAGCTGACGCTGCGGTCCCTTCGGAAACGTATGGCCGCACAGGAAGGGGCCGCGGCCCCGGCACCCGGACCCGCCCCGACGCCGATGCCCGCTGCGAAGCCAACCGTCGCCTTCAACCCCGCTGCACTCACCGCCGCTGCCGCCGAGGGGTTGGGCACGCCGGCGATGGCCGCGGCGCCGCCCGTCCCGAGGGCCACCGCGCAGTTGGACAAGACGCTGCCCGGCGCCGGGGTCAAGGCGGCGCCGGTCGCGATCGAGCCGGAGGCTCTCGCGGCCCTGGCGGGGGCAGAGGTGGCGGCCCCGGTCGCCGAGGAGACCACAGCCGAGTTGCCTTCCGCCGAAGAGGTCGAGGAGAGCCCGGTGGAGTTCGCCACCACTCCCGAGCCGGTTACGGAGGGCCTTGAAACCGAAATGCGCCACGTCAAGGTCTCCTCCTCACTCGACATCCTGGCGGAGCTCGAGACGCTGCGGAAGTCCAGCACGTTTCGGCCCGAGCCAAGGCCGGCGTGGGACGGCGCGCCCTCGCTGGACATAGAGACCCTGCTTCAGGGGTCGGTGAACTCTCGCCAGGAGGTGAAGAGGCGCGTCGAGGAAAAGGTAGGCACCGCGCTTGGCCGCGCGACCCGCTGTCTGGTCAACATCCAGCTCGTCGACAAGGACGGGCACCCGGTCAAGGAAGTCTCCCCAGTCGAGGTGGACCTGAAGCGCGGGGAGCGGCTGCGCCAGCTGGCGCTCACGCTCATCGTGAACTTGCAGGGCGAATGACCCGGCGCGTGGTCCTGGCTTTGCTGTTCGTGGCGGCGCTCGTAGCGTGCCGTTCGGCGTCGCCGCCTTCGGGCCCGCTCCCCGGCATGGCAGCGAACGGTCCAGAGAACGGCGGGAACCCGATCGACACGCTGCAGACGCGAGACCCTCGCGCCGAGGTCGACGCCTTGCTGACAGCAGCGCAGGACGCCGTTGTCCGAGGCGAACTCGAGGAGTTCCACGACTGCGAGGCAGCGATCTTCGAGGCCCTGTGGCGGTGTTCGGAAGTCGCGGGGCAACCCAACGAATGCCCCTCCTACCTGGACGACGCGCTCGACGAGCTCACCAGGCTGGCGGAACAGGTCGAGGACGGCGACGTCGGCGAGGAGCCTCCCCCGGAGCCGCAACCGGTGCCGGAGGAGCGAGTCGCCGAGGTACAAAAGAAGGCGCGCGCGGCGCACTTCGACCTCCCCGTTGTGATCAACCAGGAGGTCACGTCGCTCATTGACTTCTACACCGGACGCTACCGCGAGCGCTTCATCGCCGCCCTTCAACGCGGTGCTCCATACCTCCCGTACATCCGCGAGGAACTGCGAAAGGCCAACCTTCCGGAGGATCTGGCCTATCTGCCCCTGGTAGAGAGCGCGTTCAACACCCGAGCCCGCTCGAGGGCAAGGGCGCAGGGAATGTGGCAGTTCATGGCCGGAACCGCGAAGCTGTACGGCCTGCGGTGCGATGGCCTCGTGGACGAACGCAACGATCCCTATCTCGCCACGCAGGCCGCGGTGCAGCACCTGTCGGATCTCTATGGCACCTTCGATTCATGGGAGCTTGCCCTCGCCGCCTACAACTCCGGCGCGGGAAAGGTCCAGCGTGCGGTAAAGCAAGCCAAGGGTAACAGGAATTTCTGGACGCTGCGGCGCTACCTTCGCCGCGAGACTCGGAACTACGTGCCCGCTCTCTGGGCGGTCGTGGTGGCGACTAAGAATCCGGAGGCGTATGGCCTGCCTCCGATCGAGGAGAATCCGGTTTGTATCGCGCGCGTCCCCGTCGAGGGGGCGCTCGACCTCGACGTTCTCGCAGAGCGTGGGCGGCTCGACGCTGAGGGGCTCGCCGAAATCAACCCCGCACTCACCCGTCGCCTCACTTCTGCGCAGGGAAGCTACCAGCTTGCAGTGCCATGCGGTCGCGAGCAGCAGGTCGCCGACGTGATTGCTTCGATCCCGCCGAACGAGCGGGTCCGCCGCTTCCTGCACGTGGTGAAGGCGGGCGACACCCCGAGCGCGATCGCGCGTCGCTATGGCTCGACGGTAGAGGCGATTCTCGCAGCCAACGGGATCCGCAACCCCCGCTCGCTGCGCATCGGGCAGACTCTGGTCGTGCCACGTGGTCCGGCGGAGCGCCCGGCACGGGCTGCCGCAAGGCCGCGGCCAGGCGTGGAGAAGGTAGCCACCGGAATGCCGGACCGCTACATCGTGAGGGCCGGCGACACGCTCTACAGCATCGCGCGCCGGTTCGGCACCTCGACCGAGGAGATCCAGCGTCGCAACGGCCTTCAGGACACGACGATCCGCCCGGGCGACGTATTGCTGCTCACCCGCTGACTCCCCCGCCCACCCCGCAGGCACAAGGCAATAGGCAAAAGGCATTAGGTAGGGCGCGGCACGCCTTTGCTCGTGCCCAAGGTTTTCCTGCTTCTTTTGCCTGTTGCCTCTTGGCTATTGCCTGCTTCTAGGAACGGAGCGCGCGGATGAGAATCCACACGCCGACGACCACCAGAGCAGCGGGCCACCAGGAGCGCACGGCCATCACCACCTCGGGCGGCAGCAGCGTGAAGTGCCGGACGTACCGGGCGCCGCCGACCGCGAGCAGGATGAAACCCGGGACCAGCGGCCACCAGTGGCTGCGCAGCTTGAGGATGAGCGCCAGGACGTAGATCCCGATGAAGCCGGCGCCCAGCCCCAAGAGCATCCACGTCCAGGATGGGATGTCGGCCACGCCCCGGTCACCCAGTACCATCCCGGTCCCCAGCCCGAGCAGCACCATCCCCGCTACGAGGGCGCTGTAGGAGGCGTTCACGATCGCGATGAGCGCCAGGCCGACGCCGAGCCCCAGGAGCCAGGCCGGCGCCGTCTCGACCGGGACAAAGCGGGTGACCAGCAGGACCCCGCCTACAACCACCATTATCACCCCGAAAGCCAGGTTCGACTTGCGAGCGCGAGCCATTGCACCTCCCGAGTCGGGCCGCGTCAGGCACGCCCGAGCAAGGTCGCCACGGACAGGAAGAGCGTCATGACGATGAGGGAGCCTACCAGAACCCAGGCGACCGCGTTGAAGGTCCTCGAGTTGACGTGTTCCCCCATGATGTCACGCCGGTTTGCCAGGATGAGCATGAAGACGAGCACCGCCGGCAGCAGGATGCCGTTTGCGACCTGCGACAGGTACAGCACCTTCAGGAGTGGAACACCCGGCACGAGAATCGCAGCCGCGCCCAGGGTAATCAGCGCCGTGTAGATCCCGTAGAACCACGGCGCCTCCTGGAGCTTCTTGTCGATGCCCCTCTCCCACCCCATGCCCTCGCACACGGAGTAGGCCGTGGAAAGGGGAAGGATTGCGGCGGCAAACAGCGAGGCGTTCAGCAGCCCAAAACCGAAAAGCAGCGCAGCATACTGACCTGCAAGTGGCACGAGAGCGTGGGCTGCGTCGGCAGCGTTCCGGATCGGGATACCCGCTTTGTGAAGCGTTGCCCCGCACGCGATCAGGATGAACCAGACTACGAGGACAGCCATGAGGGAACCGATCGCGACGTCGAGGCGGGCCTCCCGAAGGTTGCGGGTGGGAATGCCCTTCTCCACCACGGCCGCCTGCTGGTAGAACTGCATCCACGGAGCGATCGTCGTTCCCACGATGCCGACCACCATCACCACGAAAGTGAGGTTCATGTCGAAGCTCGGGGTCACGGTCGAGGCGAGGACGTTTCCCCAGTCGGGCTTTGCCATGATCCCGGATATCACGTACGAAACGTAAAAGGCAGACGCCATCAGGAAGACCTTCTCAACCGCGCGGTACGTCCCCCACGTTACCAGCCACCAGACGAGGACCGCCCCGATCGGCACGGAGACCAGCCGGGGCACGTGGATGATTTCGAGTGCCGCCGCCAGGCCTGCAAACTCGGCCATGGTGTTGCCCAAGTTGGTCAGCAGGAGCGCGACCATGAGGTAAAAAGTCGCCTTCACCCCGAACTCCTCGCGCATCAGATCGGCGAGTCCCTTTCCCGTGACCACACCCAGCCGTGACGACATCTCCTGAACCACAAAGAGGGCGAACGCGACCGGGATGACGGTCCACAGGAGCCGGTACCCGTAGATCGCACCGGCGAGGGAATAGGTGGTGATGCCACCGGCGTCGTTGTCGACGTTCGCGGTGATGATCCCCGGCCCCACAACGGCCGCAAGCACGACCAGCCTTCGCCACCGGCCCTCGAACCACTGCCTCACGTGAGTCCCCCCTCGCGCCCTTCGCCCTCCCGCAGCCACGACACGACATCGTCCACCGTGATGACGCCCCTTAGTATCCCGTCGGGATCCGCGACTGGCAACGACAGGAGGTTGAAACGGTCGAAGAGCTCGGCCACGTCGCCCATGGAGTCCTCGGGGCGGACCGAGACCGGATCGGTGTCCATGGCTTGCTCTACCGCTCTGGACCCATCGGCCCGGATCAGGTCCGCCAGGGAGACGACACCTCGCAGCCGCCGCTCGGCGTCCACGACCACCACCGAGTACCCGCGGACGAACTCGTCGGGCCCGGTTCGCAGCTGCTCCCACACCTGCGCGATCGTCGTGCTTGGCGCCACGGTGAAGACCTCCGGGTTCATCACCGAACCGGCGGAATCCGGTTCATGGCTCAGGAGGTCAGTGACCGTGGCCTTGTCGGCCGCAGGCAGGGCGTTCACCAGGCGCTCCCTCAGGCGCTCTGGCATTTCCTCGAGGACGTCGGCAGCCTCGTCGGGTGCCATCGTGCTCAGCAACACGCTGGCACGTCGGACGTCGAGCGCTTCGAGGAGGAGCCGCTGGAGCTCGGGCGAGAGCTCGGCGAGCGTCTGGGCGGCTTTTGGAACATCCAGGGCTTCCAGGATCGCCGGTCTTTCGAAACGGTCCAGCTCCTCCATGATCTCGGCCAGCTCCGCGGGGTGGAGCTGCGCCAACTGGTGCTGGGCAACGTTGAGCCGGAGGTCCTGGGACAACGAGCCTGACCGCAGAGGGACGACATATCGCCACGAGAGGAGCCGCTCCTCGGCGAAGCCCCTCGCACGCAGGCCAACGGGCTTCAGGATCCTGTCCAACGGCCGTTCCCAGCCGAGGCGGCGGACGATCCCGGGGAAGCCGATGTCCACGTGTACAACCCGAACCTCGCTGCCGCGGGCGCGGAGCAGGTGCACGTCGTTGACCCGCACCACGCGAGCCCCATCGGTGTCGACGATCTGCTTGTCCAGGATCTCCCTGCGGAGGAGGATCTCCTCGGGGTGCCGCCGGGGGGATGCCTGCAGCCCGTCGGTCGGCACCGCAAGCCGTAGGGTCTCGCTTGGCACGTCCGTGAACGCGGGGGCCGGCACCGCCAGCGTCACCGGCGCCAGGAGGCCCGGGCGCACGTAGTACGTCAGGACGCGCGGAAACACCTCATTCGCTGCGCAGCCAAGATCGATGAGGCGGCCGACCCGCTCGCCGTCCCGCGACACGACCCGCCGCGAAAGCAGCTGGGAGAGGTAGAAAAACTCCTCGCTGGGGCGCGCAACTTCGGCCATCGGAACCCCCGTCGCCGCGCCGACCGTCGGCGTTCACCGCTCCGCTTCCACAGGCTCCCCGCATGACCGCAGCTTACAGTAGGGAAGCGTTTCCCGCTATCCCCGGCGCCGCCCATGTCCAGACCCCCCATGACTCCGTCAAGACCGGGCCCACGACGTTTCGTGGCCAGGAAAAGACGGTAGAATCCAGAAAGAGATGTCTCTCCAGCGCGTCATAGTTACCGGGGCCTCCGGGTTCGTGGGTCGCCACCTCCTCGACGAGATCAAGGAGACGCATCAGATCTTCGGCCTCGGCCGCCGGTCACAGCACGATTGCGGCGCACCCATCCACCCCAACATCTCGTGGACCCAGATCGACATCGGTGACCGTGAGCCGCTCCTCAAGGTGTTCGAGGAAATCAAGGCCAGCGGTGGCGTCGATGTCCTTCTCCACCTCGCGGCGCACTACGACTTCACCGGCGAGGAGCACCCGGAGTACTGGCGCACCAACGTCGAGGGTTTGCGCAACGTGCTGGAGCTCTCGAAGGGGCTGGGGCTGCGGAGATTCATCTTTGCCAGCTCCGTGGCCGCGAGCCGGTTCCCCCCGCCGGGCGGCGCACTTACCGAGACGAGCGCACCGGACGGCGATCACATCTACGCGGTCACCAAACGCCTCGGCGAGGAGATGCTGAGCGAGTACTCGGCGCACTTCCCCACCTGCATCGTCCGGTTTGCGGCACTGTTCTCTGACTGGTGCGAGTACCCGCCGCTCTACGTGTTCCTGGAAACCTGGCTGTCCCGCCGCTGGAATGCGCGCCTCCTGGGCGGGCGAGGCGAGTCGGCGGTCCCGTACCTGCACGTGCGCGACGCGATCCTGGCGCTGCGCGCGCTGCTGGCGCAGCCCGAGCTTCCGTCGGAGAGGGAGGTCTTTGCCGTCAGCCCCGACCGGGTCATTTCGCACCGCGAGCTGTTTGCATCGGCCACGATGGCCGCCCTCGGGCAGCCCGTGCGGCCGATAGGCATGCCGAGGATGTTGTGCCGGCCCGGAATGTGGGGGCGGGACCTGCTGGGGCGCCTCCTCGGCGAACGGCCGTTCGAGCGTCCGTGGATGGCAAGGTACATCGACCTCAAGATGACCGTGAACGCGTCGCGGACGCGCCAGCGCCTCCAGTGGGCGCCTCGCCCGCGCCTCGAGATCCTCCGACGTCTGCCGTTCCTGCTCGAGAACCGGAAGACGCGGCCTTCCGAGTGGAGCTGCGTGAACCTCGCGGCGATGAAGATCGTGCACGTCCACCCCAATCTCCAGATCCACCGCCTCCTGGAGGCTCGCGAGGACGAAATATGCAGCGCCATGACCGAGCAGCTGCTGGCCCCACAGCACCTCAGAAGGTCTGAGCGATATGAACAGATCCCAAAGCACGAGCACGACTGGTACAACCGGCTGTTGCTGCACAGCCTGATGAGCTCGATCCGGACACGGGAGAAGGCCCTCTTCAGGTCTTACTGCCGTGACCTCGCTGACCGGCGCCGCACTCAGGGCTTCACCGCCGAGGAGGTTTGCCACGCGCTTAACCTTTTCAATGAGGTCTGCCTCAAGACCCTTGCGACTGAGCCCGGGCCGGTGACCTTTGCAGAGCTCGACGATTACATCACGGCCGCGATCCAGTTTGGCATCGACGAGGTTGAGGACGTCTTCGAGCACGGTGGAGGAAAAGACTAGTCAGAGCCCTCGGAGGTCCTCCCGAAGTCGGAGAGACATGAAATAGCAGTGCGCCGGTTCTGGTAGCATGCGTCAAAACTGGAGTACGGAATGGGCACAGGCCGAAAGCTGATGATGATTGACGATGACGTTAACCTGGTCAATGTTTTCAGGCTCGTGTGCACGGCCAAGGGCTACGAGTTCTTTGCGGCCCACTCCGCCGCCGAGGCACTGCGCTCCATCCCGGAGGTCGAGCCCGATCTCATCATCCTCGACGTCATCATGGAGGACTTCGTGGCCGGCTTTCGCGTCGTCAGCGAGCTCCGGGCCGGCGGGCCAACGTCCCCTTTCGCCAAGTACTCCAAGATCCCCATCATCATGCTGACGAGCGTGACCAGCAAGACGCACCTCGACTTCTCGGACCGGGTCGGGACCGCACTCCTCCCGGTCGACGATTTCATCGAGAAGCCGGTCAAGCCCGCCGAAATCCTGGCGAAGATCGAGGCGCTCCTGGCAAGGGCGCAAGAACAGCGCCCCTTTGAAGGCCACGCCTCCTAGGTTGGCCGGGCACTGTCCGATTGGGCCGGCGGCGTGACCGGAAGCGTGAAGACGAAGTCGGCCCACTGACCGGGTTCGGACTCGGCCCAGATGCGCCCCCCGTGCTTCTCGATGATCTGCTTCGAGACGAACAACCCGAGCCCGGTTCCCGACTTGGTGTCGTCGCCACCGAACGTCAAGCGAGAGAACTTTTGGAAGAGCTTTCCGCCGGCCCCACTGTCGAACCCCTCCCCCTCGTTCCAAACGCTGAAGCGAAGGTTGCCGATCTCGGGAGAATCCTGGACTCGCACGCGGATCGCGCCACCCTTCCGACCGTACTTGATCGCGTTGGAGAGCAGGTTCTGCAAGACGGAGCCCACCAAGTCCGGGTCGCACACCCCGCTCAACCCGTCGGGCACATCGCACACCACCCGCATGCCCCTGTCCGCAGCCAGTTCGGTGACGCGGTCGAGCAGCGGCCCAACGATGTCTCGGCGGAAGCGGACCTCCGACAGGTGCAGCTTGAGCTCCCCCTCCTCAATCCGGCTCAGGTTGAGGTAGTTAGCAATCGTGTCGCGGAGGTAGTCCGCGCTGATCGAGGCCGCCTTCAGGAGAGCTTCCTGATCGGCGTTCAGCGGCCCGAGGATGTGGTCACGCAAGGAACCGATTGCGAACACGATTGATGCCAGAGGCGACTTGAGCTCGTGGGTGACGAAGCCGAGCATCTCGAGGTAGGCGCGATTCTTCTCAGCCGCCTCATCGTACGCGGTTTTCACTGCCTCGGATACCTCCCTGAGCTCCCTGGTGTGCGTCTCCATGGCGCCGGCCATGGCGTTAAACGCCTGCCCTAATTCCGTGACTTCCCGGCTCGCATGGGTGATCTCGACCCGAGTCTGGAGGCTTCCCCCGGACAGTTCGCGCGTTGCTCGTACCAGGCGCATGATCGGCCTGCGAAGACCGCTTGAAAGGTAGAGCGCGACCGCCGCCGCGAGCAGCAGAGACAGGAACGTGATGCCAAAATACTGCAACGCTAGGCTCGACTTGTAGCCGAGATATTTCTTTTCGAGCAACCCGACGTAGATGATGCCGACGATTTTACCCGACGGATCCCTGATCGGGTCATACGCCGAAAGGTACCAGTCGTTGACGACGAATGCCCGAGCGGCGAATCGGTCACCGTGACGGAGGACCGTGTGATACACCTCCCGCGAGACCTGCGTCCCCAGGGCGCGGGTTCCTGCCTCGAGCATCACGTTGGTCGCGATTCGCACGTCCCCGAGAAAGAGCGTCACCGTGCCGACGGGCTTTCCCATGTATTCCTTCTCCCCGAACACGGTGTCCCGTATCCGGTCGACGAGGGAGAACTTCCGGTTCAGCAGCAGGCCCCCGTACACGACCCCCAGCACATGGTCCATCGAGTCGAGCACCGGGATCGCCGCCTCCAGGACCATCCCCCTGTCCTCGACCGCCCTGTCGGTGGGGATGGCACGCTCCGTGTAAACGAGGGGGATGTAGGCCCTCTCGGCCAGCGCCTCTCCTTCGAGCTGGAGCGCTTGGCGGGACAGCACTATCGTCCCGCTGCTCGCCGTCCCCTGCAGGGCGGATTCGATGAGCACACTGGGCAAGACCTTGTCCCCGGCCGCGAACGGCTGGCGTGATCGCGCCACAGCGTTCCCGTTCCGGTCGACCAGGGTGACGAAATCGATGTCGTACTTCCGCCGGAAAGCATCCAGCTCCCCAGTGATCCCCCCTGTGGCATTAGCTGAGCGCAACGCAGTCCGGAGGAGCTCGTTCTGGGAGGCCATGCTGACCACGATCTGCAACCGCGAGCGCTCCGCCTCGTACGCGGACCAGGCCGTACCGAGGTCCATCTCAACCCGGACCATCGCCTCCTTCATGACCGTCTGTGAGATGAACGACATGCCCGCCCAGGTGCTGACGATTGCCACGATCCCCACCACCACGGTGAACCCCAGGAGCAACCTCGTCCTGAACGCGAGCGTCCTCACTGGCGCCCTCCGGAGGGTGGCTCGAGCAGGGGCACTTCCCTACCTCCTCTGTACCAGACAGCTCCAGATAGTGCTTTCGAGCAGCTCGCGCGCCGACGGCTGCTCCGCCGCTGCGGACTCCACGGGCTCCTCGAGTGCGGCCGCTCCTCCCTCCAGAAACCGCTCGTACTGGCCCCGGACCTCCTCCATGCCCAGCTCGATCGGCACGGTGATTCGATCGTAGGTCTCCTGACCAAGCCTCTTGAGCTCGTCCCTGCGCGTGAGGGCTCCAACGACCGTCTCGTCCATGTGCTTTAGGAACAGGCAAACCTCATCCGCCGTGAACCCGGCCTTGAAGCGACTGGCCCCGGTGACCTCCAGGTAGTTCACCAGCAACATCCTGTTGCTCGTCTGCACCGAGGTGAGAAGCAGCCGGTAAAGCAACCTGACAAGCCAGGAAAGCTCGTTCTGGTCCATCGCCGCGAAGGCTGGTAGGAGGCCACGAGTCGCTGCCGCGTCGACCCTCTCGACGAGAGCATCCACCACCTGATTCTCCTCCGTCACGAGCGCCTTGAAGATCGCGAGGTCGGGTCGTGCGATATCCCTTCTCATGACCGCCGCGTTTCGCGCATGCCACTCAACCTGCTCGCTCTTCATGCGCTCGATCACGAAGGGGAGTCTCCTCTCAATCTGGTACCTCGCGCTCGGCGACCAGCCGAGCCTGGCGCGGGTGTGCGAGCCGTCCACCTCCATCTTCCGGTCGATGTACCGGTACATCCAGAGGCGTTCGAACGGCATGTGGCCGGTGACCCGCCCCAGGGCGCTCATCGTCACCATCCCGGCTCCACAGAGGGGCGCGGGGACGAGCACGGGCTGCTTCGCGGCACCCAGAAACGAGCGCGTGGCCAACTCAAAGAGCCTGCGGTGGGAGGTGCACCCCGGCGTGCAAGCAACGAGGATCTCTCCTGGCCGGATGCTCTCATGCCCGGCGAGAAAGTGCCTAAAGAACGTCACCACGTCCCTGATGTGGATGTAGGGAATGGCGCTTTCGCCCCTCCCGGCGAGGATCCGCCCTTTCCAGGACCTTCCCAGCCACGTGCTGAGGAAGATGTAGAGGGGGGGATACTCGCACCAGTCGCTGTAAACCGCGCCGAAGCGCACGATGCAGCTCTGCACGGAGGGAAACTCCTCCCGCACCATGCGCTCACCCTCGCGCTTGCTCCAAGCATAGATGTGGCCGCCGTCGGGTGGGGTCGCCTCCGTGATCGGCCCCTCTCGCCGCGGGAAAGCACATGCCGCCACCGAGCTTGCAAAAACGAACCGGGAGAGATCGAGCTGCTTCGATAGCTCGAGGACGTTACGCGTGCCATCGATATTGGTCCGCCTGTACTCCGGCCGGTTCTCCAACGCGTAGTCGTAGTAGCCCGCCAGGTGAAAGAGGAACTTGGCCCCGCCCGCCGACGCGATCTCGCGAAACGTCCGTGAGAGGCCCTCGACGTCGCCAATGTCCACCTGCATCCAGGCGATGTTTGAGTGCACTGGGGCGCCGCAGTCGCGCTGAGACCGGCGGGCAATGGCAAAGATGCGGTAATCGTCCTTCAGCTCTTCGAGAAGGTGGCGTCCCACAAAACCGGAGGCGCCGGTGATAATCAGCGCCGGACGGGGCATGCCTCACGCACCCTCGGGACCCTGAGAGAACCGTTAGCCATCACGGATTCCCCTTCGACCTCGGGCAAGAATAGCACCACGGATAGACGAGCCCAACTGATCGTGCGCTCGTGTAAGCACCGTTGCCGCGGGACCAGAGATACCCGCGCAAACCTACAAGGTGGCCGTGGAGGTGGCACCCGCTGCCGCGCGGTTGACCTCGAGGTGGGCCACCAGCACCGTCAGGCCCATCAGCCCGTCAACGACGCCGGCGAACGTCACGAACCAGGGGACCGTGGCCAGCAGCGTCGCGGCAAGCAGGAAGACAGCCCCACACGCCTTGGCCATCAGCAAGAGCCAGACGGAGCGCAGCCGCAGGTACTCCGCGAGGTACCCGGTGCCCAGGACCAGGTGAAAAACGCCCGCCTGGCGCGGGAAGAAGAGCGGAGGGATGGTCTCCCACCCCCCGACCCGAAGCGACCACTCGGGGAGCGCGAGCAACGCCACGCCGATGCCATACGTGTGGAGCGCGATCAGCACCACGAGCCACGGTTCCAGTCTGCGGACGAGAAGCTCACGGTTGACCATTGCCATCACCCTCCCGTCCGGCCCGCCATCGCCGAGTCTCCCGTCACGGACGTTCCCACCAGAGATCGGGGGGGCCTGGGACTGCACGGGCAATCGGCTCGACCCCGAGTCGCGCCAGCTCTCTGACCACCTCGCCGACGGCCGGACGGACGGCCGCCCGAACCGCCGCGCTCAGCCCGACCCCCGTCCTCACCTCCCCTGGTATGACGCCGACAAGCAGCATCTCGCTCGGACCACTGCCCGAGAACTCCACGGTAAGAAGCGCCTCCTTCAGACCGGGGTCGTGAGGTGAGAGCCGCGGCTGCGGCGGGTGCTTCAAAATCTCGTCTCGCCGGTACAGCCGCACCTCACCTGGAGCGCCGTTCGCCCGCACAGTGTCCACGACGATCACCGCCGCGACGCCCGCCAGGTAGGGGGTGAGGTCGAGGCCGGGGGTCCCGAGGTCCTGCACCGAGACCCCTCTCGGAAACTCGTACTCCGCCTCGAGAACCTTGATAACGGTCGGGCCCAGGGCATCGTCCCCAATGAGGACGTTGCCCAGGCCCAGTACCGCTACGTTGGCTTCCGGAGGCTTTTCCGCTCTCGCCTCCTCGCCAACCCGAATCACAGCGTTCTCACCCGCGAGATCTCGTTGCCCTCCACGTCCACCGTGTGAATTGCGCAAGCCAGGCAGGGGTCGAAGGAGTGCACCGTGCGCAGGACCTCGAGCGGCTTCTCCGCGTCGGCGATGGGGTTCCCCACCAGTGCGGCCTCGTAGGGGCCCTTCTGCCCCTTCTCGTCACGCGGGCCGGCGTTCCAGGTTGAAGGTACGACCGCCTGATAGTTGGCGATCTTGCCGTCGCGGATGACGACCCAGTGCGAGAGTGTGCCGCGCGGCGCCTCGTGGAAGCCGAAACCGCGCTGCTCCCCGGCCGGAAAGGTCGGCGGCACGAACGTCGCGACGTCGCCCTTGCCGATGTTCTCGATCAACAGGCCTAGGTGCTTGAGCGCCAGGTCACCCATGACGGCCGTCCGGATGGCCCGTGCCGCATGCCGGCCGAGGGTGGAGTGCAGGACGGCGGGACCGAGCTTGGTTTTGGCAATCGCGCCTGCAGTCGCGAGAACCTGGTCGGCGTACTTCTTGATCAGCTCGTGGCCGGACGCATAACCGACCAGCACCTGGGCGAGCGGGCCCACCTGCATCGGGTGCCCCTGGAATCGGGGGGCCTTGACCCAGGAGTACTTCTTCTCCGGGTCGAAGTCCGTGTAGTTCGGGACCGTGTCCTCGTCGAACGGGTGCCTGTCCCAGTCGCCCTGGTACCACGCGTGCGCGATCGACTCGCTCACGTTGTCCCGGAAGTATGGGTCCTGAAAGCTGTTGATCGTCTTCACCCCGGTCAGGTCCCCGTCGAAGATCGTGCCACCCGGAAGGTCGAACTTGGTTCCCTTGGTGTCGAGCGGCAGGTCGGGAACTGCCAGGTAGTTGGTCACCCCGGCGCCATACCCGAGCCACGGCGCGTACATCGCTCCGATGGCCGCAACGTCGGGCACGTAGACCTGCTGCACGAAGTCCCGGACCTCCTCGAGGAGGCCCTTCATCATGAACAGCTTCTCCATGTTGATCGCGGACTGGTTGTCGAGGTTGATTGGGTTGGCCACCCCGCCCACCGCGAGGTTCTGGATGTTGGGGGTCTTGCTGCCCAGGATCGCCACCACCTTGTTGGCCTTCTGCTGGTACTCGAGCGCCTGCAGGTAGTGCGCAACCGCCAGCAGGTTTACCTCCGGCGGCAGCTTCATCGCCGGGTGGCCCCAGTAGCCGTTCGTGAAGATCCCGAGCTGGCCACCAGCGACGAAACCCTTCAGCCGCGCTTTGACCGCCTCCATGTCCTTCTGTCCGTTGCGCGGCCACGGCGAGAGGCTTTCGGCGAGTGCCGCGGTCTTCGCCGGATCTGCGTCGAGCGCCGACACCACGTCCACCCAATCGAGCGCCGACAGGTGGTAGAAGTGCACGATGTGGTCGTGCAGGCAGTGGGCGGCGACGATGACGTTGCGGATGTACTGGGCGTTGATCGGGATCTCGAGGCCCAGAGCATTCTCCACCGCTCGCACCGAGGCGATCGCGTGAACCGTCGTGCACACGCCGCAGAACCGCTGGGTGAAAAGCCACGCGTCGCGCGGATCCCGTCCCTTGAGGATCTCCTCGATGCCGCGGAACATCTGCCCTGAAGACCAGGAATTCTTTACGGAACCGCCATCCACCTCGACATCGATACGCAGGTGGCCCTCGATGCGGGTGATCGGATCGACAGTGATTCGCTTGCCCATGGTCTCTCCCCCTTATGACGACGCCTTCGCGGGCACGCGGCCCTGAAGGATCGGAAACGTCTTGACGACTGCAACGTAGATCGCAACCTCGGCCGCGATGACGCCGAACGTGATGAGCAGCTCGGGGACGGCCGGGAAGTAGGAGTAGTTCGAACCCGGGTTGAAGGCGACGAGGTAGGTATTAACGCGGTGCAAAGCGGCGCCCACAAGCAGAATGATCGCTGCGCGCACCTGCCAGACAGCCTGATTCCTCCGCCTCTCGGACAGCAGGATCGCCGCGCCCACGACCAGCAGGCCGACCTCACCGATGAACGCGATCCCGTACCCGCTCGCGAGGTAGCCGAGCTTGCCTGCGATAGCGACCTCTGCAACCCGGAACACGGACCAGCCGAGAGCGACCCACGCAGCCACGTGCGAGAGCGATGAAAGCATGGTGGTCTCCCGCGGGCGCCGAAAAGCCACTGCGGAGAACGTTGCCTCGAGCGTCACGACCGCGAACCCCATGATGATGCAGTTGACCAGGAACAGCAGCGGCAACCACGAGGTGAACCAGAGCGGGTGCATCCTCGGGCCCGGCAGCAGCATCATCGTTCCGAGCGAGGACTGGTGCATCGTCGGGAGCAGGAGACCGAGCGCGAGGACCCAGATAAAGCTCTTCTCGATGAAGGTGAGCCCGCTCTGGGCGAGCTTCCGCAGGCCGCTCGACGCGCTCGCGCGCAGCTTCTCGAACAGTGCGGGGGAGAGCTCGATCATCAGCACGAGGGCGTACGCCGCCACGCAGAGCGCCACCTCGAGCTGCGGCGAGTGGGACCACCGCCATACGAAGATCGGGACCTTCCAGAGGCTCCAGAACCTGCCGAGGTCGATGACGACCGCGATCACGGCAAGACCGTAGCCGAGCAGGCTGGTGAGGATTGCCGGCCGAACCAGCGGGTGGTACTTGCCGCGGTTCAGGATGTAGACGAGGAGGCCCACCGCGTACCCTCCGCAGCCGATCGCCGTCCCAATGACCACGTCGATGGTGATCCAGACACCCCACGGGTAGCCGTTGGAAAGGTTGCTCACGCTGCCGATTCCGAAGGCGAAGCGGTAGATCGCGACGAGAGCACCGATACCGGCAATCGCCAGGAGCACCATGAAGGGGCGGGTCATCAGCCGTCCGCCCACCGGCGTGTGAACGTCGGTGTGCGCGCTCATGACTTCGCCTCCTTCTCATCGGCGCCGACCGCTTCGGTCCGGCGGTTTCGGTAGGCGACGGCCGCGAGGACGGCGTACAGGCCAACTGGGACAAGGAAGGGAAGGTTGTAGTAGATCCCCTCCTGCACCGCGTATGCAGTTTGTGGTACTGGCTCGTTGCCGATCTTCGGCAGACCCAGCTTCTCGAACGGCACGTGCGCGAGGTACAACACCTGGGTGCCGCCCGCGTCGAACTCGCCGTAGATCCGATCCTCGAAGTACCTGCCGGGGAAAGCGGCGATTCTGCGTTTTCCCTCGGCGAGCAGCTCATCGCGCGTGCCGTAGATCACGGCATCGCGGGGGCAGACCTCGCAGCATGCCGGTCCCTGGCCCTTCGGATAGCGCGTGAACCCGTCCGCTCCCTTGACCGCCGCATCCTTCACGCGATGACGGCAAAGCTCGCACTTCACGATCTTCGGGACTGCCTTGCTGAACTCGAACTTGGGCACGTTGAACGGGCACGACATCTGGCAGTAGCGGCAGCCGACGCAGTACGCGGGATTGTAGGAAACGACGCCGGTCACCTCGTCCTTGTGCAGCGAGCGGAGCATGCAGGCGGCCGCGCACGCCGGGTCGACGCAATGCATGCACTGCTGCTTCACGTACGAGGTTTTCTCGCCCTCGCGGTAGAGCTTGATGATGTTCTTCGTCTTGCCGTCGAGATCGAGCGGCGCGTCGTAGAGGTTCGACTCCTTCCAGGGGCCCGGCTCCGTAGGCATGTCGTTGGCCTGCTTGCATGCGACGACACAGGTCTTGCACCCGATGCACTTGGTCGCGTCGTAGAGCATCCCCATCGCGCCAGGCGGTGCCACCTTCCGCACCCGCGCCACTGCCGGGACGGCGCCTGCGGTGGCCGCGACGCCCCCCAACGTCAGCGACTTGAGCAGCACGCGTCGGTCGAGCGCCATGTCAAGCCCCCTTGTCCGGGCCGGTGCCCTTTTCCTCGCTGCCTTCGCCTATCTTCTTGGCCGCCATCCACCCGGCGCCGGCAAGCGCCCCGCCGACCACACCCGCGAGGCCGGCCGCTACGGCGCTTATGTGCCCCTGCTCTGCCTTGATCGGCGGGTAGGTATCGGGCGGCATCGGCCGCTGAATCTCGACCGTGGCATGCATCGGCATGCTCCACAGGATGGATTGCTCCGTGCACCCCACACAGGGGTGCCCGGTGCCGATCGGCCAGGCGCCGTCGACCTCGCAGTAGTGCTTGAGCGAGCAGTTCGCGTGCGTCGCCGGCCCCTTGCACCCCATCTTGTACAGGCACCAGCCGTTGCGGTGACCCTCATCGCCGAACTGCTGCACGAAGCGACCCGCGTCAAAGTGCGGCCGCCGCGGGCAGTCGTCGTGAATGACACGCCCGTACGCGAAGCGCGGGCGGGCCTGGTCGTCGAGGGCGGGCAGCGTGCCAAACGTCGCATACTGCAGCACCGTTCCAAGCAGGTTGTACGGGTTGGCCGGGCACCCGGGGATCGTGACCACGGTCTTGCCGGGGAGAACCTGCGGTGCGCCCTTGGCGCCGGTCGGGTTGGGGTCGGCCGACGGGATGCCACCCCACGACGCGCACGAGCCGATCGCGATGATGGCCCCTGCCTTGTCGGCGACCTCGTTCAGCATCTCGAGTGCGGTGCGCCCGCCGATCTTGCAGTAGATGCCGTTGTCCTTGGTCGGGATAGCGCCCTCGACGATGCACACATACTTGCCGGCGTTTGCCTCCATCGCGCTCTTGAGCGCAGCCTCGGCCTGGTACCCGGCTGCCGCGAACAACGTCTCGCAGTAGTCGAGCGAGATGAGGTCGAGGACCAGCTCGGCGAGCCCCGGGTGCGAGGTTCGCAGCAGCGACTCGGTGCATCCGGTGCACTCCTGGAAGTGCAGCCAGATGACCGAGGGCTTCAGCCCCTTCGCCGCAGCGTCCGCCCACTTCACGCCGACCGAGGCCGGCAAGCCGACGGCCGCCGCGGCCAGCGTGCAGATGCGGATGAAGTCCCTGCGGTCCAGGCCGCGATCCTCAAAAAGCTTTGAACGTTCGTCGTTACGTTCCAAACTTTTCATCGTGACCCTCCGTTTGTCTGGTGTCCCCCCACGGGAAGACTGTTGTGGCGAAGTTATCCGCGTATACCAGAACTGTCAAATGGGAGAAATGTGCGTTATGTGAATAGTTCTTCTTGAATCTCAAGATTGAGCAGGACGCCCTCCCGAGCGGGCCGGGGTGTTCTTTCAACGGCAGGGCTTCCTGTGGAAAACTCTGGGGGTTTCGTGACGTTTTTCACAACCACCCCAAGCATCTCGTGACAGCTTTCACGAGTTGTGTAGAATCATCGGCCGGAAGGGGGGAGATCCCACATGGCCACAATTGAAAACCTCAAGGCGGCGTTTGCGGGTGAGAGTCAGGCGAACCGCAAGTACCTCGCGTTCGCGAAGAAGGCCGAGGCCGACGGTTTCAGGCAGATCGCCAAGCTGTTCCGCGCGGCCGCCGAAGCCGAGACCGTGCACGCCCATGCCCACCTTCGCGTGATGGGCGGTGTCAAGGGCACAGCGGAGAACCTGCAGGCGTCCATCGACGGCGAGGGGTACGAGTTCAAGGAGATGTACCCCGCCTTCGTGAAGGAGGCCGAGGCAGAAGGCAACAAGGCGGCCGTGATGTCATTCAAGAACGCGATGGCGGTGGAGCAGATTCACCACGGGCTCTACACCCAGGCGCTCAAAGCTCAGAAGGCCGGAAAGGACCTCGAGCCCGGGCGCGTCTGGGTCTGCGCGGTATGCGGCCACACGCTGATCGGCGAGGAACCCCCGGATAAGTGCCCGACCTGCGGCGCCCCGAAGGAGAAGTTCTTCGACGTTAAGTAGCCGGACCATCCAAAAGGTCCAAACCGATCCGCCGCGTGGCGCTCACCCCCCTCGCGGAACGCCCCGCGGCCGCCGTCCGGCAAGGCCGGAATTTCGCCCGATGCCCGCGCGTTGTCCGATTTTGCGACGAGAGCGGCGAGGTTTGGACAGTGGCGACAGTGGCGTGCAGCCAACACAACGTTCAACAGGACTCCCCCCTGGGCCGAGGGTATCCGGGCGGCTGTAAGCAGGCCCCGGAGAAGGTGTGCGGCCCGCCCACAGCCCCATGATCTGCCCCCACTGCCAGACCCCGAACCCCGACGGCGCCGTGGCGTGTTTTTCCTGCTCGGGCGTCCTGAGCAGCGTAGGCGCCACGCTCTCCGGTTCCGACGCTACGCTCTCCCCCGCCCCCGCCCCGACGCTGCTCCCAAGGCCTGCGGACAGCCCTCGCACCGGTGCCAGCCAGTCACAGTTTGCCGGTCCGGGACCACAGGCCCTCCAGGAAGGGCAAGAGATCGGCCAACGCTACGAAGTGAAGAGGCTGCTCGGCCGCGGGGGGATGGGCGCCGTCTACCTGGTCCACGACCGGGCGCTCGACCGCGACGTCGCCCTCAAGGTCATCCGCCCCGACATCGCGGAGGATCCTGACACCCTCGAGCGCTTCAAGCGCGAGATCCAGCTCTCGAGCGTGGTCACCCACAAGAACGTCCTCCGTGTCTACGACCTCGGGGAGGGTGCGGGGATCAGGTTCGTCACGATGCAGTACGTGGACGGGGAGGATCTCACCGCGTTGATCAAGCGGGAAGGGAGGCTTCAGGTCCCCCAGATCGTCAACATCTTCCAGCAGACCTGCCAGGGGCTGGCGGCCGCTCACGAGCAAGACGTCGTGCACCGGGATCTGAAGCCTCAGAACATCATGCTGGACAAGGCAGGGAACGTTCTCCTGACCGATTTCGGCCTTGCGAAGTCCCTCGGCGCGAGCGGCATGACCGAGACCGGTGCGCTCCTCGGCACGCCGTTCTACATGTCCCCCGAGCAGGTACGCGGCGAGCCGGCGGACCACCGGTCCGACATCTACTCGCTGGGCATCATCCTCTACGAGATGGCGACCGGGAAGGTGCCGTTTTCCACCGGAACGGCGTACCAGATCATGGTGCAGCGGCTGCAGCGCGCTCCCCATCCGGTGTCGGAGCTTAACCCCGACTTTCCGCCCTACCTGCGCAAGATCCTCGAGCGGTGCATGGCGACCGACCTGGTCGCCCGCTACCAGTCCGTCGCCGAAGTGCTGGCGGACCTGGACTCCGCCAGCTTCAGCACCTCGCTGCGCTATGAGGTGCGGAAACGCGGACGCCTCCTCGTAGGGCTGGGGGTCGCGGCCGCTCTCTTCGCGCTGGCGGCAATCGGGTGGCGAATGTACAGGAGCGGACCGCCGGCGAAAGTCGCCGAGCAGAGAGTCCAGTCGGTGTTGATTGCCGACTTCGAAAACCGCACCGGCGACCCCCTCTTCGCGAGCACGCTGGAGCCGGCGTTCACGACCGCTCTCGAGGGTGCCTCGTTCATCAACTCGTTCAGCCGCTCGCAGGCGCGCAAGCTGGCTGCTCAACTCCAGCCGGACGCGACCGGCCTTCCGGAGGCGCTGGCACGCCTGGTGGCCGTTCGCCAGGGCATCAGCGTCGTCGTTGGGGGGTCAATCGAGCACGACGGCACGGGGTACGACCTCTCCGTGAGAGCCGTTGACACCGTGACGGGGAAGCCGATCGTCACGGCCAGGGTCGACGCCTCTGCGAAGGAGGACGCGCTTCGTGCGGCTGCCAAGCTCGCGGCGCGCGTCCGGAAGGCGCTGGGCGACACGACACCGGAATCGGCGCAGCTCGCCGCGGCAGAGACGTTCACCGCCGGCAGTCTGGAAGCGGCCCACGAGTACGCAGTCGCCCAGGAGCTTCAATGGGCCGGAAACTGGGGCGAGGCGATCAGCCACTACTCGCGCGCCATCAACCTCGACCCGAGGCTGGGCCGCGCCTACGCGGGGCTCGCGGCCGCGTACGTGAACCTCGGCCGGCGCCAGGAATCAGAAACCTACTACAAGCTCGCCATGGCCAGGATCGATCGCATGAGCGAACGCGAACAGTACAGAACCGAGGGCGGTTACTTCCTGGTGGTTCGCGAGCCGCACAAGGCCATCGAGCAGTTCGACCGGCTCGTCAAGAAGTTCCCCGCCGACAGCGCGGGCTACGCCAATCTCGCACTGGCCCACTTCTACTCGCGAGACATGCAGCGTGCGCTCTCCGAAGGGCGCCGTGCCGTCGAGATCTCGCCGAAGAACGTCATTCAGCGAAACAACCTCGGGCTGTACGCGATGTATGCGGGCGACTTCGAGGCCGCACTCAAGGAGAGCCGCACCGTTCTGGATCTCAACCCCACGTTTGCCAAGGCACACCTCTGCACGGCGCTCTCGCAGCTCGGACAGGGTCAGACGGACCAGGCGGTCCAAACCTACCAGAGGCTGGCGGCCCTCGACGCGAGGGGGGCCTCGATCGCGGCGACCGGGCTGGCCGACCTCGCGCTGTACGAGGGCCGGGCCGGGGACGCCATCCCGGTGCTCCAGCAGGGGGTCGAGAGGGACCTTACCGGCAAAGACACGGAGTCGGCGGCCAGCAAGCTGGCGGTCCTCGCCGAGGCCCAGCTCCTGCAAGGCCAGCGGTCCCAGGCGGTAGCGACGGCGGACCGCGCCGTCGCGCTGTCCCGGGGCGATGTCATCTTGATCCCGGCGGCCCGTATCTACCTCGGCGCCGAGCTGGAGTCAAAGGCTCTCGCCCTCGCCGACGAGCTTGCGACCCGCCTCGGCCCGGACCCTCAGGCCTATGCGGCGCTTCTGCGCGGTGAAGTTCAGCTCAAGCGTGGGAGAACACGCGAGGCGATCACCACGCTGGAGGGCGCACAGCGGACCGCAAACACCTGGCTCGGGTGCCTCGACCTCGGCCGCGCCTACGTGGAAGCCGGGGCCTTCACCGAGGCGCACGCCCAGCTCGAGATGTGCCGCGAGCGCCGCGGCGAGGCAACGGCGGTGTTCCTCGACGACGTCCCGAGCTACCGCCTCTTTCCTCCCGTTCTGTACTACCTCGGCCGCGCGCACGAGGGTCTCAACAGCCCCGACGCGACCGTGTCCTACAAGGCGTTCCTCGCGATCAAGGAGAAAGGCGACGGGGATCCGCTGGTTGCGGATGCCCGCCGCCGCCTTACCGCCCGCTAGACGCGAGGGCCGCGCCCCGCAGCGTCCGGGGTGCACCCGCCGGTCCCCTTACTTCAGTTTCACGATTGTCGCCTTCGGAGCGCTCCCGTCCGCGAGTTGCAGGACCAGCGTGTAGCAACCCGGCGCGGTGCCTGACGAGGTGTCCCAGTTGAAGATGAACTGGTTGCTGCCCGAGCGGAACGTGCTGCCGCCCTTGGCGCCGGCGGTCGGAGAGTAGAGCAGAATCGTTTGCGCCCCCGGCGTCCCAGGGCAGCCGACGTTGAGCACCGCCTGCAATGACTGGGTTGTGCTGAGATCGTTGATGTAGTGGCCGTTGGCGTCCTTGAGCTGCCACTTGATCGGGACCCCTCGTGTCAGAGTGAACGAACCTGAGTAGGTCGGGCTCGAGTAGGTACCTGCGGTAGTCAGCGGCGTCTGGAAGCCGATGAAGGTGTACCCGGAGGAAACGTTTTGCGTCAGGGTGCTCGAAGCACTCGGGAAGAAGTTGCTGTCCCCGGCGTAGCTCGCGGTGATCGAGTGACTCCCGGCTGAGAGCGCCGAAGTGGTGAAGGCTGCCTTGCCACTGGCGAGCGTCGCGGTGCCCAGCGTCGTGGACCCATCCTTGAACGTCACCGTGCCGGTCGGCGTGCCCGATCCCGGTGACACCGCGCTCACCGTTGCGGTGAACGTGACAGACTGCCCTGCAATGGATGGGTTCCCCGAGGAGGTCAGCAACGTGCTCGTGCTGGCTTTGCTGACAACCTGGCTCAAGGCGGACGAGGTCCCGGTCACGAAGTTGGAATCGCCGCCGTACGTCGCGGTGATCGAGTGGGTGCCGACCGACAGCGCCGACGTGGTGAAGGGGGCGCTGCCGCCGGCAAGTGTCGCCGTGCCGAGCGTTGTCGAGCCGACCTTGAAGGTCACGGTGCCGGTGGGTGTGCCCGAAGCGGGGCCCACCGCGCTCACGGTTGCCGTGAAGACAACCACCTGTCCGAAAACTGACGGGTTCGCCGACGAGCTCACCGACGTGGTCGTGCCGCCCTGGTTCACGGTGAGCGTGAGGTCCCTGGCGGCCGCCGAGCCGTCGGCGTCCGTAACCTGGACCGTGAAACTCGAGGTGCCCACCGTCGAGGGCGCACCCGTGATCTGACCGCTCGGGGAGAGGCTCAGACCACCGGGCAGCGACCCGGACGCCACACCCCACGCGTAGGGTGCGGTGCCCCCGATCACCTGTAGCGCCTGGCTATAGGCTCCGCCGTACGTCGCGTCGGGAAGGGCACTGATGCTGATGAAGAGCGGCGCTGCGTACGTCTGTCCCGCATGGGGGATAGTGACCGGTGCAACCTGTTGGGTGATCTGTCTCATCGTCGCCGGGTCCACGATGCCGCGCAGCGTCACCAGGACCGTCTCGCCCGGGCGCAGGTAGAACGTGGCGTTGGATGTCCTGGGGTCGGTGACGTTGGGGTCCGTCAGGTTCGAGGTGTCCTCGAACACGGGGTCGTTGATGTTCACCAGCACTTCGTTACGCTGTTCCTGCAGGAGTTGGCAGTTGATGCTGATCGGGTTCTGGTACGCCTTGGAAATGATCAGCTGCAGGTGGGCGTTGGCCGGCGCGTTGCCGACCAGCTTCACATGGTAGGACGCAGAGGTGTTTCCGACGTTCGTCACCTTGTACGTCGCGTCCGTGATGGAGAGATCCGTGATGTTCTGGTTCGAAATGTCCGGGTTGGAAACATCCGGGTTGGCGACGTTGGAGTTCGAGACGTCGGGGTTGGACACATCAGGGTTGGAAATGTCCGGGTTGGACACGTCCGGGTTGGAGACGTCCGGGTTGGACACGTCGGGGTTGGAGACATCCGGGTTCGAGACGTCCGGGTTGGACACGTTGGAGTTTGAGACATCGGGGTTTGACACGTCGGGGTTGTAGATCTCGATCGTGTTGATATCGGTGCCCGGCCCGGTGACGCCGTCCGGGTTGGCGAGAGACGGCACCGTCCCGTCCGGATTGAGAGTCACGAAGTTGGAGAGTCCGCCGGGAACGGGGTTCCCGAGTGAGTCGGATTCCTCAACGTTGACCGTGATGCTCGCCGCGGGGTTGCTGGAGGTCGCGAACACCGAACGCGCGATCCCCGAGTGGGCGGGGATGGTCACGTCGAGGGCCGTCAGGGGGTCAGGATCGGTCGGCTGCGGGTGCAAGAGGAACGCCGCCTTGCCGCCGATGGGTTGGCTCGCGATCGTCATCACGAAGTCTTTGTCGAACTTCGTTGCGTTGCGCACCAGGACGACGAACGCTCGCGTCAGGGTTGTGCTGAGCGGCTTCGAGGTCTGTGGGGAGGTCACCTGTAACCCCTGCGTGATCCTGGCGCTGTAGATGTTCTGGTTTCGCATCCCCTCCTGGCCGGTGACACATGGGGATGTGGTCTGGGTCGGATCGAAGATGCTGGTTCCCCCGCCCCCGACCGGCGTGTAGTTCTGCCAGTTGCCGTCGCGCGGGGGCCGTACGTCCTGGTTACTCGTCCACGTCGCGTAGAAGACAGGGGCCCTGCTCGGCGCGACGTTGTACGTCCAGGACCCACCGGCGGCCGGAGGCAAGAACGTCTGGCCGGCGATATCGATGTAGTCGCCGATGAACGCGACGGTCCCCTGCTTGAACAGCGGCAGGTTGGGTGGGTTGACCTGGAGCTGCTGCAGATACTGGATGGTCCCGGTCTCGTCCCCGCGCGTCCCGAACTTGTACTGGGAGACCCTCGCCGTTGTGAAGGCCGGCGAGGACGAAGCAGCGGCCTGCGCCACGCGCACGTCAAGCGTGTGTCGCTGCTGGGCGAGACCGAAGTCGTCCACGTACGGTGTGTAGACCTGTGACGGGCTCGTAAGCAGCTCCCCGCGGGGCAGCCGCTGCTCCTTGTAGAAGCGCCCGAAGGAGTCAGGCTGGAACGGGGAGTTGGGGTAGAAGAGCCCAAGCGTGTGGTCGAGACGCGTGTCGTAGTACAGGAGCATGAGCTGGCCGGCGGCGAACGCGAGCTGCGGCATGAACTGGTGCCCGCGGGTGAAGGTCGCACCGTAGTCGTCCACCACGGGTCCGTTGTCCACCGACACAGGGTTGGACCAGCTCGTTCCGTTGAGTGAGGTGGTCAGGTAGATCCGCGCATCCGCCCCTGCGGATGGCCGGGCCGCCCACGCCAGATGCACCCGGCTGGTGTTGCCCGAGTCCACGGACGCCGCAATCGTGGGGAGCGATTCGGTGCGAAACGAGGTGGCCGTTGTTCCCTGATCGAACGGGATGATCGTCGCCACATCGGTGGCCTTCGTGAACGTCTTCCCGAAATCGGTGGACTTCGCAAGAACGATAGCGTCGCTCTGGCTACTGGTCGCAAAGCGCCGCCACGTGACGTGGACGGCACCCGAGAGCGGGTCGATGGCGATCGCTGTTCCCTGGTTGATCGAGCTGCTCTCGGAGAGCTTGATCGGGTTACTCCAGGTGGCCCCGCAGTCCAACGAGCGCGTGAACATGATCTTCGTGCTGGTGCTCCCCGTGAACTTCGCCCAGGTGAAGTACACGGTACCGGCGGGGAACGACTGCGTCGGGGACACGTTGATCGTGCACTGCCCCGCCCCGGCGCGGGGCACGTCGGCGGCGACCCACGGCTTGTCGAGGAACTGGCCCGAGGTTCCGGTGTCTACGACTTTCGTTCCAACGTACTTGATGGTGTCCAGGCCCTGCGTGGCGTCGCCGTTCTCCTTGTTGTTGAGGTCGATTAGCGACGTCACGAATACCGCTCCCAGATCGGTGTCGCGGTTGAAGGCGATTCCGCTGAAGTAGAAGAGCCCATTGGTCCCGGGGCGCATCACGGGATCCCCACCCGCCGAAAATCCCTTCAACGGCGAGGCCAGCCCCTGTGCCGACTGATCCTGGGGGTATCCCGGGAGCAGGGTGCTCTGCCACGTCTGGCCCCCGTCGAACGACTTGAACACTCCGAGCCAGGCGTCACCGGAGAGCTTGCCATCCGGTAGTCCCGGCACGTCCACGGTCCGGTAGTCGTTGGCCCCCGCGAGCAGGTGCAGCGGGTTCCTGGACGAGACCGCCAGCGACGGCTCGTTCTGGCGCTGCAGGAACGGGTCGCCCCCCGGCCACTGGGTCCCCGACACCATGTTCACGTTTTGGCCCACGATCTGGGCCTGACCCGGAGCGGCCGCAAGTAGGACCGCCAGCGCGCCGACGGCGCCCAAAACCATACCCCCCCGTGCTTCCTGACGAGACATCAGCTGCCTCCCCCGGGTCCCCCTGCCGGCAGCCACGGTCATGGCCGCGCAAGCCTGTGTCCTGAGAACCTTGCGGAGTCTAACAGGAATGAGACGGAGTCCTATTCCGCTGCTTGTCGTGTCGGACCAATGGTTTGGGCTGATCGTGACGCCGGGTTAGCCCGCGAGCTCGCCGAGGATCTCCAGCACGACCCGCTCCACCGCCGCCCCGACCTCGTCCGACAGGCCGGACACCAGGGAGAGGCGCCGAGCCACGATCCCCCAGAGGCGGTAGCGCACTGCAGCCATCTCAGGGTAGCTCAACGCGATCCAGCGCAACCCCTCGGGCAGGCTGAGGGCGTGAGCGGTGGCGTGTCGTTGGGGCACCGCCAGCACCTCGTCGTGGCCGAGGCGGACGATGGAGCCCGGCCCTCCACCGGCCGTGACGGCATCGACCAGCCACACGTCGGCCTCGCCCTGCCAGAGCCCGGGAAGTCGCAAAGAGTCGGCGCCGCCGTCCTCCACCCGCACCCCGGCCGGAAGGTGTCCGGCGCTGAGGCGCCGCACCACCTCGGGCCCTGCCCCGTCATCCGCCATCAGGGGATTGCCGAAGCCGACAACGAGGACACGCGCGGACGTTTCGTCGCCTGTCACGTTCGGGATTCTAGGGTATCGCCCGCCCCGCCAGCGCCCGGTGCTGCAGCTCTGGGCACGTCGATCCAACCTGGGAGGGCGTCCCCTCTTGCCTCTTGCCTCTTGCCTCTTGCCTGCCTCT
>Ga0214474_1000167_pt1 | contig 34184 bp, 29 predicted proteins | sample RVTome_2_FD_187335 | JGI IMG/M metagenome (GOLD analysis project Ga0214474, IMG submission 187335) | Soil microbial communities from uranium-contaminated site in the Upper Colorado River Basin, Wyoming, United States - RVT95D214 HiSeq ... | reverse complement strand
TAAAGAGGGGTACATTCCCTCCCTTTGGCAAAGGGAGGTTAGGAGGGATTTTACAATTAATGCCTTCATACTTGCGATCTTATCAGTAACTCATGTCTTGAACACTATACGCATCAAATTGTCATCGCCTGTGCAGAGGATCAATGGATTTAGCAATTTATGATCTGAAGCTTCATAGAGGCCGTTTTATTGCGACGGTTCTTGGAGTGGGTCTGCTGTTCACCATCGTCCTCGCAATGAACGGCCTTTACCGGGGCAACATACACGAGGGTCTCGCCCTCATCAAAGCTACAAACCCCGATCTCTGGGTTGTGGAAAGATACAGGGGCGGACCCTTCAACGAACAGTCTACGTTACCTGAATTTTACCATTACAGTGTCAAAGCGATGCCCGGCGTAGAAAAGGCTAGTCCTTTTATTTACTATACCGTAGAAAGACAGATAGAGGGCAAAAGCAGGCAGTTCAGCATCATCGGTTACGATGTTTTCGGAGGGATGGGAGGGCCGCAGAAGATTTATGCCGGAAGGAATATCACTCAGGCTCATTATGAAATGGTCGCTCATCCGAAATTAGGGGTACGCATCGGGGACGGAGTCCTTTTGGGTCTCCATACCTATACGGTTGTAGGTTTAACACGGGAGGCGGTCTCCTCGAATGGAGAGCCGTTGGTTTATTTGTCCCTTCCGGATGCGCAGGAGGTGCTTTATCAGAGAGACAACGAAGAAGTGCGCAGCCAGCGTGAAAGACTTCTTCGGACACTTTCCGGACAGAGCTATTTATCACCAAGCCAGGCAGAAAAGTTATTCCCAAAGTTACAGTCTGATACCCACATTATTAATGCCATTTTGGTTAGGCTAAAACCCGGAGCGGACCGCACCGAGGTATCTCGCGGGATTGAGAAGTGGCTTTATCTCTCCGCTTTCAGTACGGAGGAAGAGCTTCAATTGATGTTAAAAGGGCGGTTGGCCAGTATGACCAAACAGCTTTTACTTTTTAGAACACTCCTCCTGATCATCTCTGTAATAATAGTTGCCCTCGTAATCTATACATTTACCATGGAAAAAATACGCAGCATAGCTGTGATGAAACTCATCGGCGCTCCCAATTGGGTGATCATCCGGTTGGTCATGGAGCAGTCCCTCCTATTGACAATCGGCGCATTTCTATTTGGACTGGCTTTGATTCACAATACTTACCAGCTATTCCCCAGGACATTATTGCTGGTTCCCGGCGATGACCTGGTAACATTCATCGTGGCTTTTGCGGGTGGTATAATCGCCAGTATTTTAGGACTGTGGCATGCATTGAAAACCCAACCTGCCATGGCCCTGGGTGGCTAATGGAAATCCTCAGAATCGAAGGACTGTCCAAGATTTTCGGGTCAGGTCACTTAGAAGTGCGGGCCCTCGAAGATATAAAATTATCAGTTTCCGAGGGTGATCTTGTGGCATTGCTGGGTCCAAGCGGGTCTGGTAAAACCACTTTGCTTCTGTGCACCAGCTTAATTCTCGATCCCACAGGGGGCAAGATTGTATTTGACGGCCAAACGATTTTTCAGAAGAACGGCTGGGCAGGCGTGGACATACGACGCATACGCCGGGAAAAAATAGGCTTCATCTTCCAGTCTCACAATCTGATTCCCTTTCTTACAGCCAAACAAAATGTGCTTTTCCCTTTGAGTCTCATCGGCCTCAGGAAAGAAGAAGCTGAAAGCCGGGCGATGGAGCTTCTGAGATATATGGAAATCGCTGACAGGGCAGACTATCTACCGGCCCTTCTTTCGGGGGGTGAGCAGCAGCGGGTAGCAGTCGCCCGTGCCCTTGCCAACAATGCGAAATTGATACTGGCTGACGAACCTACCGCCTCGCTGGATACCGGCAGGGGTATGCGGGTCATGGAATTGTTAAAAAAGATAGCTAAGGAAAATCAGTCGGCGGTAATCGTGGTGACCCATGATGTTCGGATGATTGAGGGATTTGACCATGTTTACCAGTTAAAGGACGGGCGCATAATTGACGAGGGGCAAACTCAAAATTAAACAAATCAGGGAGAGGATTCCTCTTGTATTTTTAGTCAGTGTGCAACACCACAGAAAAACTGTTGAATATGACCCATACCCGATCATTCTCTTGAAAGCCCATCTGACGGGCGTTTTCCGTGGTAACCACAGAGCACAGTTCCGTACCGTCCGGAATACGCACAACATACTCTGTGGTAATCTTGCCTTTATTAATGCGGGCAATGGTTCCGGCAAATCTGTTCTCCGCTGTAGATTCAGGTTCCCTGTCGCTCTTCTGTAAAATCACCCAAGGAGCTTTGACCTCTGCGGTTATTAAAGATCCCTTTTTGAGACCGAGCCTCGACAGACTGTCGTTGGTAATCACCGTTGTTACTGTACCGCCTCCGATGGTGGTCATTTCTACTGTCGATTGAATATCCCCTTTCTTGATAGAACTGATTTTACCGAAAAAGCTGTTCCGGGCGCTTGTTTTTCTACGTGATTCCTTTTCAATAAAGTGTTTCGCCACCTGCCGCATGTCAGTATCAGAAAAGTCAACATAGGAAGCCGTCATGTTGAGTGTGGAATGTCCCATCATCCTCTGCACAACCGGCAGGGGCATATTGCTCTGCATCAGTTCTACAGCTCGGGACCTCCGTATGCTTTCCGGAGCACCCATAGCAGGGGGAAAGCCGGAGTCTATTGCCCGTTCATAAAATTTGCGGCGAACATGGCCGGGATCCACTTTGAAGAAGCTGCCCAGATATTTTTTAAAGAAAGGGTCCTTCAGTGAAGACTTGATTTCTTCAGAGAGCACCTCTGGTATCTGGACTTCCCGCGCCAGCCGACCATTTTTCTTTTCTGCTTTCCCCAAAAACACCAGGTGATGTTCGACATCGACATCCTGAAAAGGATTAAGGGCCAGCACTTCGTTCAGCTTGCTGCCGGTATAGCGGATCAAAAGGAATATCAGCAAGATGCGCCTGCGGGACAAACGGACATCAGCCCGCGGCGCTCCATCTGCCCAGCTTCGGAATGACTGCTCCAGGCGACTCATCTGAACCGTATCAAGACAGTGGGATTCATTCGGCATTGAGACAATGCGTGCGTGGCTTGTACGCTCAGTCATCGACGTCTGTGGCGCTTGTTTTTTATCCCGAGACATTACTCATTATTATACCAGTGACGACCACAGATTGTTTCTCTGAGTCACTCACTAAATCCATGTCCTAAAGCATCAACGTTGTCTTCGCGATGCTATTGACATCTGATATGTTATATGATAGTGTTATCAACACGATAATTAAATTATTCGTGTTAATAGTTTAACATATTTAAGGAGGTGCTTATGTATTTCGAGACTGCCGGAATCGAAGTTGCTCCTTGGATTCCTCCCCTTGTTGCACTGGTCGTATCTTTCTTTACATCTATGGGCGGTGTTTCGGGCGCCTTTCTTCTGCTGCCGTTCCAGATGAGTGTTTTAAACTTCACAAGTCCTTCTGTGAGCGCTACCAACTTTGTCTTCAATATCGTTGCGATTCCGAGCGGCGTATACCGCTACCTTAAGGAAGGCAGAATGGCATGGCCATTAACGTGGGTTGTTATTATAGGCACCCTCCCCGGCGTCTTTATAGGATACTATCTCAGAGTTCTATATCTTCCCGATCCGAGGACTTTCAAGCTCTTCGTGGGATGCGTGCTGCTTTACATAGGCACCCGGCTTCTTTATGAAATGACGGGTAAGGCAAAAACGGGAAAATCGAAGATGAAAGAGCTTGAAGACAAATTCAGGGAAAGAACAAAACAGATTAAAGACCAACAAAAGACCAGAGTGGCATCGGGTCTCCCTCCAGAGGCTGTCGTCAAGACAGTTTCAGTGAGTTTTAAAAGAATAGAATACGAGTTTTGGGGAGAAAGGTTCTCATACAGCACCATCGCTATGTTCTTCCTCGCTTTTGCAGTCGGGATAATCGGCGGCACATATGGAATCGGCGGAGGCGCCATCATCGCGCCATTCTGCGTAGCGGTATTCCATCTGCCCGTTTATACAATTGCAGGCGCTGCTCTAATGGGGACATTAATAACTTCAGTGGCAGGGGTAGTTTTCTACAGCATCATTCCCGCCAAGGCCGGGATGGTAACTTCACCTGACTGGCTGCTTGGTTTCCTTTTTGGCGCGGGCGGATTCATCGGCATATACCTCGGCGCCCGGTTTCAGAAATTCGTTCCCCAAAAGGTCATCAAGCTAATGCTGGGTACGATTATTGTTTTCCTTGCAATCAGATATATTTCACAGTATTTTATGAAATAGGAGGTGTCATATGAACGGATTAGTATGCCCGGCAGCAAGAATGGAAAAACTGATGGTAGCCACAGACGGCTCGGAGTACAGTGGAAGCGCTATAAGAGAAGCTATCAATCTTGCAAAGATATGTTCGAGCAAATTATATGCCGTATCAGTAGTTAAAACAAATCCTGAGTTTGAGGACCTTGTTCCAATGGTCATTGAAAAGATTGAAAGAGAGGCAAGAGAACATCTTGAATCTGTTAAGGATAAGGCTTCAAGAGAAGGCATTGACTGCGAGATAATTGTAAACCGGGACGAAGAGCCTTATCAAAACATTATTGATGAAGCAACAAGGAATCATGTCAATATGATAATTGTGGGCACGCACGGCAGAACAGGACTCAAGAGACTCATGATGGGAAGCGTTACCGCAAAGGTTATAGGCCATGCCCCGTGCAATGTCCTTGTAGTTCCATTAGATGCAAAGGTTGAATGCAGGAATATTCTTATTGCAACTGACGGCTCAAAATACAGTGACGCAGCAGCCTCTGAAGCTATTGGCATTGCAAAGAGATGTGCAGGATCACTCATTGTTATATCCGTAGTTTATGCAGACAAAGAAATTGTTTTGCCCGAAGATGATGAAGACATGATATCGGCAAGAGATAATGTTAATAAAATTATAGATATAGCGGGGAAAGAAGGCATTAAAACCGAAGCTCTTACGGTTCAAGACAAGCCTTATGAGGGAATTGTCGGCGCTGCGAAACAGAAGCATGCAGATTTAATAATTGTCGGAAGCCACGGGAGAACAGGTATCGAGAGGCTCCTTATGGGAAGTGTGACTGAAAGAGTTATCGGCCATTCAAAGTCTGCCGTGCTGGTAGTCAAGAAACCGCAATAAATATTTCCCGGGCAGGAGACCGAGATTAAAAAAGTTACAGAGTTAATAAGATTATTCCTCAAACTCGGAACGTTTTCTTTCGGCGGCCCTGCGGCCTATATCGCCTTGATGGAAGAAGAGGTAGTAAGCCGCAGGAAATGGCTTACGAGGGAACACTTCCTTGACCTTGTTGGAGCGACAAATCTCATCCCCGGGCCTAATGCCACGGAGATGGCGATTCATATCGGTTATATCAGGGGAGGTCTCTTAGGGCTTATTGCCGCCGGAATATCATTTATTTTGCCGGCAGCAATAATCACCGGCATCTTCGCATGGGCATACGTAGAATTCGGGACATTGCCCCAGGCATCGAGCTTCCTGTTCGGCATAAAACCCGTGGTCATCTCGATAATTCTCATGGCTGTCTTAAGACTGGGAAAGACAGCGGCAAAGAGCGCTTTGTTGACGGCTATAGGCGTCGCCGTCGCCGTTGCCGCACTTTCAGGAGTGAACGAGATCCTCGCTCTGCTTTGCGGCGGCGTCATCGGCGTCGCGCTGTACACATGGAAAGGAAACTCTCATAAAGGCATCATAGGGTGGTTCATACCGCTCTTGATTCAACCTATAGCCCTTCTCACAGATAGCAAGACACGGGCAGTTGCAGCCGTTTCAGCCACGGCAATCGCAGGAGTGTCGCTCTGGAAGCTGGGATTGTTTTTTCTCAAGGTAGGATCGGTTCTCTACGGAAGCGGCTATGTCCTCGTTGCCTTTCTTGAGGGCGGACTGGTTAGGGACTATGGATGGTTATCCCATCAACAACTACTCGACGCTATTGCCATAGGGCAGCTCACACCCGGCCCGGTCCTGAGCGCCGCAACCTTTGTCGGTTATGTGATCTCAGGACCTATGGGCGCATTGGTTTCCACAATCGCCATCTTTCTTCCCTCCTTTATTTTCATCCTGCTGCTTAATCCGGTCATACCCCGGCTCAGGGCGTCAAAGGTGATGTCTGCTTTTCTCGACGCCGTAAACATCAGCGCCGTCGGGTTAATGGCATCTGTTGTCATCAGTCTTGCAGGGCAAGTCATGACAGACTGGAGAGGGATTGCAATAGCCGGAGTTGCTGCCATAGCAGGAATGCACTTCAGGCTTAACAACGCATGGCTTATAGCCGGAGGCGCTGCTCTTGGATGGCTCTTGCAGCAGTTATAATATTTTTACATTGTATGTAACAATGACGTCAGTTGCAATATGAATTCGTTATTAATTTGCCTAAAGCAAATTAATAAACCATCTGTCCCGTGATAAACCGGTAAGCCCTTTCGTCTTTCGGCTTTTCAAAAAATTCTCTATTCGGCCCGTGGTCAACAATCCCGCCCTCATACATGAATAATACATCGTCGGCAAGCCTTTTTGCCTGAAATATATTATGAGTCACCATGATAATTGTTAACCTGTTATCCTTCTTAATATTCAAAATTGTTTCCTCGATAATCGTTGTGCTGCGAGGATCAAGAGAGGCTGTTGGTTCATCGAGAAAAAGCACCTCGGGCTCTATCACTAACGCCCTTGCTATACCGAGCCTCTGGGTCTCACCGCTTGAGAGGCTAAGGGCACTCTGATTCTTTTTATCGGTCAGGCCTACCAGCTCCAGTGCCTTGTGAATTTTATCTTCAACCTCAATGCTTCTCATTCCACGGACTTTCAAACCATAAGCAACATTATTGAAAACATTAGTATTAAAAATTCCGATTTTGGGAAGTAAAAGGGTAATTCTGCGTCTGAGGCGTATATCATTCTTCAACCCCCCCCCCTTTACTCCCCCCCTTGCCAAGGGGGGGATTGGGAGGGTGGTATCCCCTGCCAATGGCAGACTATGCGGTGTGTTGTCATCGATGAATTTAACCTTTCCGCCGTCAGGTTCCTCAAGGAGTGCACATATTCTGAGAAACGTGGATTTACCGCTTCCGTTAGGTCCCATCAATATATAGATTTCATTTTTATCAAAAGAAAATGAACAATCCTGTAAAACAGATTTCCCATTATAGTTTTTATTGATATTTGACAATGCCAATCTCAGGCTCATTTACCTGCTCACCGTCCCTTTTCTCTGAATTAAATGAAGGCCCAGATTTATACCTAATGAAATCGTTAGTAGTATTATCCCGAGCGCAAGGGCAAGTTCAAAATTTCCTTTATCCGTCTCAAGGGCTATCGTAGTCGTCATAACCCTGGTATAGCCTGCAATATTTCCTCCTACAATTAGTATCGCTCCAACTTCCGCCATCACCCTTCCGAATGCTGCGATCACTCCAGACATTATCCCGTACCTTGCCTCTTTCATTACCATAATCGTAACCTGAAAGGGTGTTGCACCAAGTGTCAAGGAAGACTGTTTTATAATTGGGTCAACACTTATAATAGCCGAATGGCACAGTGATGCAACAATTGGGAATGCAAGGACCGTCTGTGCCGTCACCATCGCTGACGGTGTATATAGTAAACCCATAAATCCGAGCGGTCCGCTTCTTGACAGGATTAGATAGACGAAAAGCCCTACAACAACAGGTGGAAGCCCCATAAAGGTATTCATGAGACTGATGATCATCCCTTTTAAAGGAAATTGTCTAAAACCTATGTGGGCACCGACTAAAAGACCTGTAACCGTTGCAATAATTAAGGCAAGGCCGGAAACCTTGAGTGATAAAAAAATAATGCTTAGCAGTTCAGCATCAAGATTGAATATAAGGATAAACGCCCTTCTAAATCCTTCTATTATTGTTTCCATATCAAATTTTCATTTTACCTTAAATAATATTTTCCATTTGACAGATATTTCTTTCTGTGATAATTTTGATTATAGATAAACATAAAAGGAGGTGTAACATATATGTCCTGTAAACCAAAAGGCAAACCCTGCGTACCTTCTAAAAAGACTGCCGCAAAACCAAAATCAAAAAAGAAAAAATAAATTAGCGGAATTCCATTTGAATTTAAAGGCAGGCCCGAAAATCGAGACCTGCCTTTTTGTATCCTGCCAAAAAACAAGCGCTCTTTACCCTAAAAAGAGATGTTAACCTCAAAATACGGCCAATAATCATGCTGGAATTTCGAGCTTCCTAACATGGAAAAATTCTGACCATCCTCTGCATCATGTTTGGTATAGAGAAAGTCCATATAGCCCAAACGGAAGCGTACGTTCTTCCAGGCATAGTAGTCATAGTAAATGTCCCAGACCTGAGCATTGAAAGGATAAAATCCTACAGTACTGTTACCGGAAGAATCAAAGAAATAGTTGCCGGCCGGTTGTAATACTGTTCCTTTTCTCCTGTAGCCACGGTAATTAAAGGGATTTATCCATGCATCGCTGCCATCGGCAAACTCAACAGTCAATTGCTGATTAGGAGTAATCAGATCTCCTGTGTTAAACCCTACAAACCATATATGGCCCGGGAACCCTTGTGCGGCAACTTTTGTCGCAGATGTAGCTCCGGTTGGCGTAAAACTAAACGCCGGAACATCGAAATGGCTGTAATAGTAAGCGCCGTAAAGCTGGAATCCAAAGAGCTGCGTGTCGGCATAGGCTCCTGTCAACAAATAATTGGTTCTAATATCCGGGACGTAGCTCACACCAGAGGTGTTGGGCATATGCCAGTCAGCCATAGTCAGCCCATCCCAGATAACTTCTGTATCCTTCCCAACTTTTATCTTTGCCTGTGCGAGGAATGCGTCAGCGTCTGCTTTTCTTTCCAAATCATCTGTGAGTTGCATCTTTTTCTCATCGTATTTCAGGTATCCGAGAATAATCCCGGTTTTGTCCTTAACCTTTGCCTCATAAGCTTTAATGACAGGCGATTTTCCTGGTTCGTTTTGCTTTCCCCATAATCTCGTTGATGTCCAGGGGAGATTTACTTTGTCAACTGCGGTCTCCGGAGCATCCCATCTGAGCAATGTACCGTCGATTTCTGAGTCTATAAAAAGTCTTGGGAAAAGAGTAAGTGCCTGCCTCTGAGGTGCACCGTCCTCTCCAGGAAGGCGTCCCACATACCATGTGGCGCCATTAACATACGGAATCTTCACAGTCATATAGACCTGCTCAAACCTGGGAGTAATATCGTGTCCCTTGCTCGCTTCAAAAGAGTTCGGCCTGTTGAATGGATCTGTAAGCGTAGCTTCCGAGGCTCCCCAGTTTTTGTTCATAGTCAGACGAGCGTAAAGATTAACCCAATCCGGTACAACCTCGGCATGAGCATTTAACCTGATTCGCATTGGGAAGGCTGTCTCATCTCTTAGTTTAAGTTCTTTAGTAGGTTGCCCTACGCCATAAAAATCCTTGTCTGTCACAGCATTTTCTACCATTATGCGGAAACGAGTTTCTCCACTGAATTCTATACGCTCTTTAAGTGATTTTTTCTCGGCCTTTTCTGTCTTCATCACCGCCTCTGTGACCTTTTTCTCAGTCTCGATAGTCTTGGTATCTGTCACAGCCTGCTTCTTTTCTAACTCCTCTATCCGCTTGAGAAGTTTCTTCACCTCTTCTTTAAGTTGACCTACCTCTGCATTTGGGTCAGATGCTACAACAGGTAAAACCCATATTGTGACTGAAAAAGTAAAGACCAATAAAAAGACACATAACCTTTTCATATAACACCCCCTTTTATTGTTTTGCATTTGGGATAAAAAGCTGATTACCAAGTTTATCTTTAAACAAGGCAATAGCCTCCTGCCCTTCCTTAGAAATGACCCACTTTATAAATTGCATCGCCTCATCATATTTCACATGTTTCTGCATTTTGGGATTTATAGCCATTACTCCGTATTGATTAAAAAGGATAGGGTCACCTTCAAGAACGATTCCCATCTCAAGCTTATCCTTTGTAGCAAGCCAGGTCCCTCTGTCAGTCAGGGTATAGGCACGCTTTTCATTAGCAATCCTCTGGGTTTTTTCCATCCCCTGGCCCACTTCAAGATACCATTTTTGTTTTCCGGGATCAATACCTGTTTTTCCCCATATTGATAATTCTTTCACATGGGTACCTGATTTGTCACCCCTTGATACAAAGGGATAAGCACTCTGCGCGATTTTCTTGAATGCCTCTGTTGCAGATTTTATTCCCTTTATCTTTGCAGGATCATCTAAAGGTCCGATGATAACAAAATCGTTATACATAACGTCATGGCGATTTACAAAATATCCCTCTTCAACAGCCTTTAATTCCAGTTCCTTCGCATGAACAAACACTAAATCCGCATCACCCCTTCTGCCTATCTCAATAGCAGCACCTGTACCGACAGCAACAACATCAATCTTGATTCCTGTCTTTTTCTCAAAGATAGGCAGGATGTAATCAAATAATCCTGAGTTCTGCGTGCTTGTTGTTGAAGCACATCGTATCCTTGTTTCAGCAGATACACTTACAGCAGAAAAAACCATGGAAACCAGTATCATAAATAAAAGACTCTTAAATAACCTCATCTCCTATCCCCCTTTTACATAAGTAAATTAATCATCGTATTGATACGCATAGGCAGCATCGTTGTATAAACCTTCGCCATATAGATTTTTCCCATATTCTCTGATAATCTTTTGTCCTTTTTCAGAGGCCACAAAATCTGTGAACCTGGATGCGAAAGATGCACCCGGTGTTTTACCTCCAGGAAGACAGAGGGCATGGTAAGTATTTACAAGGAATTTATCTCCTCTAAAGAGTATCTTCAGATTGGGCACATTCTTTTTCTCCGCTACCCATGTACTGCTGTCTGTCATGAAATATCCCTTTTCATTATCGGCCCTTTTTAATGTTGCAGTCATGAAATCTTTGGTAATAATGTACCAGTTTCCGGAAGGAGTTATGCCGGCCTTCTTCCAGACATCCATCTCTTTTTTGTGTGTACCTGAATTATCTCCCCTCGAGAAAAATTTGGTTTTTGCATTTGCAATACGGCTATATGCCTCAAAAGCAGTTTTAGCTTCACTAATCTTGGCCGGGTCATCTGGTGGACCAACAATAAAAAACTCATTAGAACCAATTAGCGTCCTTTTCGCAGCCCAGCCTTCAGCTACTGCTTTCTTTTCGGCATCCGGAGCATGCACCATAATCATATCAACTGATTTTTCCTTCAAGAATTTTAAAGAATCCCCTGTACCTGCCTTTATCCAGCAGATGGTCGTGTTCCTTTCTTTGCTGAACGCCTCAGCAAGGACTTTCAGGAGTCCGAGTTCTCCAGGGCTACCCGTGGCAAGAGAAAATTTGTTCGTGCCATTCCCATAGATTTTCTCACATTTCTCCTGGGCATAAGAAATTGCAATACCTGAAACAAAAACAACAATGAATACAGTGGATAAGAATACCTTCCTCATTTTTTCTCTCCTGTCAGCTTCTACTGTTTTTTATTATCCATCACGGACGGGACTGCATCCGGATAAAAAAGATTAACCCTGTGCTTTTTATAATTTGCTATTAAATGTTGTCCTGCAGGTGATGTGATAAAGGCAATGAAATCCATTGCCTCTCTATACTTAACTTCCGGGAATTTATCAGGATTGACTGCAATGACACTGTAGAAATTTTTTAAAACAGGGTCACCTCTAAATAGAACTTTTAAATCAATCTTTGGTTCATAGTTAAGGAATGTCCCCATATCGGTCAGCGTGTAAGCCTTCTTCTGATTCGCCAGGATTAATGTGTCCCCCATTTTTGACCCTGCCTCAAAATACCATCCTTTGCCTTTCGGGTTAATCCCGGTATCATCCCATATATCTAATTCCTTGATGTTCGTACCGGAGTCATCCCCTCTCGATACAAATGGAGCTCCCCTATCTGCGATTTCCTCAAATGCTTCTATAGCTGTTCTTAATTTACTGATACGTACAGGGTCTTTTGAAGTGCCCACGATTACAAAATCATTATGCATAACCGCCCTTCTATTGACGCCATATCCTTCAGCTACAAACTTTTCCTCACGGAACGGGTCATGCACAAACAGCATATCAGCCTCACCCTTCTTAGCAATCCTTATAGCCTTACCAGTACCAACCGCAATGACTTCTACTTTCACGCCGTATTTTGAGGACTTCTCGTATGCTGGAACCAAAATATCAAAAAGACCTGAATTCTGGATACTTGTAGTTGATGCTATAACAAGTTTCCTCTTTTCTTTAGCCATCTTCTAAATTTAGGGTTAAAGATTCTAAAAGTCAAATTTATATAATTCATTAAAATGATTAGTTATTTTCATACATATTATGCTCATTGACAGTATCTATTTTGACTACTTACAATAAATGCAAATGGAAGATCACAGACTAAAGGCTTTCTGTCTTGTTATTGAGATGAAGAGTTTCTCAAAGGCGGCGGAAGCGAAATTCATGACGCAATCTGCCATGAGCCATCTCATAAAGAACCTTGAAGATGAGCTTGGAGTAAAGCTCCTCAACAGAAAAGGCAAGACAGTAATACCGACTTCTGCAGGAAGGATTTTTTATGAACATGCGAAACAGATTCTCGATCAATATCGAAAGCTGGAGAATGATGTTTATTCCATTGTTGAGAAGGTTAAAGGAACGCTCTACATCGGAGCAAGTACAACTGCTGCGATATATTTGCTCCCACAGGTATTTTACAATTTCTCTAAAGACTATCCGCAAGTACAAATAGAATTATTAGTATCAAATACAGAAGGGATAATACAAGACCTTCACGAAGGCAAAATTGATATCGGAATTGTCGAAGGGAAAATAAGAAGCTCAAAGGCATTTTTAGAGGATATTGCCGAAGATGAGATAGTTATCATCGCATCCGAAGACAATCCATTAACAAAGACAAAGTCTTTGAAGTCTTATGATTTGACATCCCAGCCGTTCATAATGCCGGAAGTCGGTTCAGGCATGAGGGAATTCATAGATGATTTTTTTCAGGCAACAAATATCAATACAAAAGATATTAATATATTAATGACACTCGGCAATCCGGAACTTATTGTACAAATGGTGCAATCGGGGATAGGGATATCCTTTGTTTCAAAATGGTCGGTCTTCAAGGCAATAAAAGACGGTTCAATTAAACTATTACATATATCAGATAAGAAACTGAAGAGGAAGTTTTATCTTGTAAGTTTAGAGGGAGAGCCTTCAACATTGGTTATAAAAACGTTCAGAGAATTTATCAAAGGGTATCGATTCTTTATGCCTTTTTAACAACCTCTCTGGCGATAGCAATCTTCCCGGTTCTTACAAATTCTTTTATCCCCATCGGCTTAAGGAGCTCGATAATCGCCTCTATTTTCTTTTCATCACCTGTAATCTCTATTGTATAAGTCGTCTGGCTCGAATCCACAATCCTTCCCCTGAAAATCTCCGCAAGCCTCAGAACTTCTGCCTTAGCTTCCTGTTTGGGCGCAACCTTTATCAGCACCATCTCCCTCTCGACATGGTCAAGCTCTGTCATATCCACAACCTTTATAACATCTATGAGCTTGTTAAGCTGCTTTGTTATCTGCTCTATTATCTGATCATCACCACTCGTAACGATGGTCATTATTGATATCTGCGGGTCTATAGTCTCGCCAACAGAAAGGCTCTCAATGTTATACCCTCTTCCGCTGAAGAGGCCTGAAATCCTCGAAAGAACGCCGAATTTATTTTCAACTAAAAGCGAAATAGTATGCCGCATTTACTTCACCGCCTTCAGCTTTTTTTCAGCCTTTTCTTCCGGCTCTTCAAATAACATCTGGTCTATTGGCGCACCAGGAGGCACCATTGGAAAGACCTTTTCCTTCCAGTCGACGACAAAGTCCATAAAAACTGTCCTTTTTGTCTTGAACGCCTCTTTTAATACAGGCTCGACCTCACCAGGTTTTGTTGCCCTTAGCCCAACTGCGCCATATGCTTCTGCAATCTTAACAAAATCAGGGACACTCTCATCAAGCTTTGTATGAGAGTATCTTTCACTGAAAAATAGTTCCTGCCATTGTCTCACCATGCCAAGGTATCTGTTGTTAAGTATCGCTACCTTAACAGGCAGTTTATTGATTACTGCGGTTGCAAGCTCCTGAATATTCATTTGTATGCTTCCATCGCCTGCTATATCAATCACAAGCTTATTCGGATGTGCAAGCTGTGCACCGATTGCAGCAGGGAAACCATAACCCATTGTTCCGAGACCTCCTGATGTCAGCAGGGTTCTCGGTTTATCAAATTTATAGAACTGGGCTGTCCACATCTGGTTCTGGCCGACCTCAGTTGCGATGATTGCGTCTCCTTTTGTAAGTTCGTGAATCTTTTCAACGACAAATTGCGGTTTTATAACCTCGTCGCTGTAAGTATATGTCATTGGTCGTTCTTTCTTCCATGCATCCATTTGTTTCAGCCATGCCTTGCGAACCTCAGCCCATTGTTCTTTTACCTCTTCTTTTAAAACCTTGTTTAAGACTGTAAGAACCCTCTTTACATCGCCCACTATCGGAATATCTACACGTACATTCTTCCTTATTGAAGTTGGGTCAATATCTATATGGATTATCTTTGCATGAGGTGCAAAGGCATCAATCTTACCTGTTACCCTGTCATCAAATCGCATACCTATTGCAATCAGCAGGTCAGACTCCTGTATCGCCTTATTTGCGTAATAAGTGCCATGCATTCCGGGCATACCGAGTGAAAGTTCATGGGTCCCAGGAAAAGATCCAAGTCCCATCAAGGTCATTGTTACGGGGATATCAGTATATTCGGCAAGCTCTTTTAATTCTTTAGAACCTCCGGAGAGTATTACACCTCCGCCGGCAAGGATAACCACTTTTTTTGACTTTGCAATCAAATGTGCTGCCTGAGTTATCATCCACTTATTGCCTTCATAAGTTGGGTTATAGCTCCTGATCTTTATTTCCGGCCATGTGAACTCTGTCTTTGATACCGTTACATCCTTTGGAAGGTCTACAAGCACAGGGCCGGGACGGCCTGACATTGCAATATGAAATGCCTCTCTTACAATTCTTGATAAATCCTTTACATCCTTTGCAAGATAATTATATTTTGTGCAGGGCCTTGAAATACCGACTATGTCAGCCTCCTGAAATGCATCATTGCCTATGAGCATAGTTGGCACCTGCCCGGAGAATACAACAAGCGGAATGGAATCCATTGAGGCATTGGCAATCCCTGTTACTGTATTTGTAGCCCCTGGGCCTGAGGTTACAAGAGCAACCCCCGGCTTCCCTGTTGACCTTGCATAGCCATCTGCTGCATGAACTGCTCCCTGCTCATGTCTTGTGAGGATTAGCTGGATGTCCTTATTGTCATAAAGGCGGTCAAATATATTAAGGACAACACCACCCGGATAGCCGAAAATGTGTTTCACACCTTCTCTCTTCAGAGACTCAATTAATATCTCTGCACCCGAAATCTTCATAAGCCCTTATTACTCCTTATAAAAAATTACATAATTTTAACATAAAACACGATTAAGATGTCCATAACCCTTAATTAATTCAGTATTTTTAAATATATACTTTAAAAAAAGAACTTCTTCTTGACTTAAAAGTCAATTCAGCAGTAGAATGCACAAAATGCCTCTTTGAAATGCGGGGATTTTTGTATATTTAACTGAATTTTTTCTTAGAAGGGGCTTAAAATAATTACCTCAACACAAAATAAGAATTTCCCAAAATATTTCATACCGTCGTTTATATTTTATAGATATGTGAAATTGCTATCTATACATAATGCCATAAATAATTGCACATATGCGTCATTCCCGCGAAAGCGGGAATCCAGTGAAAAGGCATGGATTCCGGATCAGGTCCGGAATGACAACACAACAACATTAGCAAATAGTAAAGTCGATATATCTAATTTGGAAGCTACAATATGAAAGATGGAAAAAAGACAAAAGAACATCTCCTAAATGAATTGGTTGAATTGCGTCAGCGGATTGCTGAATTGGAAAAATCAGAAAAACAACGTAACCAAGCAGAGGAGGTACTTAGGGAAAACAAGGAAAGATATAAGGCACTTTTTGATCGTAGCATTTACTGTGTATATGTACACGATTTTGAAGGCCGTTTCATAGATGCTAACGACGCTGCTTTGAATTTGTTAGGATATAAAAAAGAGGATATCCCTTCCGTTAATTTCTCCACATTATTCGATGAAGACCAGTTACCCATTGCCTTTAAAAATATGGAAGAGCTTTTACAGACAGGTTCCCAAAAAAGACCTATCGAACACAAATTGAGAAAAAAGGATGGGGGTTGTGTCTGGGTTGAAGCTGAAGGATCTGTCATTTACAAACAGGGTAAACCTTATGCGATTCAGGGTATCGCAAGAGACATCACTGAGCGTAAGAGAGCAGAAGGGGCACTGCGTGAGAGCGAAGAAAAGTTTCGCATTCTTGCTGAAACTAATGCTGCTGCAATAGTTATATTCCAAGGAGAAAAGTTTTGCTATGTCAATCCTGCGACAGAAGCATTAACTGGTTACTCAAAAGAAGAACTACTGAAAAAGAATTTTGTGGATTTCATTCATCCTGAGTTTCGAGAATTGGTTAAAGAAATAGAGTCCGCGCGCCTGCGCGGGGAAAAGATTAATCCGGTAAACGAATTTAAGATTATTACGAAAAGTGGCAAGACGCGATGGGTTACTACCACTGCAGGCATTGTTGAGTTTGAGGGTAAGCCAGCCGCTTTAGGGACAGCTTTTGACATTACTGAGCACAAGCAGGCAGAGGAAGCATTGCAGGACAGGATTGAATTCGAAAAGCTTATCACTATTTTATCAACAAACTTTATTAACATTGAACCAAAAGATCTCGATAAATGGATAAACTTTGCATTAGCGTCGGTCGGTGAATTTGTCGGTGTTGACCGCAGTTATGTCTTTTTATTCTCCAGGGATGAAAAGAAAATGGACAATACACATGAGTGGTGCGAGAAAGGGATCGAACCCCAAATTCAAAGGCTTAAAGGGGTCTCGATTGATACCTTCCCGTGGTTTGCTAATAGAATAATGAATGGGGAAACTATCTGTATCTCCCGTGTTGCCGACCTTCCACCAGAAGCAAGCGCTGAAAAAGAAGAATTTCATCTATCAAAAATTCAATCTCTTATCAACATCCCCATGATTTATCGTAAATCTATTATTGGATTTATCGGGTTCGATTCGGTACGAAAAGAAAAAACATGGGCGGAAGACAATATTATGCTGCTCAAAATATTAGGAGAAATTTTTCTGAATGCGTTAGTTCGTAAGCAAGCAGATGAGGCATTGCGGGAGAGCGAGGAGAGATATCGCATCCTTTTCGAGGAGTCAAAAGAAGCGATTTATATTACCTCTCAAGAGGGTAAGTTCGTTGATGTCAACCAATCTGCATTGGACCTATTTGGCTATATCAGAGAAGAGATGATAGGGCTGAATGCACTGCAGATATATGTTAATCCTGATGAACGCACAAGGTTTCAGCAGGATATAGAGCAAACAGGATTTGTAAGAAACTATAAGGTAAAGTTCCGGAAAAAGGATGGGACAGAAATGGACTGCCTGCTCACCTCGACTCTGTGGAATGACATAAACGGAACCATTCTTGGATATCAGGGTATAATTAGAGATATTACCGAACTCAAGAAGGTAGAGGATCAACTAAGATACATAAGTCTGCACGATCCTCTTACCAGCTTATATAACCGTGCTTATTTCGAGGAGGAGATGCACCGTGTAGAAAGCGGGCGCTACGATTCAGCAGGTATAATCATGTGCGATGTGGATGGACTTAAACTTGTTAATGATGCCCTGGGGCACTACACCGGAGATAACTTACTTAAGGAAACAGCAAATATACTCAAGGAATCCTTCCGTGAGGGCGACGTGGCAGCCAGGGTTGGAGGCGACGAATTCGCTGTGTTGCTGCCGAACAGTGATCGCAATGCTATAGAAATAGCCAAACTTCGGATTCAAGACGCAGTAGAAAGGTACAACTCGTCAAATCCTCCGCTCCCCTTGAGTATATCCATAGGTTCTGCCATTGGCACCGGCTCATCTATAATTATGACTAATCTCTTTAAAGAAGCTGACAATAACATGTACAGGGAAAAATTACAAAACACTCTAAACGCCCGCAGTACCATTGTTCAGACCCTGATGAAAGCACTGGAAACGAGGGACTTCACAGCAAAAGGGCATGTAAGCCGTTTACGGAAACTATCGACTGATTTAGCTATGTCAATAGGGTTACAAGAGCAAAGGATAACAGACCTCCGCCTCCTTGCTGAATTTCATGATATCGGTAAAGTAGGCATATCCGACCACATCCTCTTTAAGACAGGTCCCTTGACATCTGAGGAAATCATTGAGATGCAAAGGCACTGCGAGATCGGCCACCGCATTGCCCTGTGCACCCCTGACCTTATCCCTATTGCTAATCTGATACTTAAACACCACGAATGGTGGAATGGTAAGGGCTACCCGCTCGGCATTAAAGGTGAAGAGATTCCGCTGGAGTGCCGTGTTCTTGCTATAGCCGAAACCTATGAAGCCATGACCAGCGATCGCCCTTATCATAAGGCAATATCCCACGAGGAAGCCGTGGCAGAACTAAGAAGGATATCTGGAACCAAGTTTGCCCCTGATTTGGTGACCAAATTCATAGAGGTATTAGATAATATAAAAGAATGATAAAAAGTAGATATGGAGCTTGAATATTAGTGGAAAAACTCAGGAGACGGCTCATACTTTCTGCTGCGCTGATAGTCCTTATCATATCATTCGGCACTGCCGGATATATGAGCATAGAGAGATGGAGTTTTTTAGATTCCGTCTATATGACCATAATAACTATAACTACTGTTGGCTTTAAGGAGATACATGACCTGTCGTTTAGCGGTAAATTATTTACAATTATTCTTATTATAGGTGGCGTAGGGACCGCATTATATGCACTTGGTACAGGTGCAAAACTTGTTTTAGAGGGTGAATTACAAGAAATATTCGGGAGGAAGAGATTGGAAAAAAAATTAAAAGAATTAAAAGACCATTATATTATTTGCGGGCATGGCAGGATGGGAAAGATAATAGCCAGGGAATTAAAGCATGAGAATTTAAATTTTGTTGTTATTGAAAAAAACCCAGATATTCTCAGGGAAACAGAAGATGTTCTTATCCTTGAAGGAGATGCTGCAAAAGACGAAACATTAAAAAAAGTTGGGATAGAAAAGGCAAAATGTCTGATATCAGTACTGCCTACTGATGCAGAAAATCTTTTTGTAGTTTTGAGCGCCAGGGGATTAAATCCCAACCTTTTAATAGTTGCAAGGGCAGGTGAAGAAGGTTCGGAGAAAAAACTTTTACGAGCAGGTGCTGACAGGGTTGTATCGCCATATCACATTGGTGGACTCAGAATGGCACATTCAGTATTAAAACCCGCTGTTGTAGATTTTATAGAATTTGCCACAAAGAGTGGCAATATTGATTTACAGCTTGAGGAAATAACCATTCAGGAAGGTTCCAGACTTGCAGGGCTCACGCTGGATGAGTGCGGTATGGGAAGAGAGCTTGGGATCATAATTGTAGCTATCAAACAACTAAACGGCAAGATGAAATTCAATCCCACATTCCGCAGTGCTATAACGGCGGGAGATACATTAATAGCAGTAGGCGAAACATCAAAACTGAAGATACTCGAAGATATGGCAGTAGGTAAAAAATAAAGCTATTCTTTCACGGGCTGACAAGGGATTTACTTAATCACCCTATCGTGTCAACACCCTCAAATATAGTCGTTGCAACTGTGCCTGTTACCAGAACCTGTACATTGTCTCCATTTGGCAGAAGGTTGATGACATCAGCCCGTTTGAATTTCACCATCAGATCCGGTATCCCATCATTGTCATAATCTACAATACAGTAGCAGGTAAACTTTGAAAGTGGTTATTTGCCCCCAGAGTATTAGCTTCCCATAAAAATATAGATTTTGAGAGGTTTCATAAATATCTCACTTTCTCACAGTAGTGCGCAAAGCGATCCCGTACATCCGTTTGTTCGGCCTTCCTCTGTAAATATGTCAATGCATAAACCTGACACCTCTGCTTTTGCTGTTCTCTATTGGCACTTCATACCCCCCTGTATCCATGCCCTGACTTGATCCTTCCATTTCGTCAAGCCTTCTTTCACCAAATCTTTCTCTTTCTCGCCCACGGGCAGCATGCCGCTATTTGGTGTGGCTTCTTCGATACCCCACAGTACGCGAGGGTCTTCGAAGAGGTGAAGCTCCATCTGTCTTGCTACCATCCCTTTGTTTTTGAACTTTGCGTGCAGCGCTTTTTTTATGGCCTCGCAAGTTTGCTGTGAATCCATCCCCGAAGTGTAAAGACCAGGTTGTGCGAACCACTCATCTGCATGCTTAAACCCGGTTATATCCTGCGTATGGCAATACACACATATGTCCGCAGAACGTCCCTTATGGCTCTTGAAAGCCAACCCCCCGCGCTCCTCCTCGAAGAAGTCATGGCAATTGGTACACCCCTTGGTCTGGAATTTAGAATGCAAGTGGGTGCTGAAATTGCTGTCGTCGGCCAAGGCCGTGATACTCCAAGCTAATAATACGACTACAAATATAGTGATCTTCATCTCTCCTCCTTTTAACAACGTGGTTGGTAACTTTCTCTTAACGAGAGAGCATGATTTTTTTGTCGTCGAACATTTATTTTTATGCTGATTATACATTTGATTCAAAGATTGTACACTTTAGGTTTCATTGTCAATTATTTTTTTGAAAAAACTGCCGATGAAAGCATGATTTTTCTATATATTATCGTCACTTTAAATATTATATGGAATACACATGATTATACAAACCAATATTCTTGTAGGAATTTTATGCATATTGCCGGTTGAACTATATACCTTTCAGGTTCAGCTTTCGGATGCGTTGTTCAGGAAGGATTAATGGCTTATATAATAGATAACGCCGATTCCTCCCCATTGGCCCCACCCACGATCATCTTCTTTGTCGATAAACTCCGCTTTTTTATACTTGCGTTTAATTTCATTCCAGAATTTATTTACTTTACATTCTGGGGCTTTTGGGTGATAAAGAATATCATGAAATACAATGAGACCATTTTGCTTCACAAGAGGGGAATACAGTTCAAAATCTTTTTTTACGCCTTTATACCTATGATCTCCGTCAATGAATAAGAGATCTATTTTCCGACCATCTAATATTTCGATCAATGAATTTCTTGTTTTGTATGTGCGGGAATCCTTCCTGAGGAAATATAACTGCTGATTTTTCCTTTTGTATTTTCTGAACTTTTTAGTCTCATTCAATGTATAACCCCCACCAAAAGGTCCACCAGGTAAATCTATACTTATTATTACGGCATCGGAATCAGCAATTTTACACCAAGCATAAAGAGTCCCTCCTTGAGCAGTTCCTATTTCAACAATAGATCTTAATTTTCTTCTTTTCAGAAGTCTGAGCAGTGAAACAAATTCAGTTATTTTTTGAGTTGCTCCTTTTCTCTCAATTGCTGTTTTTGCAATCCTATTTATATTTATATTCATATCGATTACAGTTTACTCTCCATCACTGCTCAAATTATTTGACGCTATCATAATTAATTCAAAAAAAGATATTAAGCCTTTATTTGATTAGTATAAAAAAAGATTTCAGAAGGAACTCTATTTATTCCCAGTAGTACCATGCACAATTATATCAGGGTTCCAAGGTGTTTGCTTCAGGAAGGAGTTGACACTTTATACCCGAAGCTTTTGGGGACGTTCTTGACTAATTAAACTAACGAGATTATGCTTTTTGAAAATTGAAGAGGGATAAGGAAAGGGATGCCGCGTCAAGCACGACTGGAAGCACCGGGAACACTCCATCATAAGGTTGGGAAATAGGGGACTTTGTTGATTAAGTTGACTTATTAGACGTAATTTATTGCAAAACTTCCGAATGCATGTTTCAAATGGTATTCATCATTTTTAATCGTATGCTCGCTCTGCGGACTTTCAGGTGAACCAAATAGATAGTTACTGTATTTCATGCAACCTGTGAGTATATCCTGACCTCTTTCTCAAGACGCTCACCAAGTGCATCGGCAGTAACATCCAGGTCGTATTGAGACTGCAAACCAAGCCAGAACTCTGAGGATGTTCCGAAAAACCGTGCAAGTCTGAGAGCCGTATCAGCAGTAATCTTTCTCTTTTCAAGGACTATTTCGTTTATTCTCCGTGCAGGCACACCGATATTCAGAGCCAGTTTGTTTTGACTCAAACCCATGGGCTTAAGAAATTCTTCAAGGAGAACCTCTCCCGGATGTACGGGATGTAATTTTTTCTTTTTCATATGCTCACTCCTTAATGATAGTCAGTTATTTCGACATAATATGCATTATTATCTTTCCAGACAAAACAAATTCGCCACCGGTCATTAATTCTTATACTATATTGTCCTGCTCGATCACCACTCAGCTTCTCCAGTCTGTTCGACGGTGGTATTCTTAGATCATTTATGTTCTGAGCGTTATTGATCATTCTGAGTTTTCTCAGGGCAATTTGTTGTATATCACCCGGCAATCTTGCTGATCTTTCCCTGAGATATATCTTCTCGGTCTCTTTGTCCCTGAATGATTTTATCACTGATTTAGTATATAACGGACTACGTTAAACGTCAAGGGTTACATTTTAGTGATCAAATGCACCATGCTATCCCGGACGGTAGAACCTTTACTTGAGTTCCTTTGGGATGGATTTGATATAATGATCAGCTAACAAAGAAAGTGTACGGAGGACTATCATGAACAAAATATTATTTTTCACGACTTCCTTGATTTTTTTGCCCATTTTCGTCTTGTTGACTTTCGCGGAGGAACTGAAGCCCATCCAACTCCTGAAGCCGCAAGTCGACAAAGGCAGACCCTTAATGCAGGTTTTGAAGGACAGAAGTTCTTCACGTTCATTCAGTAAAGAGAAACTGCCTATGCAGGTACTTTCAAATCTGCTCTGGGCAGGATTTGGAGTGAATCGAACGGACACAGGGAAGCGTACTGCACCCTCTGCTATGAATCGGCAGGAAATTGATATCTATGTCGCCACTGCTGACGGCCTTTATTTATATGATGCGAAGGCTCATGTGTTAAATCCGATTCTGTCAGAAGACATTCGGGCTATGACAGGAACTCAAGAGTACGTGAAAGATGCGGCTATTAACCTCATCTATGTTGCGGATTATTCAAAGATGGGTACTTCAACGAAGGAGGATAAGGATATCTATTCATCTGCCGATACTGGCTTCATCAGCGAGAATGTTTACCTGTATTGCGCTTCCGAGGGCTTGGCGACTGTTGTGCGTGGATCAATTGACAGGCAAGCCTTAGCAAAGGTGATGAGGCTGCGACCGGATCAGAAGATCATTCTCGCACAATCAGTGGGATATCCGAAAAAGTAGTAATGTACTTCCGTTGCGCACAGTTCTCACAGAAGTAAACGCTTCTGCATAAGTTGAAAATTCTGTGTGTTTCTTTTGGGAATCAATTGCTTGCGAATAAACTGATTTTTCAAGACTTGACCCTCTAACCTGCTCGATATTCCAAACCAGGTTCGGAATGACAAACTATTTATGGAACGGTACAGCACCATGCAACTTATGGAAAGATTAATTTTATTACTGTAAAACTGATTTGTACAATAGTCCCACCTTCATGTGTTGCGGGTTCATCACTGATATCCTATACTACAGTGAGAACGGTACTTTATATAATGCGTACAAAAGTTTTTAAAGCAACCCTTTTCTTCTGTTGTGTTTTTTTTCTGGCAGCAGGTATTTTCCTGTCTTTATCATTTCACCCTCTTTCCGCGGATACTGATGAGCGCATTCTGAATTTCCATAGCGACATTACTGTTCTCAAGGATGCTTCAATAAACGTCAGGGAAACTATCCGCGTGAAGAGTGAAGGCGATAAGATTAAACACGGTATCTACCGTGATTTTCCCACCCGATACAGGGATTACTTCGGGAACAGATATGTCGTCGGCTTTACTGTTCTTGCAGTTCTCCGGGACGGGAATCCCGAACCGTATCATACTGAAAGGATATCGAATGGTGAGCGGGTTTATATCGGACAGAAGGAAGTTTTCCTTGATCCCGGCGAGTATACCTATACTCTTGAATATAAAACAACCCGACAGATCGGCTTTTTTGAGGACCACGATGAACTCTACTGGAATGTTACAGGAAATGGATGGGAATTCCCCATAGAGAGAGCGACTGCTTCGGTAAGTCTCCCTGGAGAAGCAGGAAAACATATTATTGGAATGGATGGATATACAGGCCCCCAGGAGAGCAAAGAACAAGATTTCACAGTATCTCTCGACTATGAAGACATCCCGATTTTTTCAACAACAAGAACCCTTGGTCCGCTTGAAGGTCTGACTGTCGTTGTATCATGGAAAAAAGGGTTTGTTGTTGAACCTGAAACCATCACAAAAATTCAGTATTTTCTTTCCGATAATCAAACTCTGCTCCTGATCGTTTTCGGATTCATCGTCATCATTCTGTATTATTTCTTTGTCTGGGCAAAATTCGGAAGGGATCCCGCACCCGGTGTAATTGTCACACGATATACCCCTCCCGACAACATGAGTCCTGCTGTCCTTGGTTTTATCACCAGAATGGGATATGATGATGCGCTCTTTACCTCTGCGATCATCAATATGGCAGTAAAAGGCCGGATCAAAATCATAGAAAATGACGGCGAATATACATTACAGAAAATGGAAGGAAGCGACACACCGTTGTCTCCGGATGAGACAGCAGTATTGGAGACCCTTATGGGCTCATCACATACAATAGCCCTCGAACAAACAAACCATCAGAGGATACGCTCTGCAATCGACAAGCTGAAAAATTATTTGACTCTGAATTTTGAAAAAAGATATTTTTTCACCAACTTCAGGTACTTCCTCATAGGGTTGCTGCTAACCATTGTTCTGCTTTTCTTAAGCGGAGTCGGTGAATCACTGTTCAAAGGCACACTCCCTATTTTTCTGTTCATTTGTGTCTGGCTGTCTATCTGGAGCCTCGGTGTTATCGCTCTGGCATCTGCTGTAATAAAAAGCTGGAAAAGTGTTCCGCGATCCCGTGGAGGGAAAAAGATACTCAAGGCAGGGAGTGCACTTTCTGTAAACCTTTTTGCCCTTCCTTTTTTCGCAGGAGAACTGTTTGGCCTTGGCATTCTCTGGTACGCAACATCCCTATCGACAATTATTGTTATGATCCTCCTGATAGGGATCAATTATATTTTCTACCATCTACTGAAAGCGCCTACCCGATTCGGTAGATCACTGCTGGATACCATTGAAGGGTTCAAAATATTCCTTGCTGCAACAGAAAAGGACAGGCTCAATATGCTGAATCCACCCGAGAAAACACCTAACCTCTTTGATAAGTATCTGCCCTATGCATTAGCCTTCGATATAGAACAGCAGTGGGCCGAACAGTTTTCGGACATATTGTCAGCAACAGCAGTCGGTAAAGGGGGTACTGCCTACAGTCCTTCTTGGTATTCAGGTTCCGCGTTCACTTCTCTGACCGCAGGCGGTCTCGTCACTTCGCTGAGCAGTTCTTTCAGCAGTGCAATCTCTTCATCTTCCACTGCGCCGGGGTCAAGTTCGGGCGGTGGTGGAGGCGGTTCATCCGGCGGTGGCGGCGGTGGTGGTGGCGGCGGCGGATGGTAGATTATTAACGATTCCATGGACATTCGGGGTCAAGCCTTTATTCTTCATTTATCAACTCACGGCATAGTGTGAAGAAGTCGAAAACAGTGTCTTTCTGTTTCATTCGGAAATCTTCTTTTTCGGAATGATCATTTCAGTGAAGACTTGCCGGTGTAGTTTCTGGCTCTTTGAGGCAGCTTGATCGTGGCCATTTAGGGGGGGAATCTATCCGTGTCTGGCCCGCTATACCTGAAACCCCTCATGTCATTTTTAAGTCACTATTTAGGTCGGAAGGCAACCTCAGACCATTGAATAAAATTTCATTTCATCACCGCCCCGCTGCCGGCGGAACTAACCATCCTTGCATATCTCGCGAGATAGCCCTTTGTTATCTTGGGCCTCGGTGGTTTCCATTTGCTAAGTCTTTCTTTTATCTCTTTATCAGATAAAAGAACATCTATTTTCCTGTTCGGGATATCAATCCTTATCCTGTCACCATCTTTGAGAATAGCTATGGTACCACCTTCCATCGCCTCCGGCGATATATGTCCCACGCAGGGGCCCCTTGTGCCGCCTGAAAACCTTCCGTCCGTTATTAATGAGACTGAATCACTCAATCCCATTCCCGCAATGGTAGCCGTCGGAGAGAGAAGCTCTCTCATCCCGGGACCTCCTTTCGGCCCTTCATACCTTATAACAACAACATCCCCCGGCTTTACCTTTCCATTGAGAATAGCTTTCATGCCGGATTCTTCTGAGTCAAATACCTTTGCAGTACCTTCAAACTTCATCATGTGCCTGCTCACAGCAGACTGTTTAACAACCGCTCCGTCAGGAGCAAGGTTGCCCCTGAGTATTGCAATGCCGCCTTCTTTATGATAAGCCTTATTAAGCGGCCTTATGACATTCTCATCTATAATTTCCGCGGAATCGGCAATCTCAAAGATTGTTTTACCGCCGACCGTAATATTGTTATTTAAGCTTTTCCTCAATCTCTTCATTAATGCAGGAATACCGCCTGCCCAGTCAAGGTCTTCAAGGTAATGTTCACCGCCAGGCAGCATATTGGCAAGATGAGGAGTCTTTTTGCTCAATATATTAAATGTCTCAAGTGGAAGCGCTACGCCTGCATCATGAGCTATTGCAGGGATATGAAGAACAGTGTTTGTTGAACCACCAAGGGCAAGGTCAACCATTATTGCATTTTCAAATGCCTTCCTTGTCATTATCTTTCTTGATGTAACATTTTTCTTTATTAATTCAACAATTCGTTGTCCGCTTTCAAAGGCGATTCTTCTCTTATCGGCAGATACGGCTAATGCAGTTGCGCATCTCGGAAGACTCATCCCCAGTCCTTCTGTAACACATGCCATTGTATTTGCGGTGTACATTCCCTGACATGAGCCGGCGCCGGGACATGCACACATCTCAAGCGCCTCAAGTTCACCCTTTTTAATCAAACCCTTTTTATATTTTCCGATTGCTTCAAACGTGTCATTAACAAGCGATAATCTCCTTCCCCTCAGGCGGCCGGAGAGCATCGGGCCGGCAGTAACAACTATCGAGGGTACATTTATCCTTGCAGCAGCCATAAGCATTCCAGGCGTAATCTTGTCGCAATTTGTAAGAAGCACAAGGCCGTCAAACTGATGGGCCTCAGTAATGGTCTCCACCATATCTGCAATCAGCTCTCTCGACGGAAGGGAATAATGCATGCCTGTATGCCCCATAGCTATGCCGTCACATATACCGGGAAGCCCGAAAAAGAACGGATAACCGCCGCCCGTATGCACACCTTTTTCTATGAATCTCTCAAGGTCCCGCATGCCTATATGACCCGGGATGATATCCGTAAAACTTGTTGCAACACCAATGAATGGTTTTCGCATCTCACTTTTTGAAATACCTGTTGCATAAAGAAGTGCCCTGTGTGGAACGCGCTCAAGTCCCTCTTTTATTATTCTGCTTCTCATCATGATAATAATATCCCTTCTTTGATTATGTAGTTAGCAGTTATAGCTGACGCACTAAATACTTTTGCATCGTCATCGCGAGTCCCGACACATGTCGGGGCGTGTCAATCCCGAAAGCTTTCTGGACTCCTCGCAATGACACTTTGTTTAGCGCTTTTGCATTAATTTATCAAATGATTTTTTTTATATTCCCTTACAAGTTCTGCCATCTTATCCTTCTTGGAAAGTTTCTGTTTCTGAATCTTTTTCCTCTCAACCTCTTCCTCTGGAGTAAGATAGTGTTTTCTGTCAATCTCGGCAATAAGCCCGTCAAGATTTCTGTGTTCTTCACTGAGCCTTTTGAACTCCTCATTTTCTTTTTTTAAGAATTCAACAATCTCATGTTCTTTCAATTTTACCTCCTGTTTTTAGAATAATAGAAATTTTTATTGTGAATATTTCGATTTTTAATAAAATAGTCTTCTTTGAGGTTTTTCAATCTACAAAAATTATATCTCCTGAACAATCCTTTCTGCAAGCTTATATGAATTATCTATACAATCATTAACCCCGATCCCCCGATAAGCATTGCCCGTGATATAAAAACCTTTGAATTTGCTGATAACTGCATCAATCATTTCAAGCCTTTTCCCGTGACCTACGAGATACTGGGGTATGCCTCTTTTGTGCGTGTAAACCTTTACAAAATCAGGGTTTACTGCTATCCCCATAATATCCTTTAGTTCACTGGTAACCAAATCGATTATCCTTCCTTCAGGCATCAATGCAAGTTCTTGCTTTCTTGCCCCTCCAATCATGCTTCTGAGTAAAACATAACCCTCAGGCGCCCTGTTTGGAAATATGCTTGAATCCCACAATGTTCCAAGTATCTTTCTGCCCGCTCTGAAAGGAATAAGGAAACCGAATCCATCAAGAGAGTGCTGTAATTTATTGCGTTTATAACCTAAACACGCAACAGAAATCGAAGAATAGTTGATTTCATGAAGCGTAAGGGATAGATTTTTATCAATTCCCTTTACTATTTCAGAGGCTGCATAAGCAGGTGTTGCGATAGCAACATATTCAGCCTCAATATTCGAACCGTTTTCGAGATAGATAACATAATTATTACCTTTTTTGTCAATTGAGACTGCTTTGGAATTTGTTTTTACTCTTTCACCAAAATAAGCGGTAAGTGCTTTAATGATAGTTTCCATGCCGTCATAAAAAGAGGTCAGAACCCCGCCAGGCCCGGCTCCTACCTTCTTCCCTGTTTTCTTAGCTTCCTTTTGAAGTTTCAGCATCGCTTTTATAAGGCTTCCATATTTTTGTTCGAGATTATAGACCTTAGGGAAACAACTCTTCAGACTCATTTTTTCCGGATCTCCTGCGAAAATGCCCGATGCCATCGGGTCAATTAACTTTTCATAAGCCTCTTTGCCGAGCCTTCTTTTAGCAAACTGGGCCAGCGTTTCTTCGCCTCCGGTCCATTTGGGCACAAACATTTCCCAGACAATCCTTAGCCGGCCGGAAAGGCTCAGGAGATTTGAAGCAAAAAATGCAGGAGGTGATTCAGGTAAAAGATGAAGTTTCCTATCAGAAAATATGTATCTTTTTCTTGCATTATTGTTGCTTCTTAACGGAGAAAGGGCAAGTTTAGAAGAGAGTTCGAGGGTCTTAGGTCTATTGTCCAGGAAACCATTGACGCCCCCTTCACACAGAAAACCATCCATCTTATCGGTCCATATCTTGCCGCCTGCCTTTTTCTCGGACTCGAGGACAATGATATCTAAAGAAGGCTTATGCTCAAGGAGAAAGTATGCCAGAGAAAGTCCGGAAATCCCTCCTCCGATGATAACCAGCCTCATTCTATATCCAACTGTTTAATCTTTAAAATTCATCCCGCCCGGCATCTGAATTTTCTTATACCCCTCAGGAACCTCAAAGAGGCTGTCCGGCTGCGAACCAATCTTTATATTCTTGTATTCCTGACTCCATGAACCGTCAATTGCTGAGGTCTTTACAGGGAAGTTTATGTCAGTCGCAAACCATTGATAAACCTGATGCTTTTCGTTACCTGATTTGTAAGTGATCAGATACTTTTTTGCAGGGTGTCCATCTATTGTTTCATTGCCAACAAGCTTCCTGTCTATCTCACCCTCAAACTTTTCGTCGACCTTTGGTTTGTTTTTCAGATTAAATGGCATTTCCATATACATCTTCTGAGCAGGCATTATGTTCCAAATAACCTTCTTGTCTACCCTTGTAATCATAATCATGTCTTCATTAACCTTCATATCCATTCTGTACTTATCAGGTTTAAAGTAAATCTTACCTTTAATCTCATGTTCACCTTTATATGTTGAGATTGTGTCGGCAGAGAATTCAAAGGCTAAAGCCGTCCCTGATAATAAAAAAATAAACAACAAAACAGCAAAAAACTTTTTAAGCATCAAACCCTCCTTTTTTATTTCCTGGCCCCCTGTAAGACCCATCCAAACTGAGTAATTACACTAATTTTAAAGCCTTAAATTTATTTTTGTCAATTCCAGTTCAGTGACTTAAAAATAGACATATCATGCTATATTTTTTTATAGTACATAATTTATGACTAAGAAAGGTAATTTTTTATACAATATAACAATATGAAAGATGATACCAGAGATCCGCTGAGACAAAAAAGGCTGAAAAGGGTTCTATATCTTTTAACCTTTACAGTCATTATCAGCCTTACAACACTCGTTTTGAGAGGCCCTTATATCTCAAATGCCCTTAAAAGGATTATACTTCCTGAATTAGAGGCTGCATTCGGACAGAAGGTCATAGTTCAAAAGATTTACATCAATATATTCCCATTATTTATAGAGGCAAAAGGTCTGAAGGTTTTCGATGAAGATGGCAACAGAATTTTAATCGCAAACAGGGTAAAAGGGTATGTTGAGCTTTCAGGACTTTTAAGCAAGCGTCTTTCTATTCAGAGGCTTCTAATTAAGGAACCTGATATCTCTACAAACAGAGAACAACTCGACGAGGTAATAAAAAGTGTCAAAACATATCTCGAAAAAGAGAGGAAGACAGCATTTAAGGTCAAGATAAAGGTAATCGAGGTTATTAATGGTGTTGTTTCTCTCAGGGATAACGATCTAAAAGGCATGGTCAATATCAAAGGACTTGCAGGTGAGTTAATCATGGGCGAAAACCCCAGGCTTAAGACGGCTGTAAAAGAGTTTGTCCTGCAAGGAGAAGGATGGCCTGAGATTAAGTGTGACGTAAATGCTTCAATAGTATTAAAGGGTAACATGGTTGAGATAAAGCGTTTTGAAGTCGGTTCTTATGGCTCAAGGTTCAGGGGTGAAGGTTTTTATTCTAAAGGTAAGGGTACCCTGAAAACTGATAGCTCCCTGATTGTAGATTCTATGAAACGTATTTTTAAACTTGGGCAGAGAGGTGAAGGAAGGATCTCTGCAAAAGGGGAAATAAGACTTGAAGGCCTTCAGAATTCATCAGCCTCAGGCGGATTCAGCGTTCAGCGGTTGAAAGATATCTTTATAGACTTAAAACTCGATGGGGATTTTTATCTGCAGACATTAATGGAACTACTTAAGGTAAAGGAGAAGGTAGAGGGTCTTGTTGATTTTCAGGGTGAGGTAACAGGATATCTGTCTAATATATCTGGAAAGGCAAAGGCAAGGCTTCGAAATGGAAACCTTTTCGGCGTTGATATAGATTCGTTACGTTGTGAGGTTCTTTACCACGATGGAATAATGAAATTCGAAAAAGGTGATGCATTGTTATATAACGGTACAGCTCAGGCCGATGCGTCTTTAAATCTTCCCGGCGCTGAATTCTTTACCCTGAAAGTAAAGTTTAATTCAACCGACAGCCGTGCTGCACTTAAACTTATAGGATGGGAGCCTGAGATACCCGCAGGCAAAGTGGATGGAGAGCTTTCAACGTCAGGCAGCCAGTTTAACCCTGATGGATGGTTTGTCTATAAGGCACATCAACCTTCAACAAACAACGTCCTCGGCAGAATAAAAGATATAAAGGGAACTTATTCCATGCGGGGTGATATCTTATCTTTGTCGAATATGCATTTAAATACATCCCTTTCCAATCTCAATGTGAACGGTACGGTTAATCTTACAAATAAAACACTCAACCTTAAAAACAGGCTTTATACAGTTGACGTCTCTGATTTCACACTCCCTTATTACAAACAAGCTAAAGGCCGCGGGGATTTTTCCGGAGAAATAACCGGTTCGTTCGATAATCCAAAAATATCCGGAAAGGCTAATCTATCGGATGCATCCGCAGAAGGTTACAGGGCAGACGCTGTTACATCTGATTTCTCATATGAAAAAAATCTCCTCGATATACATGAATCTGTCTTGAAGTCTTCCGGCGAAGAACACATCATAACCGGTAAGATATTTTTCCCGGAAGCAAAGGAACTCTTTGACCTTTCAATGCCTGTGTATAACCTCAAGGCATCACTCAAGAACGCAGAGTTTGGACAGGCTGTACAGATATTCTATAAAGACTTCACAGCAAAAGGACGGCTGAATGCAGATATCAAGATAGGGGGTAAGGATAAAAACATTGATATATCCGGACATGCCTTTATAGAGAAGGCGCTGTTATATAAGATCCCGTTTGATTCTGCATCCCTGGATTTTTCATATTCAAATAAAAAGCTTTCTTTAAAAAAGGTTAAAATCACAAAGGGCAAATCCATTCTGACTGTAGAAGGTGACCTTTCACCTGACAAGAGATTCTCTTACAGTGCCTCTTCCGAAAAGCTCATGATGAATGACATTGGGCTTGACCGCATGCCTGATGATGCTGTTTTAAGCCTTCATTCAGAAGGTCACGGCACTTTTGAGAACCCTGATATTACACTGACTGCTAAGGTTACAGGTGGTACTTTTAAAGGCAGAAATATGGGCAGCGGCGCTATAAACGCTTCAATTAAGAACAGAGATATCTCATTGAATGCTGCATTGTTCAATGAAAAAATGAGGCTCAGAGGGAATGGACATCTCGACGATAAGTTGCCATGGAGCGCTGAACTATATATCCAGCCGGCCAGATATGATTTTATTGTCAGTTCAATTTTAAAGGATGTGCCGGAAGACCTGCAGCTTGATCTTGAAGGCCGTGTAGAAATGAAGGGGGACAGAAAACACATTACAGCCTCGGCAAACATAAACCACTTGACACTTTCACTCTTTGGACAAACCTTTTCGAATAACTCTGATATAAAATTTTTGCTTGATAACAGAAAACTGTCTTTCACAACATTTACAATCAAGAGCGGCGCAACTTCATTCAGACTCCAGGGAGGAATGGAAATTGGCACGGGATACGACATCCTGCTCGATGGCAGCTCTTCTCTTTCACCATTGAAAGGCATGTCAAAGAAAATAGGATATCTTAAAGGAGATGCAGATTTTGTTTTCTCAATTACGGGCAAATGGGAAAGGCCTGAGATAAATGGAGGGATGAATGTATCAAACGCCTCTTTTGGTCTTAGAGATTATCCTACCTACATCAGTTCCATGAACGGCTACCTATATATAGATGGTGACAGGATTGTTGTGCAGAGGATTTTCGGGAAAATAGGAGGCGGCGATGTAAATATATCAGGTTTCGTTTACCTCAAGGCATTCCGTATAAAAAGATTTTATTTAGAAGCTAACCTCGATAATATAACAACTTCAATTTCAAAGGATTTTAATATAAATTTTAATGGCAGCCTTCTATATAAGGGGACACTTGATGCTCAGAGCATTACCGGCGATATAAAGATAAACAGGGCAAGGTATAAAGAAACGGTTGAATGGAGGACCTGGCTTCTGACGGCAAAGGCAACAGAGAAACCTAAGGCTGAGGTATCCGTGTTTGAGAGGGCAGGACTTAATATAAGGATTTCAGGCAGTGACAATATTTCTATTGATAACAATATTGCGAGAGCTCTTATCAGGGGAGATATGATATTAAAAGGGTCAATATCAAGCCCTGTATTGCTTGGCAGGATTGAGTCGACAGAGGGATATGTCTATTTTAGAAATAACGAATTCAGGATAATCTTTGCCAGTGCTGATTTTACAGACCCAAACAGGATCAAGCCTGCTATGAATCTTACAGCCGAGGCCACTGTAAATGGATATACAATCAGATTGAATCTTGAAGGGCAGATGGATCACTTCAATCTTTCCCTGTCTTCCGACCCCCACCTCGAAGAGGTGGATATCCTTGCCCTTCTTACAGTAGGTCAGGTAGGAAAACAACTTAAAGGTCTTGAAGGCGGTATTGGCGCAGGAGAGGCAACATCATTCCTGACAGGCAAGGTG
>Ga0214474_1000166_pt1 | contig 34395 bp, 30 predicted proteins | sample RVTome_2_FD_187335 | JGI IMG/M metagenome (GOLD analysis project Ga0214474, IMG submission 187335) | Soil microbial communities from uranium-contaminated site in the Upper Colorado River Basin, Wyoming, United States - RVT95D214 HiSeq ... | reverse complement strand
ACATTGGTATACACAGTGCGAAAGATTTGTCAGTTCCATCCCGCATATTATACTTCACCCCCAAAGATGCAGGGAGAACTCCATCCCTCGACCTTACGGTCGGGGTATTAAGTATGGAAAGATAAATGTAGAAGAAAAATTCTTCTTTTTAGCTGAGGCAGAAAAGCCTGATGACGATAGACAGCGCCGGAAAAATGCCATAAGTTGGGCATTAGGAGACAAATATACTATTAGAAGTGCTCTTGAGGAAAAACAGCCATACGCTTTTACCTGCAAGATATGTGAGATGATTCAAACTTGTGCGTACGGAATAGCAGATATTTCAGGAGATAATCCGAATGTGTTGCTAGAACTTGGTATGATGATTGCTTTAGGAAAGCCAGTGATTATCCTTAAGAAGAAAGAACAGGATATTTTGAAATTGCCATCAGACCTAAATGCTATTGAAATAATTCCTTTTACTGAATATATCGATGTTGTTGAATGTCTTAAAGAGGTCGTTGTAAAACTTCCTTCTCTAGTTCCTATTCGGGATGCGATGGAGAATCTTGAAAAAATACAACCGCGAATTGCTGAGGAGTTGAAAAAATTAGGGGCTGAGATAGTTAGGGATTTTACTGCCAGTATTAAAGAAGCCAAATTGGACGGAATACAAAGTACGGAAAAAATGGCATCAATCGAACTGGATAGTAAATTAACCAAGCTGGAAGAAAAACTGACAGAATTAACACAGTTCGGTTTCACTGCAGAACCAGATACGGCTCTTCTTCGGGGTAACTTCTACTATAATCAAGGCAAATACGATGAGGCACTGCGATTGTATAATTATGTACTTGAGTTATTGCCTGACAATTTCCAGGCGTTAGCCAATCGTGGCATTACCTATGAAAAATTGGGTGAACACCCTAAAGCTTTAGATGACTATAACAATGCATTTACGATTAATCCTAATGATGCTGTGATTTTAAATAATCGGTCAATTATTTATATGAAGTTATATAAATATCCAGAAGCGCAGGCTGATCTTGAAAAATTATTGAAATTAAAGCCAAATGATCCACAGGCAATATATAATTTAGCTTGCTTATCATCATTGACTGGGAAAAAAGATGATGCCTTCTTATATCTTGAGAAGGCGATTGGCTATGACGGCAAATATTGTGAGTTGGCTAAAACGGATGATGATTTCTCTATGCTTAAGGATGACCCTCGCTTTAAAGTATTATATGATAAAAAGTTTTAAAAATTTTCAAATCCGCCTCTAACTTGACGTTTCTATAAACAGTGTTAGTTATTTTGCTGATTTCTCCCTCCCCTTTTCATCTCTTACTCAGGGGAGGGATTTTGCTTCTTGTCTATTTCCCCTTCGTTACCGGGAACTGGACCTCTGTGACGTACTCGCTAGGCGGGACGCCGGAGTTGGGGTCGGTGAAGTAAATCTCACGGCTAGGACCGGTAATCTGATACCCGTTCGCCTCAATCCACCGCATCAGCGCATTGTAAGCTGCGGAAATTGTATCGTAGCTCCCCTTGTGGACGGTCGTCGCCATGTGGTCGTAGCCCTTCAGGTCATAGCATTTGAACTCGCCTTTGGACGGTACATCTGCCGCCACCGGGAATGCCACTTCCACATCCACATCCTTTTCCTTGAACTCCTCGTCGTAGATAATTTCAAGTGGGGGACCAATCATCTGCCCGCCCACTTCGAAGATATGAGGGACAAGCTTGCTGAACAATGTACCCGTAGCGCTATAGCTGGGTAGTGTGGCACGGATAGAGACCACCTTCTGTGGCGGTGTTTTTTTCAATACGACTTCGTAATCTGGCATTTTGCCCTCCTTTTCAACCTGTTTCAGCCACTCTTCCACCCTCGTCAGCCTCTGCGACTCCTCTTCCAGCCGTTCCTTGATTTCCCCCTGCTTAATGTGGAGCAGGTCGAGGATATGGCTGATGGACACGTCCTCATGGAGCAAACGTGCGATTTCCCCCAGCGATAGCCCCATATCCTTGAGCGCGATGATGCGGGTCAAGCGTGGTAACTGACTAGTCGCGTAGTAGCGGTAGCCGGTGAACTGGTCGACACTGACTGGTTTCAGCAGTCCAATTTCATCGTAGTACCGCAGTGCCTTGACGGAGACGCGGGCGAGTTTGGAAAAGTCGCCGATTTTTAACATTGCCGACTCCTTTGTTGTTTGAAGAGCTCTTCAGGATGCAGTATAAAGCCTCCAGTAATGGGAGAGTCAAGGGCTGGGGGCTTTTGTCGAATAATATTTGTATGGATTCCCGATAAGTTCGGGAATGACGATATAACATGGGGAAGTCAAGCCCCCCTTTTTTAGTCCTTCTGTCATGCTGAATGCAATGAAGCATCTAGTAACCAGTGAGAACTAGATTCTTCGTCTCGATTTCATCGGACTCAGAATGACAATGTGGTGCGAGAGGTTCAGTTCCATTGCTTACCATTGCGAGGAATGAAGTGACGTGGCAATCTCACGGGAATGGAGGCGATCTGAAGGCAGAGATTACCACGTCGTCCCGATGAAATCGGGACTTCTCATAATGGAAGGTGGGTATTACTGGGGGTGACATACGGATTGAACTGAGTGCCTGTTTCACGTATACTTTTGGTGGGAACTTTTCCCCAAAATCCCGTCATTAGAGTTTAGAGTTTAGTATTTAGGATTTGTTATTAAATGGCAGAATTTGAAATCGTCTCTGACTTTAAATTAACCGGCGACCAGCCTCAGGCGGTGGATAGACTCGTCGAAGGCTTGAAAAACGACCACCGCAAGCAAACTTTGCTCGGTGTTACCGGCAGTGGCAAGACCTTCACGATGGCAAATGTCGTGGCGCGGGTACAAAGACCCACACTTGTTCTCTGCCATAATAAGACCCTCGCCGCCCAGCTCTACTCGGAGTTCAAAGAGTTCTTCCCCAATAACGCCGTCGAATACTTTGTCTCCTATTACGATTACTACCAGCCGGAAGCCTATGTCCCCCAGCAAGACCTTTACATCGAAAAAGACGCCGACATTAACGATGAAATCGATAAGCTCCGCCATGCCGCTACTCGTGCCCTGTTCGAACGGCGCGATACGCTGATTGTTGCCTCGGTGTCCTGCATTTATGGACTCGGCGACCCGGAGGAGTACCAGAGCTTCGTTCTCTCACTCGAAAAGGGCAAGACCTATAATCGACAGCGCGTGCTTCACCGCCTGGTTGATATGCAGTACGAGCGTAATGATATTGATTTTTCGCGCGGTAAGTTCCGCATCCGCGGCGATACGCTGGAAATACAGCCCGCTTATGAAGAGATTGCGCTGAGGATTGAGTTTTTCGGCGATGATGTGGAGCGCATCGTCCGCCTCGACCCGCTCACCGGAGAACTGCTTGCCGACCTGAACGCCATCGACATTTATCCCGCCAAGCATTTTGTTACCTCACAGGATAAGCTGACGAAGGCGATTGAGAGCATTGAGCAGGAGCTTGAGGAACAGCTCAAGAAATTAAAGGACCAGGGCAAACTGCTGGAGGCGGCGCGGCTCGAACAGCGCACCAACTATGACCTCGAAATGCTCCGGGAAGTCGGTTACTGTACAGGTATCGAAAACTACTCGCGACACCTTGCCGGACGGGCACCGGGGAGTCCGCCCTGGACATTGCTCGATTACTTCCCCGATGATTTTCTGGTTTTCATCGATGAATCGCACATGACCCTGCCACAGATACGCGGTATGTTCCATGGTGATACGTCGCGGAAGCAGACACTCATCGATTTTGGTTTTCGCCTGCCCTCGGCGCTGGACAACCGCCCGCTCAGTTATGAAGAGTTCGAGCAGAGAGTCGGGCAGGTGGTTTATGTCTCGGCGACGCCGGGTCCGTATGAATATCAGCATAGCCAGCAGGTTGTCGAGCAACTGGTAAGACCCACCGGTCTGCTTGAGCCGACGGTCGAGGTCAAACCGACCAAGGGGCAGATTGACGACCTGATGGACGAGATTAAACAAAGGGTGACAAAAGGTGAGCGCTGTCTCGTCACTACTCTGACCAAACGGATGGCGGAAGAGCTTGCCGATTACCTCATCGAGCTTGATATCAAGACGCACTATCTGCATTCCGAGGTGGAGACACTGGAAAGAGTGGAAATCCTGCGTGACCTGCGGCTCGGCGTCTATGATGTAGTGGTCGGTATCAACCTGCTCAGGGAAGGGTTGGATTTGCCTGAAGTCAGTCTGGTAGCGATTCTGGATGCGGATAAAGAGGGATTCCTACGGTCGGTAGGCGCGCTTATCCAGACAATGGGACGCGCGGCACGGCATCTAGACGGGCATGTCATCATGTACGCCGATACCATCACCAAGTCGATGCAGGCAGCCATAGATGAGATACAGCGCCGCCGGAAAATCCAGGAGGACTTTAACATTGAGCACGGCATCACACCGCAGGGCATAAAGAAAGCTATTAAAGATATCACCGAGCGGGTGAGGGTTGTCGCTGAAACAAAGGCTCCCTACATAACTACGCCGGCGACTCAGGAAGGCATTGCCCGTCTTATCAAGGAACTGGAGTCGCAGATGAAGAGCGCCGCCAAGAACCTGGAATTTGAGAAAGCGGCTCTATTACGCGACCGAATATATGAACTGCGGCGTGACCTCGACCCCATCAATATCAACGCAGGGTATAAATATGCCCGAAAATGAACCCAGCAATCACGGTGAGACCCGGCAGGAACGCCGTGAAAAGAAACTGAGAAAGAGACAGGAGCGGATTGCCAAGCACGGCAAGGGACTGGGGCAAATGTACCGTGATGCGGTTGAAAAGCGGTTAAAAAAGTAAATAAAAATATTGTAAAAGGATGCTAAAACGTATGAGAAAGATTATATGTTTGATACTATTCTTTGGTATGCTACTTGTGCTCACTGGTGAGGTCATATCTTGCAAGGCGGATAATACTGAGACTTCTGTTGAGAGTACGATACGGGCTTATGCCGACCCGGCGACAGAGACTACTCTGCAAGGATTGAGTGAAGGCGATTTAGCAAAATATACGCAGTGCGCTAACGCTGAGTTCAAAGCGGCATTGACCCAGGAAATGTTCGATGCAACGGCGGCTCAAATCAATAGCCAGCTAGGTGCCTATGAGTCAAAGGAGTTTTTAAGTACCGAGGAGCAACAAGGCTACACCATAGTTCACTACAAGGCTAAATACGCTAATGCAGAAGTGGGCATCAAAATGGTGTTCGATAAAAACCACCTCGTTGCTGGTCAGTGGTTTGAATAGTCATGTTTAACTACATGGTCTCATCTATTATTCTCAGTAGTTGTGAGGCGATATGTTACAGCAGATGATAGATGTTTTCACCTCAGCCTTTCATTTCCCAGGTCTGAGCGGGTGGTTAATACTGCTCGCTATCTTCTTAGGTATTGTTTTCGGAGCTATATGGCTGGCTCCGTACCTGCCTCCGCTATTAAAAAAGCGCGGACTCTGGATTGTAGGTATTACAAGCGCTTTTCTCACATGGATAGGCATAGCTTTCATTCAGGTGCCACTGCAACGCTGGACCGGACAGGCGCTCAACTACTTCTGGGATGTGAGGACTCTGACGCAATGGCTCTTTCTTACCGGTATACCTCAAATTTTGCTTAGCGGACTTGTGCAGGAGGGGTCGAAACTCGTACCCGTAGTATTCTACTGGTGGCGTAATAACTGGAAATTCACGCCGCAATTCGGACTGATTGCCGGGGCCGTATCAGGGGCTGGATTCGGAATTTTCGAGGCGGTCTGGGTTCATAATACCATATTTGCTACCGGCTGGAACTGGATGTACGTCGAGGCAGGTGGCTTTGTTGCGCTACTAGGTTTCTGGGAAAGATTCTTCTGCGTTGGTTTTCATATTTCGGCTTCAGCATTAGCTGGTTATGGTCTGGCTAAAGGATTGGGTTGGCAGTTTTATCTTATCGCTTCGGTACTGCACGCCGCTACCAACTATTCTATAGTCCTATTACAAAAGGGTTTGCTTACCTCAGTTCAGACAGAATTCTATATAGCTGGGCTGGCATTAGCGATAACTGCAGTAGCGTTATGGCTTCGCTGGCGTGGTATTAAAACCACTGAGGAGGGGGTAGCGGTGGATTACCAGCCACAGAAGGGGTTTGGGGTAGATGTATCGTGATGCGGTTGAGAAGAGACTGAAGGGGAAGTAATTCCATTATTAATTGACAAGGCAACTTTCTTAATATATTATATAGACATAGGGTGTAAGGGTGGATTTAGAGTTCTCGTCGAAACACCTTTTTGTAGCTAGTGTGAGCTTTTCTGAGGCTACACGATTATTCGGCACCCCGATTGCTCGGAAATATATCCAGCGTATAATAGTTCTGAGAGCAGTGGAAAAATTCACCCAACTCTATGGGTACAGAGCGTTGAGGTTGCATCCCCTGAAAGGAGACCGTGCGGGACAATACTCGATAACTCTTACCGGAAACTATCGACTTATTATTGAAAAGGTAAAGGAAGACAGAGTACGCATTATCGATGTGGAGGATTACCATGGTAACTAAGACGGATGCTTATCCTGATATTGCTATTCCTCCTGGTGAGTATTTAGCAGAGGAGATTGAAGCCCGAGGCATATCTCAAAAGGAATTGGCAAGACGCATGGGACGACCTCTGAACGCGATAAACGAGATTATCAATGGGAAGAAATCAATCACGGCCGAGACCGCGTTACAATTGGAAGCAGTAATGCCGGAGATACCGGCGCGGTTCTGGTTAAATTTGGAAACTGACTACCAGCTCACGAAGGCATTGATAAACAAGCGCGCTAAAGTCACGTAGTAATTCCGTTCGGTACTTTATCAGGAATTAGAGCTGAGGAAAAAACAGGAGCGCATCACCAAGCACGGCAAGAACCTGGCGCAGATATACCGTGATGTGGTTACGAAACGACTGAAGGGGAAATAATCACGGAATTACTATTGGTGTTATGCCGACATGACTGTCAAGTCGTAAGACATTGAAGACGATGTTTATCATTAATGCATTAGGTTAAAACTGCAATTTAGGTTTCAACTTTATCTGTAGCCCAAATGTGCTGGAATCTTGCATAGGACAAAGGTTGGCCTAGTCTTCTTATATTGTCAGCGAAATCTATTACATCGCAATTCTCGGTGCCGCCAAATTTAGGACCACGTAATCCCCGACCCACAATTTGTTCGTAAAGTACCTCACTAGTTGTAGGTCGCGAAATTGCTATACACTCTGTTTTTGGGGCGTCGAAGCCTGTTGTAAGAACTCCGAAATTACAGAGGAAGTCGATTTCTCCTCTCTTGAATTTTTCAATCAGTCCTCTACGGATTGTCATAGGGGTATCGGCTGAGATTGCTGCTGCACTTCTACCGCCTGAAGCTTCGAGGATGACAGATATAAAGTAAGCATGTTCAACTGTGCAAGCATAAAATAAAGTTGGCTTCCCCTTTGGTATTTGTAGAAGGCGTTTAATAATTAGCGTATTTCTTTTATTATCACTTGCAAGGCGTTTTAGAAAACCTGTTGGCAAGTCGGGTTCAGATTTCATTTGCTCTATTTCTTGATCGGACAGGCTATATTCTTGATGTGAATGGACTAAAATATGGTGAGGATTAGCCAGATAACCTTTTTCTCTAAAGTATTTTAGTGGATTGCTTTCATAAGACTGTGGAAGTTTTGGACTAACAAGATACCATTGAAAACGGTCGGCAAGAAACAAAGTCCTATCTGTCCCATCCCTACCTGCTTTACCAGGTGTTGCAGTTAAGCCACATATGGGAAACATATCGGGACCTGTGAGTATTTTAGCTCGGTCCAATAGAGAAGTATACATTCTTGAGTCTGCATGATGAGCTTCATCTATTATCATAGCGCCAGTGTTCTGAAGTATGACATCAAGAGCCTTGTCTTTACCTTTGATACGGTTGTAAATCTGCTGAATGCTACTAATAACAGCCCCGCCTCTAAGCTCATGGATCGGTATATCTCGTCCTCCGAAATAGCGGTACATTCTCAGAGCGCTGGGATACTCCTTTGCTCCCCATATTTGCTGAATACATGCTACTGCTTGTTCGCAGAGTTCTTCACTTTGGGCAATCCACAGCATATATTGTTTGTTTGCGAAACGTTCTTCCATCCAGTGTATGAATGATTCGACTGCGACTCGGGTTTTACCTGTACCTGTTGGATGTGTTACCATGCAACGTGTTTTATTTCCTTCTTTGGCAAGGACTTGGAGCATTCTTTCTTTTAGAGATAACTGAAAATCTGCCAATTGTGGTGGTTTACCCAATGGTGGAACATCTTGTATGGTAGGTTTGGCATCAGTTTGTCGTACACCAGCGAATATTTCCGGGAAAGCAGTAGTTTTTATAAAATCTATAGGCCAAGGTCCCCGCGCAACCCACTTCATTTCAGCCAAAGGCTTTCTCATGAAAGAGGGGGAATTTATATTTTTATAAGTTAGTGGATGACGGGCACAGAGCATTTTAATCTCTTTGTCGGTTAGATTTGAGAGGAGTTTGAGCCGTAATTCTCTTACTGATTTAGTACTACCACAAAACAATTCTGGGCCTTTTCGTAATACTAATAGACGAGCAACCTGTAATTTTGTAAGTCTACCGGTACCCAGCTTTTGGAGCAAAACGTTTGCTTGATCTCTCTGACTCTTCCCAAGTAATTTAGAAAGTAATTGTTGAGAGACCCCAAATTTGTTCGCAAGTAGGTCAGCAGCTTGGTCTATCTCTTGCTCGTTTGGGAAAACTTGCATCTTTTTGCTCTTTTCGAATATACCGAAACTGATATATTCCTAACTCCAAATTTGTTCTAGTTCATGCTATTCCGCATCCCCGGATTCAGTGGGGGGTGCTTGGGGAGGTGGTGGTTGTTCCTGCTGTCGGGTACGTTCTTCGTCCAGCAGTTCCTTGAGGCGGGCGGCGCGCGGGTAGCCTATCTGCAGTTTTCTCTGCAAGTATGAGGCGGAAATCTGCTCCTGGTTCTCTACCAATTTCCGCGCCTGTTCCATGAGTACATCTTTGGGCGGTAGGTGAGTGCCGGGCATTGCCGCGCCTGTCACAGGCTCAATCTTAATCTCGGTAACCATTTCTGCTTTCTGACTGCCCCAGAAATAGACCAGCCGTTCCGTTTCGGCATCGGAGACGTAACATCCCTGGAGTCGTTTGGGCTTGGCGGCTTCGGTGGGAGCGTAGAGCATATCGCCCCTGCCCAGTAGTTTTTCCGCGCCGACCATGTCCAGAATCGTGCGTGAGTCTACCTGAGAAGTGACGGCGAAGCTCAGACGGGTGGGGAAGTTGGCTTTAATCAGACCGGTTACCACATCAACCGAGGGACGTTGTGTGGCGACAATCAGGTGAATGCCTACGGCGCGGGAGAGCTGTGCCAGCCGGCAGAGAATGCGCTCCACTTCGTCGTATCCAGTCATCATCAAATCGGCGAGTTCGTCAATGATGAGCACCAGGAAAGGCATTTTCTCTTTGCCGCGTTTGTCCTTGTTATAACCTTCGATATTGCGCGCCCCTGACCGGGCTAACAATTGATAGCGGTTATCCATTTGCACTTCCAGCCAGCGCAGGGCTTCGAGAGCCTTTTCCGCGTTCACGATGACCGGCACAGCAAGGTGAGGAATGCTGTTGAACGGAGTCAACTCCACCCGCTTCGGGTCAATCATGATGAAACGGAGGTCATCCGGGGTATTCTGCATCAACATACAGCAAATACTGGCATTGAGACAAACTGTCTTGCCGCTACCGGTAGCGCCCGCAATCAGGAGGTGGGGCATTTTAGCGAGGTCGCCGGCGCCGGCTTCACCACCCGCACCCTTGCCGAGTGCAATCGCTAACTTGGATTTGGCGGCAATCTTCTGGAAAACGCTCGTCTCGATGACCCCGCGTAAACTAACGATACCCGATACCGTGTTCGGGACTTCTATGCCAATAACCGATTTTCCCGGGACGGGTGCCTCGATGCGAATACTCGACGCCGCAAGCGCCAGGGCAAGGTCGTTTGCCAGTGATGTAATACGCTCTACCTTGACTCTGGTACGCGAGACCTCTTCCAGATGGGAATTGACTGTTCCATCTTTGTCACGCTCCCGTATCTCGCGCGTTTTAATATCCCAGCCCGGCTCCACACCGAACTGCGTTACGGTAGGACCGGCGTTAATTTGTACGACCTTGGAATCCACACCGTAGCTTTTCAGTGCTTCCTCGATTCGTCTGGCTCTTTGTACGTTATCAGGCTGACCGTACTCCATATCGCCGGCATCATCCAGAATATCGATGGGTGGTAAACGCCAGCCGTCGATTACCTTTGCTCCGGGTGACTGTCCGTACTTTTTCCAGACATCCTGCGCAATTTGTTTTAGTCCTCTGGCAGAGGCAGGCGCCGGCTCCTCTGCCTTTGCTTTGGCGGGTTTGCGTTCACGTTCTTCATCTACCGGTTCGGGGGTTGTTTCGATTTCCTTCCGTTTGGCAACCGTGCGGACGATAATGGGTCGTGTAGCGGCTTTCGCGCGTCTACGGACGCGGTATTCTGAAATAGCCTTGATGATGCGCCGCGCCAGAGAGCGGACTGCGCGTGGGAAGATGAGCATAATACTCAGGATAAACAGGAGAACGATACGAAAGACACCCCAAGCGTCCGTCTCCCCGCCAATAATTGCCATGCCAATTGTGCCACCCACCTCGTTAAAGGCAAAGATGCCCCAGATTGCGAGCGTGAGTGCGATGGTACCCAGCCAGCGGTACCAGTATTTTAAAAACAATGTGAGCCGTCTACGCCAGATGAGGAAGATAGGTGTAAGAACGGCGAAGATAACTAGGAACAACCCCCAGAAAAACAGTGTCCAGATATTCTGAGCGATATCAGATAACCAGTTGACAATGTCGCTCCATGGCACAATAGTAATTGCTACAACGATGGCAAGAACGACGATTGCGTAGAATAGCCAGTCCCAGTTACTGCCATCGCTCGATTGTTGATTGGCGCCACGTTTTGGCATGTTACACCTTAACCATAAACGGAAGAATCATCGGGCGGCGCTTGGTCTGTTCATAATAGAATTTGTTTAGTATATCACGCACCTTGGTATAGATAAAGTTCCAGTCGGCAGGATGGTCGCCACCTCTATCAAGGAATTCTGCCACCAGGTCGCGGCTCTTGTCCAGCATATTCTTGTATTCATTCGTGTCAACGAAACCACGAGAGACGATATCCGGACGTCCCACCAGCTTGCCGGTTTGCCGGTTTACGGCGATAATGACCACGACCATGCCGTCCCGGGCGAGCATCTGGCGGTCGCGCAATACCACTGTGCCTATATCGCCGACACTGAGACCGTCGACATAGACATTGCTGGAAGTGATGCGCCCGTCCACTTTCGCCGAGGACTGGTCAATCTCCAGAACATCCCCGTCTTCCATTACAAAGGTGTGTTCTTTGGGAATCCCGACCGACTGCGCCAGCTTAGCGTGGAGGCAAAGGTGACGGTATTCACCATGAATGGGCATAAAGTATTTCGGTTTCACGATATTCATTAGCAACTTCAGTTCTTCCTGGCTGGCGTGCCCATGGACGTGAACTTCGGCGATATCATTATATAGCACCTGCGCACCCTGTTTGAAGAGATTATCGATGGTGCGTGAAATAAGAGCTTCATTACCGGGTACGGGTGTTGCTGAGATAACCACGGTATCATCGGCGACGATATGTACCTGGCGGTGGTCTTTATTGGCAATCCGTACTAGAGCGGAGGTCGGCTCTCCCTGACTGCCGGTAGTGATAAATACGGTGCGATTATGGGGGGTACCGCGTAACTCATCCATTCGCCCCAGGACACCGTCCGGGGATTTGAGGTAGCCCATATCCAGTGCCATACGGACGATTTCACTCATGTTCCGCCCGATTACAAAAACACGCCGGTTGTGTCGGTTGGCGGCATCGATAATCTGCTGGATGCGTGAGACCAATGATGAAAAAGTAGCGATGATGACTCTGCCCGGTGCTTCCATCATGATGTGTTCCAGTGCTTCACCTACTACTCGTTCGGAAGGTGTATAGCCGGGAAGCTCAGCGTAAGTGGAGTCGGACATCAAGAGGAGAATACCCTGACTACCTACCTGTGCCAGCCGGGATAGATCGGTGGGATTGCCGGTCACCGGTGTGTAATCGAGTTTGAAATCGCCACTGTGAACGATAATGCCCAGCGGCGTGTAAATAATCAAGCCGACCGAATCGGGGATACTGTGACATACCGGGAAGGTCTCGACTCTGAATTTGCCCAGTGTCACTTTCCCACCGGGAGGTAGGATTCTAAGGTCGGCGTTTGCCAGCGTCTTGCTCTCCTTTAGTTTGACCGAAATAAGCCCATGCGTAAGGCGGGTGGCGTAAACGGGGCAGTTGAGTTGAGGTAGAAGATAGGGGAGAGCGCCGATGTGGTCTTCGTGACCGTGAGTAATGACCAGCCCTCTGATTTTATCTTTCTTATCCATGAGGTAAGTGATATCTGGAATGACAAGGTCGACCCCCATCATTTCTTCTTCCGGGAACATCAGACCGGCGTCGACGAGGAGAATGTCATCCTCGTATTCAATGACCATCATGTTCTTGCCGATTTCGCTCAGTCCCCCGAGCGGTATGATTCTCAACTTTGGTTTTGCCATTATTCCAATCCTATGTTTCGTAGCCTACAATGGCGGCATCGGTGGCGGCTACCTGGATTTTAAAAGGACGCTCTGTGTTTCTGGACAAAAATCCCCCGCCAATAGTGGCGATACCTTCCACGTCATAGACGACAATACCTTCGATTGATGCAAGCTTGACTCTATCGACGGCGATATTTTTGAGATTTTTCAGTCGCTCCTCCAGAAACCGCTCCGCCGCTACCTGTGCCTCATCAAGGGTAATGATTTCTTTATCCGGCATTTATATAATCCTCACCACACTGGAGTTCATTGAAACATGCTCAACTGCTGTGGCTCTGGCTGTGATACAGTCTCCTTAACGGCTGTCTGTTTTACCTGTGCTAGCAAGCCGGGTAGCTTTTGCATATCCTTGATAATATCCGACCGCAGGTCGCCCTGATGGAGAGCCGCCGCCGGGTGATACATCGCAAAGTAGGTGATGCCATCGCGCGTCTGTGATGTGCCGTGTATCTTGCTGATGCTTTTACCGGGGAAATATTTTGCCATAGAATAACGCCCCAGCGTGACAATAATTTTGGGTGACAGCAGCTGAATCTGGCGTTCCAGCCACGGCTGGCAGTTGGCAATTTCAATTGGCAATGGGTCGCGGTTATTAGTTGGACGGCACTTGATAACATTGGCGATATAGACTTTCTGGCGGGTGAGATTTATGGAGGCAAGAAGCTCCTCGAGAAATTGACCGGCGGGACCTACGAAGGGACGGCCTTGCTGGTCTTCGTGGAAACCCGGTGCTTCACCGATAAACATAATGTCAGCGTTCTCAGCGCCCTCGCCGGGGACAACTTTAGTCCTGCTTCTGGCAATTTCGCACTTGCGGCAGAGGGCAATTTCTTTATAGAGGTCGGTCAGTGCTGACATTGCATGCGTTAATCCGCGATATTACTCTCTTTAGCTTTGTGTCTATGATAGCACGGTAGTGAATTCAAGTCAATCTGCATCTCTTATCATATTTTCCCTTTAGATATCATTTCGATATTCGGAATTTTGAATTGACACCACCCTGCCCCCGTTGTACACTTCTCTTTATTAGGGGGGCAATATGAGTTATCTGCAAAAGACCGACCAGGAACTGAGTCGTATCATCGAGCTCGAAAAGAAACGACAGCTGGAAACGATAAATCTTATCGCTTCTGAGAACTATACAAGCAAGGCTGTCCTTGAAGCCCAGGGTTCATTCCTGACAGATAAATATGCCGAAGGTTATCCGCACCACCGTCATTATGGCGGCTGTGAGAATGTGGACGAAATTGAGACGCTGGCACTGGAACGCCTGAAGAAATTATATAAAGCCGACCATGCCAATGTTCAACCTCATGCTGGCGCCCAGGCTAATATGGCGGCGTATTTTGCCCTGCTTAACTACGGAGATGCAGTGATGGGAATGAAGTTGGAGCATGGCGGTCATATGACGCATGGCGACCAGATTACTTTTTCCGGACGGTCTTATAATTTCGTCCATTACGGTATCAGCAAGGAAACAGAGCGGATTGACTATGATGAAGTGGAACAGCTTGCTATCGAGCATAAACCGAAACTCATTGTCGCCGGTGCCAGTGCCTATCCGCGTATCATTGATTTTGAACGCTTTCGTGCCATTGCCGATAAAGTGGGAGCGAAGCTAATGGTGGATATGGCACATATCGCTGGGTTAATTGCGGTGGGTTTGCACCCGACACCGGTGCCGTATGCGGATGTGGTAACCTCCACCACGCATAAGACACTGCGAGGACCCCGTAGTGCTTTCATTCTCTGCCGCAAAGAACTGGCACATGAAATCGACCATGCAGTATTCCCTGAGATGCAGGGAGGACCTCTCGTGCATGCCATTGCCGCAAAAGCGGCGTGCTTTTATGAGGCGCTTCAACCTTCTTTTTATGATTACCAGAAGACGGTACTCGATAATGCCCTGACACTGGCAAAGGAACTTCAGCGGGATGGATTGAGGTTGGTTTCCGGGGGAACGGATAACCATCTTATACTGGTCGACCTGACTCGTACTGGAGTCACCGGCATGGAGGCTCAGGAGGCGCTCGAGCGAGTGGGTATTGTAGTCAACCGGAACTCAATCCCATTTGATACCCAGTCCACATGGACAACGGGCGGGATTCGGGTGGGAACACCAGCGGCAACCACACGCGGTTTCAGACAGACAGAGATGAAACAAATTGCCGCCTGGATTATCAAGGTTATCAGACACGTCGGTGATAAAGCTGTGGAAACAAAGGTAAAGGAAGAGGTCAAGCAATTGTGTAGTCGTTCCCCTATACCAAGTATTGACTGAACAACGGCAGTTCTTTGTAGAACTGGCTGGTATGGGTTCCCCCGTGCCAGCCTTTTTGTTTTTCTATTAGTGTGGATTAAAGTTGTCTTTTAATGATGGTATAATGTAAATACTCAAATTATGTAGATGAGAAGGAGATTAATGGACGACCTCAAGGTGTTCACCGGTAATGCCCATCCAGAACTGGCGAAAGCTATCTGTGAGTACCTGGGAATCCCGCTTGGACAAGCGGAAGTCTTTGAGTTCAGCAACGAGAATATTTTTGTGCGCATTCTGGAGAATGTCCGCGAGCGTGATATTTTTGTGGTACAGCCGATTTGTCACCCTGTCCAGAGAAGTTTAATGGAATTGCTGATTATGCTGGATGCCTTGAGAAGGGCATCAGCAAAGCGTATCACAGCGGTAGTCCCCTATTACGCTTATGGGCGTAGTGATAAAAAAGACCAGCCGCGTGTGCCCATTACTGCCCGTCTGGTGGCTGATTTAATCACTGTGGCGGGCGCTAATCGATTGCTGATGGTCGACCTGCACAGCGCCCAAATTCAAGGATTTTTCAGCATTCCGGTTGATGAATTGACAGCGCTGTATATATTGGGTGACTACTTCAAGCAAAAAAAGTTAAAGGACCTAGTGGTGGTCGCGACTGATTTTGGAATTTCTAAAAAAGCGCGGGACCTGGCGTCTAAACTTAATACACCGCTGGCGATTATGGAGAAGCGCCGTATTGGCAATGCTGATAAATCAGAAACACTGACCGTCATTGGTGATGTGAAAGGTAAGCGTGCACTGATTTTGGATGAAGAAATCGCTACGGGAGATTCCCTTATCAATACGGTAAACGCCTTGACTGAGCGCGGGACAAAGGAAATCTACTCGTGTGCCACACACCCTGTTTTCTCAGGTACGGCAATTGAGCGCATTGCCAAAAGTCCGGTAAAAGAGGTAGTGGTAACGGATACTATTCCTGTGCCTAAAGAAAAAAGGATTAATAAAATTAAAGTTATTTCTATGTCACCACTGCTGGGTGAGGCAATCCATCGCATCCACACTGGACTCTCCGTGGGAGCTATGTTTGAACCGGAATAGTGAACTGGTACAAATCTATGTTGCCAGGGGGGAGGCCGAAGCTAATATCATTAAAGGTTTGCTGGATAGTTACGGCATCCCCAGCATAATGAAAGCGCAGGCGTCGCCGTCGGTACATGTTTTTGCGATTGATGGTATGGGGCAGGTGGCAATATTGGTCAGGGCGGAGGATGCCGACGACGCGCGGGAACTAATTAAAGGGGAACAGGAATAATATGCTGAAATGGCTTGGAACGTTGGTTGATTCGAACGAGAAGCAAATACGACGGCTTCAGCCCATTGTCGATAAAATAAATGAACTTGAAGCAGAGTATGAAAAGCTAACAAGTGAGGGGCTGAAGGCAAAAACTTCTGAGTTCAAAGCCCGGATAGCGGAAGCTACGGCTGATATCGGACGGGAACTAACAGACCTGAGAACAGGACTTGAAGAAGTTAAGCGGAAACTCGCGAGTAGCCGGGATGATTTTGATAGGGAAGAAGCAGAAGGTCAACGTAAACGCTTCGAGGATAGAATAGCGGAACTTGAGAAAGAACAAGGGAAGGTTGAAGCCACCGTTCTAGATGAGCTTCTGCCGGAAGCATTTGCTGCGGTACGTGAGGCGGCGAAGCGCACCATCGGTCAACGGCACTTTGACGTCCAGTTAATGGGCGGCATGGTACTCCATCAGGGTAAAATCGCCGAGATGAAGACTGGCGAGGGCAAAACGCTTGTCGCCACTCTGCCTCTTTATCTGAATTCATTAGCAGGAAAAGGTTGCCATCTGGTGACGGTTAACGATTATCTTTCCAAACGCGACCCCAACTGGATGGGACCTATTTATCATGCGCTGGGTGTGAGTGTCGCGAGCATCCAAGGTCAGCAGACCGCCGGCGCACAGGGCGGGGTCTCTTTTATGTATGACCCGGCTTTCGAGTCCGAAGATAAGGGCTGGCCTCATATGAGACCTATTACTAGAAAAGAGGCTTATCAAGCAGACATTACTTACGGTACGAACAATGAATTCGGCTTCGATTACCTGCGCGATAATATGGTCATCGACCTGAAAAATTGTGTCCAGCGTGAATTGCATTATGCCATTGTGGATGAGGTGGATAATATCCTTATCGATGAGGCACGCACACCGCTCATAATCAGCGGACCGGCTGAGGAAGCCGCGCAGAAGTATCAAATTTTTGCCCGACTTGTGCTCAATTTGAAGAAGGATGAGGACTACACCATAGATGAAAAACACCAGTCGGTCAGCCTGACCGATAACGGCATCAACCGGATGGAAGGCTGGCTACAGATTCAGGGAGTATTGAATTCACCCAATCTTTACGACCCATCCAATGCGGCTCTGAGCCGCTATCTCGATAATGCCCTGAAAGCTCAATTTATGTTCCACCGTGACAAGGAGTATGTCGTTGAAAAAGGCGAGATTATTATTGTAGACGAGTTTACTGGACGTAAGATGTATGGCCGCAGATATTCGGAAGGACTGCACCAGGCAATTGAAGCTAAAGAAAAGGTACGGGTCAAAGAAGAGTCAAGGACTTACGCGACAATCACTTTCCAGAACTATTTCCGTATGTACCGGAAGCTGGCGGGCATGACGGGCACGGCAGTGACGGAAGCCGAGGAGTTTTTCAAGATTTACAAGCTGGATGTAATGGTCATCCCGACCAATAAACCGATGATTCGACAAGACTTCACTGACCAGATATATAAGAACGAGGAGGCTAAATTTAAAGCAGTGGTCAAGGAAGTCGATGAAATGCACAAGGCAGGGCGTCCTATCCTTGTCGGTACGGTTTCCATTGAAAAGTCCGAGATTCTTGGTGACCTGATGAGACGAAGAGGCATACCACTAAGAATACTTAATGCCAAGCCGCATGACAATGAAAAGAATCTTGAAAAAGAGGCAGATATAATTGCGCAAGCTGGGAAGGTTGGTGCTGTCATGGTGGCGACCAATATGGCAGGTCGTGGCGTTGACATTATTCTTGGTGGCGGCCCGGAAGGCAGAGACCCTCAAGATTGGCAGAAAGAGCATGATGAGGTGGTCAGGCTTGGCGGTCTGCATGTTGTCGGCACGGAACGTCACGAGGCGCGGCGTATCGATAACCAGTTGCGCGGCCGTTCCGGTCGTCAGGGTGATGCAGGAAGCTCACGTTTCTATGTTTCTCTGGAAGATGATGTGATGAAGCGGTTCGGAGGAGACCGAATCAAGACCGTAATGGAGTGGGCTGGTGTTGGTGAGGATATCCCCATCGAAAATAAACTGGTGAGTAACACGATTGAGGGTGCGCAGGTGCGAGTAGAAGGCTACCATTTCGATGTCCGCAAGCATCTTGTTGAATATGATGATGTCATCAATACCCAGCGCGGAATCATTTATTCCGAACGGCGGAAAATTCTCAGCGATGCCGACTTGAAGTCGAATATCCTTTCTATGGTTGAGGAAGAAATACAGGGTGTTGTTGCCGCGCACACGGGTGAAAACGCAACCGATGAAGAGCGAACGACAATGCTGGCGGAACTCAGCACCATTATGCCTTTGCCGAAAGACCTGAATGTCCAATCACTCGCTTCAATGGCATCCGAAGAGATTGAAGAACGGCTGGTGAAAAATGCCGAAGCGCTCTATGAACAACTGGAGCAAGCAGTTGGGGCGGATAATATGAGGATGCTGGAGCGACTGGTTATGTTGCGGGTAATTGATAATCTATGGGTAGACCATCTGACCTCGATGGACTACATCCGGCAGGGTGTTGGTTTACAGGCAATTGCTCACCTCGACCCGCTAGCGGTATATAAGAAAGAAGGTCATGCTCTATTCGAGAGCTTGATGGCGAGTATCCGTCACGATGTTGTCCATACCATTTTCCATGTCAATATCCAGCGCCAGCCGGCACAAAAGCAAGGCGCGCAGCAAATGTCCCGACCGGCAGTTCAGACGATAACGAAACAGACTGCCTCCCCGATGGCGAAGGTCGCCGCTGCCAGTCGCGGTAATGCTGATGTGAAACAACCGGCAAAAGTAGCAGGTAAAAAAGTGGGCAGGAACGACCCGTGTCCCTGCGGCAGCGGCAAGAAGTATAAACATTGCTGTGGGAAATAGATGACTAACAAACAAATCGCTGCCATATTCCGGGAGCTGGCTGACTTGCTCATCCAGAAGAAGGAGAGTTGGTTCAAAATCAGGGCGTACCGAAAAGTGGCGGAAGAGATTGAGAAATCACCTGTGGAATTATCCGCACTGGCAAGCGGGGGCAGGTTGAGAGAAATACCCGGCGTCGGTGAAGCAATCGAAAAGAAAATTAAGGAAATACTGACCACGGGCAGACTTCAGCTTCTGGAGCGGTTAAAGGCAGAAGTCGGGGAAGGTAAAATTGAACAGTCCCGAAAGCAATAATTCATCGACACAGTTGACCTCGGGAGATATAGAAGTCATCCGATGCTTCCGTGAGGCAATATCCACGGGAAAGCACTGGTATATCAGTCTGCTAGAAGCCATAAGGTTGTGGAGTTCAGGGGAAGAGACGTATCAGGGACATCGCTACCGCTATCTTATAGACAACGAAGCTTTCGATTGGCAATTGCTTGCGGAGCGGTTGTGCGAAACTGTTGACGGTCTGCTTCCTGAAGAAGAAAAGAATGCCCTTCTCCTGCATAACCAGCCTCCGCTTGACATAACTAAGGAACAATTCCGCGATTACATCGGGCATACCCGATACCGCCAGTACCTTAATTTTTACTATGGCGTCACTGTGGAGCGGGCGCTGGTGCTCGCGGTAAAAGATGAAATACGCAAAGAACGACACGTTGCCGGCTATATCAAGGATAAAGACAATGCCGATGAGGCTTTTCATCGTGTTTATGGAGAATCGGAGTCAGTTCTGCTGGAGCAGTTCCGTAAAGAGCGACGCTACCGTCGGTTAAAATCCATAAGTTTAAACGAACTGAAGGAATTTACTTACTGGCTTTTCAAATACCGACTCAAGCATAATGACAAAGAGCGGGTTGCCAGCGATACCCGTAAGGCGCTGGAGTGGGTACAACGTCACGGATTACCCAATCGCCTGCTCAACGGTCAAACATCTGTCATTATCGAACAGCCGTTTTAACCGGTCTTGCCAATCTGCTGTCGGAGACGTGCGAGTCGGTCTTTTCTCTCTGCCAGCCGTTCTTTCTCTTTAGCGATAACCGGTGCGGGCGCTTTACTCAAAAAGGATTCATCTTTGAGTCGAGTCTCGAGGCGGGCGATATCTGGTTCCAATTGCTCAATCTCTTTCTTGATTCGTTCCTGCTCTGCGGCAAGGTCAACCATGCTCGCCATCGGGATGACAATTTCCGTCTCTTTAAGCACAGACACAACTGCATTCGCTCTGACCGTGTCCTTGAGACGGCTTTTGTGGAAGGTAAGTGGTTTTGCCCGTGCCAGAGTCCGCATCGCTTCTGAGTAGGGAGTGATGGAGGATGTCATGTCGCCGCTATAGATTTCAGCGGTAACCCAGTGATTGGCTTCCACTTTATTCTCCGAGCGTGCGTTACGAATAGCGCGTACAACCTCAATGATAGTATTGATTACCTGCTCGGCTTCAGCATCCGATGCTTTAGCGTCCGCAACTGGATACCCGGCAATCATGATTGAATCCGTTTTCTGCCAGTCAGCGGGCAGGCGGTGCTTGAGGTTCTGCCATAGCTCTTCGGTGAGGAAGGGCATAAAGGGGTGGAGTAAACGCAACGAGGTCTCCAGCACGTGGATGAGTACGGGGAGGGGAGAGCTTTCTTTAGATTCGGGGCGGAAGCGGATTTTTGCCAGCTCGATGTACCAATCGCAGTACTCACTCCAGAGGAAGTCGTAAATCTGACTCAATGCCTCCCCGAATTGGAAATCCTCCATCGCTTTGTTCACGGTGGCGATGGTGTGGTTGAGCCGACTCAGTATCCAGCGGTCTTCGGTCGGTAGAGAGTTGTGTTTGATTTTCAGGTCAATTTTATCTGCAGGAATACTCCTGACTACAAAGCGGGTGGCATTCCAGAGCTTGTTGGCGAAGTTTCGCCCATTTTCCAGTTTTGCATCTGTAAGCTTACTATCATTTCCCGGAGCCAGTCCGGTGAGGAAGGCACAGCGCATCGCATCCGTGCCGTATTCTTCGGCGATATCAATCGGGTCGCGTACATTGCCGCGGGTCTTGCTCATTTTCTCGCCCTTTTCATCGCGAATAAGCCCGTGCAAGTAGACGGTGTGGAAGGGGATATTTCCCGTATCTTCCAGTGCCATCATTATCATACGGGCGACCCAGAAGAAGAGAATATCATAGGCGGTCTCCATGACAGTGGTCGGATAGAAGTAGCGCAGGTCATCCGTGTTATCGGGCCAACCGAGTGTGGAATGAGGCCATAACGCCGAACTGAACCATGTATCCAGCACATCCGGGTCTTGCTCGATGTTCTTGCCACCGCAGTGACGGCAGGCTTTGGGTGTCTCGACGGCAACTGTCAGCTTATCGCAGTCTTTGCAGTACCAGACGGGAATGCGGTGTCCCCACCACAACTGCCGACTGATACACCAATCGCGGATATTCTCCATCCAGTTGAGATAAACTTTATTAAAGCGGTCGGGGATAATGGTCACGCGCCCATCCACGACGGCGTCAATCGCTGGTTTGGCAAGGGGTTTCATACTGACGAACCATTGCTTGCTTGCCAGGGGCTCCACAATCGTCTTGCACCGTTGGCAGTGTCCTACAGCATGTGCATAAGGCTCAATCTTGACGAGCTGTCCGCTCTCCTCTAGGTCTTTGATGATTGCTTCACGACAGGCAAAACGATTCATTCCTTTATATGGTCCGGCGTTTTCATTCATGGTGGCGTCGTTATTCAGGATATGGACGAGCGGCAAATTGTGACGCTGAGCAACCTCGAAGTCGACCGGGTCGTGCGCCGGGGTGATTTTTACAGCGCCCGTGCCGAAAGCCGGGTCGACGGCTTCATCGGCGATAATAGGAATGACGCGGTTGACAGCCGGCAGGATGGCTTTCTTGCCGACAATGTCCTTGAAGCGTTCATCATCGGGGTTCACGGCAACGGCGGTATCTCCGAGGATAGTCTCCGGGCGGGTGGTTGCCACGGTAATGTAGCCACTGCCGTCTTCGAGCGGATAGCGGACATACCAGAGATTCCCCGTCAGGTCTTGATGCTCGGTCTCTAGGTCTGATAGAGCGGTGGCGCAGCGGGGACACCAGTTGATGATGCGTTCGCCTTTGTAGATGAGTCCCTTGTCATAGAGATTAACGAAGGCGGTGAGCACAGCTTTGCTGGGTACTGCGTCCATGGTGAAACGCTCCCGCGACCAGTCGGCGGAACAGCCCAGTCTGTATTTCTGCTCCTTGATGGTTTTAAGGTATTCGCGTGCCCATTGCCAGACTCTTTGCTCGAACTTTTCCCTGCCGAGTTGGTAACGGTCGGTGCCTTCCTTTTTCAATTCCCGTTCGACGACCACCTGCGTGGCGATGCCGGCGTGGTCGAAGCCTGGCAACCAGAGTGTAGGGTCGCCCTTCATGCGATGCCAGCGAATCATAATGTCTTCCAGTGTCATCGTCAGCCCGTGCCCGATGTGTAGTTCGCCGGTGACGTTGGTGGGAGGCATGATGATGGTGAAAGGCTTCTTCTTGCGGTCGATTTCAGCGTGAAAGTAGTTATTTTTTAGCCAGAACTGATACCATTTATCCTCGACCTTTTTTGGGTCGTAGGCTTTCGGCATTTCCGGGTCGATTAATGGAATGTCAGTCATTGCAGTGCTCCCTCAATAAAATAAAAAAACCGTCCATGTGGGACGGTCCAGATTCACGGGTGGGTGTCTGTCCCACGTGCCGGCTTAACTACATAACCACGACGGCGACGAATGTGTTTCTCATTACAGCTAAATTAACATAAATGGGGATGGGATGTCAACGCGAATCGGTATCACAAGCAGAGATGCTTGTGACATGCTTATCCTTTCAAGGTAGTTAATAATCTTACCCAATGTTCGTTATTGGAATTAATCCATCCTCTCGTATAATGTAAAGCGCCTTGTGTATCTTATAATTTGAAATATCATCCCCAATGTTGAATATTTTTCGAACTGCCTGCGTGAAGTGTACTATTTTGTTCTTTAGCTCCTCTTCTATGTTCTCGCATGAAATCTGATCAATAACATAGTAAGCGGGTAAAGGCTGCTCTCCACTATAGAATATTACCTCATACAATTGTTTCATCTTTTCGCATCTCCGTTAGATTTACCTCTATGGGATTAAACCCAAATCACTCTCAATCTGATAAATGTTCCGTTTGGATTGATGCAAGTTTCGAATCTTGTCTGTTTCGATGAACTTGAGGATTGGTTGTATCTCGTGAAAGGTTCCCGAGAGCAACTGATTTACAGCACCCAAATCCTTTACTGATGCGGCGAGGAAAATCCTACTATTCCAAATATCATGAGCGTGCTTTAGTTTTCCCAATGCGTGGTATAGGTCACCGCCAATATTAACTTCAAAAACGTATGTTGGAACGGATTCGGGAAGTCTCCTCCATACCACATCAAGGCGTTCCGTTCCCATTTGAAACTCAGTGTTGGCAATAAAGCTCTGTAATCTTCCGATTTCCAATAGTGAGTTCTTTATATTCTCATGTGTTGGAGATAATTCCTCTACCTTCGAAGGGGAGGTAGGTATGGACATTTCTTGCAGTAATTTCACAGAAGCATCGGGGTTTAATGCGCAAATAATTGGCTCTATGTCCTTCCATTTTTTTAAAATTAACGGTTGTCTAAACTGTCCTGCTCCTGGCACTGGTATTTTGGCATCATTCCATTTATCATCAGGTAAAAGAAACTCTACATCAAATTCGAATCTAAGAGGCCACTTGATTCTATTCTCTTTTATTTCAGCTTTCCACAACGGGACGTCTTGATAGAATTTGCCTCTTGTAACTCCATAACCGACAACTCCCTTGATGTCGCCGGTCACATAGAATAAAACCACATCATTGGGCACGATTGCTAGCCAGTAAACTTTATCAATCCCAGTCTCCGTTAGCCCCCAAATCCCCTTTGAAATGAATGCTTGTTTCCAATTTTCTTTTGAGCCTGGTACAATCCAAAAATTTCTCATTCTGGCAACAACCCCCTTTCACTATGCATAGAGCTGTCCCGGAGCTGGAGAATGGGTCAAGGACAGTGTTGCTTTTTGGAAATACTTTTTCAGGAAGACTTCAGCCAGTTGTGGAATAAATTTACCCAAATAAAGGTGGAGTCTATGTACATGCTTGGTTCGCTCAAATTCTCTGTATCCGAGAAAAGTGAGGTCGTCACCCAGTACTTCAAGATTCCTCTGGGTGTTACTTTTCACTTCTATCTGGTCAATATCAAGCCCGTGTTTTATCGCAACTTTTCTACTAGCTTCTTGCACTTTTTCCTCAGTCAGTACACATATTTATATATATCATTTTTATATATATCATTTCTTTCGTTTCGGAAGCAATTTAACCACCCTGTCCAGTATCTTGTCCGCTACTTCTCGCTTGGTCATCAGGGGAAGGTGTTCAGACTCGCCTTTTTTGTTGATGATTGTGACCTCATTGGTGTCTGTGCCGAAACCGCTACCCTCTTTTGTCACATCGTTGGCGACAATCAAGTCCAGATTGGTTTTATATAGTTTCTCTCTGGCGTTATCCACCAGATTCTGTGTCTCTGCCTTAAAGCCTACCTTGAAAAACTTGCCGTCCTTGATTTCGGTCAGAATGTCGGGCGCTTTGACCAGTTCCAGTGTCAGCCCGGCATCGCTCTTCTTAATCTTTTGAGTAGCGGTTGTCTTCGGTATAAAATCAGCCCCCGCCGCCGACATTATCAAGATATCCGTTTTCTGGACTGCCTTGACTACGGCATCTCTCATCTGCACGATGCTCTTGATTTTAACCATTTCAACACCCACCGGGTCGGGGAGGGAAGTCGGTGCGGTAATCAGTGTCACCTGTGCGCCCCTATCTCGCGCCGCCTCTGCCACCGCATAGCCCATCTTACCGGACGAGCGGTTACTGATGAAGCGGATGGGGTCGATTGCCTCCTGGGTACCGCCGGCTGTCACCACGACACGCTTGCCGGTGAAGTCGCCTTTTTTGCCAAGTACAGTCTGAATGTGTCCCATGATTTCGCTCACGTCCGGAAGGCGTCCATAACCGATGTCTCCCGAAGCCAGCCGACCGTGAGCCGCCGGAATAATATGGAAACCGCGTTTCTTCAGCTTCTGGATGTTCTCTTGGGTGATGGGATTGGTGTACATATTATTGTGCATTGCCGGTGCAATGACGACCGGCGCTTTCGTTGCCAGCACAATGCAGGTGAGCATATCGTCGGCGATACCGCTGGCGATTTTCGCAATAATATTAGCGGTAGCGGGTGCAATGACTACCACGTCAGCCGCATCTGCAAGAGTAATATGGGTAATACCTTGCGGAGCTTTGGGACCGTACATCTCGGTGACGACCGGATTGCCTGTCAGCGCTTCGAAGGTCATCGGCTGGACGAATTCTGTGCCGGATTTGGTCATCACCACTTTGAGTTTGGCGCCGGCTTGAGTTAGTTTACTCGCCAGGTCGGCGGCTTTATAGACGGCAATACCACCGGTGACACCAAGTATGATATTCTTACCCTTTAACATTTCAGTCCCTCCTGTCTTTTTTGTTATTCCCGCCCCCGTAACGTGTACGGGGCAGGCTCTGATCGGGAATCCACACCACCCCGAGATTCTTCACTTCGTTCAGAATGACATTCTGGATTCCGGCTCCCGTATCAAGTACGGGACAAGGCTTCGCATTCGCTCGCAAAGACATTTCTATTTATGCCTTATTCAGCTGATAGATAAGTCGCAAACCGATAAGTGTAATATCCGGATTTACCACATCGAAGATATTTGTTTCCTGAGCAAAAATACTGCCATACCCACCTGTGGCAACAATCGTAGCTTTTCTTCCCAATTCCTTCTCAATACGAGCGACAATGCCTTCCACCAGCCCGGTATAACCAAACATGATGCCGGAAAGCATGGCGGTGATGGTATTGGTGCCGATAGCTTTCTGGGGGTGGGAGAATTGGATGCGCGGTAGCGCGGCAGTGCGGGAAAATAGTGCTTCGGCAGCAGTCATCGGACCGGGTGCAATCACCCCGCCGATGAAATCACCTTCTTTGGAAATAATGTCAAAGGTAGTCGCCGTGCCCAGGTCAACTACAATTGTAGGTCCGCCATAGAGTTTATAAGCGGCAACAGTATTCACGATGCGGTCGGCGCCTACTTCACGGGGGTTGTCTCCATGGATTCTAACACCGGTTTTTACGCCGGCAGTGACGACCAGTGGTTTTATCTTAAAGTAATCATCGAGTAGTTCAACAAAGATGGGAATGAGTGGCGCGACTGTACTGCATAAAGCAACTTCTTTAATATCGGAAATAGCGATTTTCTGAAGATTAAGTAGCGCGATAATGGTAGCGGCGTATTCATCGGGCATCTTGTGAATATCGGTTTCCAGTCGCCAGGTACAGAGGAGTTTTTCCCCATCGAAGACACCCAGGGTCACATTCGTGTTGCCAATGTCAATCGCTAAGAACATCGTTCCCTCCTTCCAGGTAGAGACTATTTCTTTGCCTTGCTTATACGATTTCCCTTTCCTATCGTCTTATGCCCAGTGTAGCAACTGTATCATTAGCGGTCAAGAGATATTACATAAAATTTCAGGTTATTTTTTCTTCATGGTTTGCTTGATGCTTATCACTGCCTAATATACTGAGGGTCTGCATCATTGCCTCCCAGTGGGTGCCCTGCCAGTAGACACGGTGGCAAACAGGACACTCTACGAATTGAGATTTGGTCTGGTAGACATACAGTGGAACGCGGTCTTTGATTTCTTCCCGTTTCACTCTCACCAATGGCACATTGCACTCCAGACATAAAGAGAGCGATTTATGGTTATTCAGTTGGAAGGTTGCGATTACCTGTTGGATTTGTTTTTCCGGGTCATCGTCGGTGATGAGAAGCGCCCGGAGTTTGCCCGATGTGATAACGCGCCGTTTCATCACGCCCGTATCCTTGGTGATGACAATGCGGTTTTCGGCGAGCGCAGTGCGAATCATCTGCCAGTCATCCGGCTGATCGAAGACGATGGTGTCATAACCCATCATTCTCAACCAGCGTGCCAGCTTTGCCACATTATGGTCGACGATGAATTTCAAGCCCTCGGTGGGAGTCATTTATCACCTGCCCGTGAGCAAAATTCACTCATTCAAATTATTGGTTGGTAGACTTTCGTTCCTTACTACTGAACACGAACGGATTGAAATTGGTGTTTGTATCGTAGGTATCCACGCCTTCACTTTTCTTTAAGGAATTGACCGTCAGATAAGTGAGAGGTGTTGCCAGAACCTCGATAGTAACCTTTGCCGCCCAGTGGTAGAGAATCATCATCGGCGTGAAAAAAGGCTCTCCCCAGAATGCACCGGTGATGAAGATGACCGTATCTAGTCCCTGCCCCACGATGGTGCTGCCGATAGTACGCGACCACAGCCACTTACCTTTAGTAAGAATCTTCAGGCGGGCAAGCACAAAGGAGTTGCCAAACTCCCCGGCAAGATAACCGAAGAAAGACGCTACCAGCAGTCGTGGAGTGTAGCCCAGAATGACTTCGTAAGCCGATTGATTCATCCAGTCCGGGTCTGGCGGTAGCTTTTGTCCAATCCAGGCAAAAAGGACGAAAATTAGATTACAAAGGAAACCAAGCCAGATAACCCGACGTGCTTGATGATAACCATAAACCTCCGTTAAGATGTCGCCAAAAATGTAACTGAAGGGAAAGAGCACAACAGCGGCAGGCAAAGTTACAAAACCAAAAGCAACCGCCTTACTTCCTATAATATTGGCGGTCAGCAGGCAGGTGACGAAGAGGACAGTGATAATAAGAAAGCGGTAAGAGACCTTCATAGAAGTCACTCTCAATTCTATCATATTTGCGATGTAGCTTGGTGTTTGTGTAAAATTAAAATATACCGATGAATGATAATCGAACATACATTCTGTTTTGCTTGTTCAAATAGGTGAGGGAATTGAATATTTGGTTAAAGTAGTAAGGAGGCAGTTTTTATGTCTGGTCACCCATTGCATGAGATTCTGCGCCCTAAATCAATTGCCGTTGCGGGAGCATCAGAAATGGGACGCGGCGCAGGTTTTGTCACACCATTACAAGAGCTTGGTTTTAAAGGCAAGATATACCCGGTCAATCCTAAATATGGCGGTCAGGAGATACTAGGTTTAAAAGCATATGCTACTGTCAGGGATATTCCTGACCCAGTGGATTTTGTCATCTCTTCAATACCGGCTCCACAAGTTCTAGCATTACTTGATGATTGTGCTGTAAAGGGTGTCAAAGGGATTCATTTCTTCACTGCCCGGTTCAGTGAGACAGGTCGTCCGGATGCAATCGCCCTCGAAAAAGAGGTATTACGGCGAGCAAAAGCTGCTAACATCCGCATTATTGGACCCAACTGCATGGGTGTGTACTATCCCGATTGGGGCATATCTTTCAATAGTGGCATGCCGAAACAGTCGGGACCCATCGGTTTAGCTTCACAGAGCGGCTCCGTAACACATGAAATTGTGGAAATGGCATTGACAAAAGGGATGTATTTTAGCAAAGGAATCAGTTACGGTAATGCCATCGACCTGAATGAGAGCGATTATCTTGAATACTATACAGAGGATGAAGATACGAAGATTATCCTTATGTATATCGAGGGTGTGAGGGATGGCAAACGGTTCTTCGAAACTTTGCGTCAATCTACTATGAAGAAACCGGTTATCATCATTAAAGGCGGACGTGGTAAAGCAGGCACACGTGCTACTGCTTCCCATACAGCTTCCATGGCGGGTGCCATGGAAATCTGGCATTCCGCAGTCAAACAAGCCGGAGCCGTCGAAGTAGCTACCCTTGAAGAGCTTGTCGATGTAGCCACCGCTTTCTATTACCTGCCGCCAGTCTACGGCAAACGTGTCGGAGTTGCGGGTGGTAGCGGTGGTAGCAGTGTCATGGCGGCTGACCTGTGTGAGGAAGCCGGGTTGGATGTTATCCCTCTACCTAAGGAAATCCGCGAGGAACTGAAAGCCAAAGGCAATCCGATTTGGGACTGGATTAGTAATCCGGTCGATTTTTCAATTTCTATGGGAGACTTTAATTCCAGCGGTGATATAGCAGGTATGATGTCCCGTCATCCGGATTTTGACCTGCTGTTAATGTTTGTAAATCCGCCTAATTTCCGTGGTCCCAGACGTCTTGGAATGGGTCCGCCTGATAATATAAATGAGTATATGCAGCGTGCCGGGATAGGTGAAATAACAAAGCCTCTGTTTGTTGTTGTTGATGACCGGGGAAGAAGTGTTAATGACGATACGGGCGAAGCAAACAAGAAGCTGATTGAGATGCGTCAGACATTGATAAAAAACAGGATACCGGTCTTTGATTCCATTAGCTCGGCGGCTAATACAGCTTGTAAATTTGCTGAGTTCAACATGAGGCAGAGGCGTGCTCTGTTAGCATCCGGTTAATAGCCGGCGTTTTATGGAAAGTTTTCTCGTAGGATGACGGTGTGCGAATAATCGCTAACGCACACCCTTCTTCTTGTTCGAGATATAATCCACGAGCATGTACTCTCCCAGACTGTCGGCGCTGGTGAAGAATACCCTGCCCTTATTTATCTGCGCAATTCTCGTGACGAAGGCATTGAGGAAGTAGCTCTCACCCAGCATAAAGGTATTGATGGTCACGCCGGCTTTTGTGCAGTATTCCACTTCTCTTAAAGTCAGTTGAATGGTACGTGCACTCGGCGGGTACTGGAAAGAGATTTGCCCATTTTCAATGTGAGCCGTCGGTTCTCCATCTGAGACTAGGATGACCTGTTTGTTCTGGCATCGCTCTTTAATTAGCAATTTCCGTGATAATGCTAAACCCTGCTGGATATTGGTGTAAGGGTCAAATTCATCCCAGTTCATGGTTGGCAGGTCGTCTTTATTGATTTCTCGGGCATAGCTAGAAAAGCCTACAATATGGAGACTATCCCGAGGAAACTGACTACGTATGAGACTATCCAGTGCCATGGCAACCTGCTTGGCGGCGTAGAAATTTCCCCGCATCGGCATGGAAAGGCTGAGGTCTAATAGCAAGACCGTGGCTGAGCGGGTAAGTTGTTCCGTTTCAAATACCTCAAAGTCGTTGGGTGTGAGTTTGACGGGCGGTGTTTGCGGTTCGCGGAGCAGGGCATTCATAATAGTCTGTTTCAGGTCAAGGTCAAGGGCATCACCAAACTCATATTTCTTGGTTTCGAGGGCACGCTCGCCGAGAGGACCTTTTTCGTCAAGCCTGTGCCCGCCAAGCCTATCCTTTTGAAGTTGGGCAAAGACATCACGCAGGGCTTTTTCTCCAATCTTTCTCATCCCCAAAGGGGTCAATTCAAATCCCTTACCCTTGCGGCGGATATAACCTGCTTCTTCCAGTACCCTGGTCATTTCACGAATACGTTCCAGCTCGGTGGCGGCTTCTTCACCGAGCAACTCCCGGACCGACTGCTCATTTATTGCATCCAGATTGCGTTCGAATTGCGCATCCCTAATTTGTCCTTCCAGATTGTCCATTTCCTGGAGCTGTTCCATAAGTTTGAGCGCTTCGGTGTAGGAAATAGACTCTTCACCAGAGAAAGGATAGTTACGCGGTTGCCGCTCGGAGGGATGGATTGCCTCCATATTCGCCGCCATTTTCGCAAGCTCGTATTGAGTGGCTTCGTCCAGCATCCCCTGAAGAAGGTTTTCAAGTTCTTTACGGTCTTCTGCGGACATACTTTCAAGCAGGGATTGTGCCTGGTTCATCTGTTGTTGCATCTGCTCGATTAATTCATCGAGGTTCTGCGGCGGGTTGGGTCCAAAGAACTGACCGAACTGTTGCATGAACTTGTCGAAATCAGGTTCCTCGCCACGGAGGCGTTGTTCCAGCATCTGGTTAATGGCTTCCACGAGGTTTCTCAGGTTCGCCATCTGGCTGGGGTCCATATTCTTCAATTGCTGGGTTAATTCACGCGTATACTGTTCTGTAGCGTGCTTTTTCAGCATCTCCATCAACTCGTTGAATTGCTGACGCGCCTGTTCATCCATGAAATCATAGTTGAGTAAATCTTTAATGCGACCGCCGACATCCGGAGGAAGCTGGTCCAGCTTCTCAAGGTTGCTTGCCGCCATATCTTCGATACGTTTCAGCAATTTCTGTCCAATTTCCGGGCTGACATCAGGCGAGCCTTTCTCCGCCTTCTGTTTCGCATCGTCAATCTTTTTCTGGATACCTTCACGCTCTGTTTTGAGGATGTCATCCAGCTTCTGTTTGATATCGTCCATGATAGAAGAGAGGTTGTATTTATCAAGCTGGCGTTGTTTCGCGCGGCGCAGTCTCTGCAGGAGTTCCTGGAGTCCGGGCAGACGTCGTCCCTGACCTTGAAATCCCTGCCTCTGCATCCTCCAGAGGGAATAAGAGAGGTTTCCATCTTGCATCAAGCCTTTAGCGAGTTCGTCCATGAGCTCGTCTTTATCAAGCTCCGGGACGTTCTGCGTGCCATCCCATTCTGAGTAGCGATAGCTCTTCATAGAAATTTTACCTGCGATACATCACTTTGCCTTCGGTTCTCGTTTTATTAAGGCGTTTGTTAACATGAAGACCTTCGAGAATGAATTCGGTGGCGGCGGCGACAACTTCAAGCCGTTCCGAATCGGCGATTTTTTTAACAACGTCCAGCAGACCGACAATCTCTTTGACATTGCGCATATAGTTTTTAGCGGGCATCATATCTCCTGCCTCAACGCTAAAACCTTCGGTAAACTGGGCAATGAGCGGTTCCAGGTTAAGCACCTGAAAGTGTCGGTTGAAAACATTGAATACGGCTTTGCGCGAGAGGTCGTCAATGATTTTACCCTCTTTTGCCTCTTCAAAGCCCTCCAGTTCAATCTTGGAACCCATTGAAGAGTAGATGAACGGCAGGTCGCTGATGCGGGGTACTGCCATTTTTTCCCCGAGTGTGACCGCGCGCCTGACCGCATTAGCCACGATAGTTTCGTAGTTCATAATAGAGATACGCACACTGACACCGCTGCGCTGATTAATGTCCGGGCTTTTTCTACCCAGGTGGGTGATTTCCGCCACAATCTCTTTCATATAGGGCGGAGTGAACGTTTCAATGCCGGTTTCTGCAAACTGGCGGTGTTCCATTTCCATGATGGTGATTTCATCCCTAATGCCGGTGGGGTAATGAGTTCTCACCTGGGAGCCAAACCTGTCCTTGAGCGGGGTGATGATGCGCCCGCGGTTTGTGTAGTCCTCCGGGTTAGCGCTGGCAACAAGCAAAATATCTACCGGTAGGCGGATACGGTAACCTCTAATCTGCACATCACGCTCTTCCATCAGGTTAAACAAACCGACCTGAAGCCGTTCCGCAAGGTCAGGCAATTCATTGATGCAGAAGATGCCGCGGTTAGTCCGTGGAATAAGACCGTAGTGAATAGTCAACTCATCGGAGAGATATTTACCTTCAGCCACTTTAATGGGGTCAATATCACCGATTAAGTCAGCAATAGCGATGTCCGGCGTTGCCAGTTTTTCGGAGTAGCGCTGGTCGGGGTTCAACCAGACAATTTCCGTCTTATCGCCATCGGTGGCGACCAGGTCCCTGCACCGTTTACAGATAGGGGTAAAAGGATTATCGTTGATTTCACAACCTTTGATAGCAGGGATTTCTTCATCCATGAGACCGACCAGGTTGCGCATCACACGGGATTTTGCCTGGCCTCGTTCGCCCAGGAAGATAATATCGTGCCCCGAAATGATAGCATTCTCCAGCATCGGTATAACCGTATCCTCATAGCCGATGATGCCCGGGAAGACTTCCTGCTGGTCTTTAATCTTGAGGAGCAGGTTACGCCGTAATTCTTCTTTGACAGAGACGGGCATATACCCCGATGCTCTTAATTCACCAATAGTTCTAGGTTTATTTTGTTTTGTCATGCTGACTCTCCCGGAGGTTTTGTTAAGTGTGGTCTCGAAGTTGTAACTACATTGTACTACTGCTACTAGCGGAAGTAAAACACATTCAACACCACTTGTCATCCCCCCGCTCGAGATGTGGAGCATTATGGCAAGTCCCGGCGCTGTTTGAGAAGTGACTATTGAGCTTGTTGACAAAGCAGGGTGGCTTTGATATAGTTAATAATTGCGCAAAGAGCAGAGTACCTTAACAACTGGATAGCGGAAGGAAGGTTCAAACACGCAATTATTTTTGTAATGGACAAATTCTCTTTTGATGGAGAGTTTGATCCCGGCTCAGGATAAACGTTGGCGGCGTGCTTTATGCATGCAAGTCGCACGGTCTTTTTCGCAAGATGAAGATAGTGGCAAACGGGTGAGTAATACGTAAGTGACCTACCCCTAAGTGGGGAATAACTCCGAGAAATCGGGGCTAATACCGCATGTGGCCCTTCTCTCAATGGGGAAGGAAGAAAGCCGCAAGGCGCTTGGGGAGGGGCTTGCGTCCGATTAGCTAGTTGGTAGGGTAATAGCCTACCAAGGCGAGGATCGGTAGCTGGTCTGAGAGGACGTCCAGCCACACTGGGACTGAGACACGGCCCAGACTCCTACGGGAGGCAGCAGCAAGGAATAGTAGGCAATGGGCGAAAGCCTGACCTCGCGACGCCGCGTGGAGGATGAAGGCCTTCGGGTCGTAAACTCCTTTTCTCAGGGATGAATAATGACAGTACCTGAGGAATAAGTCACGGCTAACTACGTGCCAGCAGCCGCGGTAAAACGTAGGTGGCGAACGTTATCCGGATTTACTGGGCGTAAAGCGTGCGCAGGCGGCTTCTCAAGTCGGATGTAAAATCTCCTGGCTCAACTGGGAGGGACCATCCGATACTGTTAGGCTAGAGTGCAACAGAGGAGAGTGGAATTCCCGGTGTAATGGTGGAATGTGTAGATATCGGGAGGAACACCAGTGGCGAAAGCGGCTCTCTGGGTTGTTACTGACGCTGAAGCACGAAAGCGTGGGGAGCAAACAGGATTAGATACCCTGGTAGTCCACGCTGTAAACTATGGACACTGGGTACGGGGAGTATCGACCCTCTCTGTGCCGAAGCTAACGCGTTAAGTGTCCCGTCTGGGGACTACGGCCGCAAGGTTAAAACTCAAA